>ODAI014214079.1_pt1 | contig 11465 bp, 10 predicted proteins | sample 1539321 | NCBI WGS metagenome assembly ODAI01 (sample SAMN02144231, study PRJEB22623) | gut metagenome | biome: sheep rumen | host: Ovis aries | place: New Zealand
GCACCGCGGGCAGTACTGCACGCCGAGCTTCGTATAGAGCAGGCGCAGAAAGTGATGCATCTCGGTGAGCGTAGCCACGGTGGACTTGCGCCCGCCCCGGCTGGTTCTCTGCTCGATCGCCACCGTGGGCGCGATGCCCACGACGCGCTCGACGTCGGGCTGCAGGCCCGGCTGCACGAATGAGCGGGCATAGGCGTTGAGCGTCGTAAGGTACCGCCTCTGCCCCTCTGAAAAAATGATTCCGAATGCAAGCGTCGATTTTCCGGACCCGGAAACGCCCGTGACAACGGAAAAGCGGTTCTTCGGAACAACCACATCAATGTTCTTGAGGTTGTGCTCCCTTGCGCCAAAAATCCCCATGTCGCCCCGGCGCGCGCCGCGCCAGACGCTCTGAAGCGGCTTGCCGATCTCGGGCTTGTCCTCGGCCTTCGAGCCAAAGAGCCCGGCCATCGTCTTGCGCTCGCCGCAAAGCATCTGCCGGTAGGCTGCAAGCGCCCTGCCCGTGTAGCTCGACCCGTTCCCGGCGAGTTCGTCCGGCGTGCAGGCGGCAACCACGTGTCCGCCCGCGTCTCCCCCCTCGGGGCCCAGATCGACCACCCAGTCCGCGCAGTTGATGACGTCGAGATTGTGCTCGACGAGGATCACGCTGCTGCCGGCCGCTACGAGCCGCCGCAGCACGCGCATGAGCTTGCTGATGTCATCAAAGTGCAGCCCTGTCGTCGGCTCGTCGAACACGAAAAGGCGCCCGGCCGAGAATCGGCTCGAGGCGGCAAGGATCCCTGCGAGCTTCAGGCGCTGGGCCTCGCCCCCGGAAAGGGTCGAGACGGGCTGGCCGAGCTTGATGTAGCCGAGCCCCACATCCTGCAGCGGCTTCAGTCGCCGGACGATGTCCCGGTGCGCGCGGAAATACAGGCATGCCTGGTCCACGGTCATTTCGAGCACGTCGGCGATGGACACTTCGCCCCGGCCATCCAGGTTGATGGTCACCTCGCGGATTTCCGGCCGGTACCGGGTTCCGCCGCAGTCCGGGCAGCGCAGGAACACGTCGCTCAGAAACTGCATCTCCACGCGCTCGAACCCTGCGCCCTGGCAGGTCGGGCAGCGCCCGCCGCCCGAATTGAAGCTGAAGTCTCCTGGCTTGTAGCCGCGCTCCGCGGCAAGAGGCATGGCGGCGAAAATCGCGCGGATCTCCGAGAACGCATCCACGTACGAAACGGGATTGGAGCGCGTGGTCTTGCCAACCGCCGCCTGGTCGACGAACATCACTTCAGAGATGCGGTTCCAGCCGACGAGCTCTCCGTACGCACCGCAGGCGACGGCCTGCCCGAGTGCGCGCTGCAGGGCCGGCACGAGAATGTCGCCCACGAGCGTCGATTTTCCCGAGCCCGACACGCCGGTCACCACGCTGATCGCTCCGAGCGGGAAGGAGACATCGATGTTCTTGAGATTGTGCTCGCGCGCCCCCTTCAGGGTGAGCCAGCCGCGGAAGGCATCCTGCGGGATGAGCGACAGGCTCGTGTCCACGCGCAGCCGCCCGCGCAGGTACAGTCCGGTGAGGGATTCGGCCTTGAGAATCTCCCGGGGCGTTCCGTCAAAGACGATCGAGCCGCCCTGCTCGCCCGAGCCTGGGCCCATGTCGATGATCCGGTCCGCATTCATCATGACCTGCGGATCGTGCTCGACAACCACGAGCGTGTTGCCCTCGCCCTTGAGTCCCTGCATGAGCGCGTTCACCCGGTCCATGTCCCTTGGGTGCAGGCCGATCGAAGGCTCGTCAAGCACGAACAGGGTGTCAACAAGGTTCGTGCCGAGTGCCGTCGTGAGATTCACGCGCTGCACTTCGCCGCCCGAGAGCGTGCGGCTCTGCCGGTCGAGCGTGAGATACCCGAGTCCCACATCGACCAGATAGGCAAGCCTCGAAGCGATCTCCTTGATCACAAGCTGCCCGGGCTCGTCGCTCACTTCACGCTCGAGCACGTCGAAGAAGGCCTTCAGCCGCTCGATCGGCAGCAGCATCAGGTCATGAATCGTGAGTCCGGGAAGGTCCTGCACCTTCTGCGCTATCGCACGCATCGGAATCGGCACGAAGCGACGGTAAGCGCCTTTTGACGGATCTGCGCCGCCAGCCTCCGCCGCTTCGGCCGCCTTTTTGCTGCCCACGCGCCAGAGCAGTCCCTCGGGCTTCAGGCGCGAGCCCTCGCACACCGGGCAGGTTTCGTAGCTGCGGTACCGGGAAAGGAACACGCGCACGTGCATCTTGTAGGCGCGGCTCTCAAGATATTTGAAAAATTCCCGAACTCCGTACCAGCACCTGTTCCAGTTCCTGCCGTTGAAGGCGGGATCCCCCTCGATCACCCAGGCTCTCTCGGCCGCCGTAAGATCGCGGAACGGACAATCGGTGCGGATCCCCTTTGCCTTGGCAAAGCGCATCAGATCCTGCTGGCACTCCTGGCTCTGTCCGGACTGCCAGGGCTTGATCGCCCCTTCCTCAAGCGACTTTGTCTCATCGGGAATGACAAGCCCCATGTCAAGTCCGATCACCCGCCCGAAGCCCCGGCACTGCGGGCAGGCTCCGATGGCGGAGTTGAAGCTGAAGCTTGCGGCCGAAGCCTGCTGATAGGTCCTGCCGCACTCGGGACAGGCAAAGCCCGAGCGGTACTGCCAGACCTGCTCGGAGCCGGACTCATCCTGGGCGTGCACGGCAAAGCGGCCGGCATACTCGCCTCTTGCGTGACTGAGTGCCGACTCGATCGCTTCGATCGCCCGGGACTGTCCTGCTCGCGAAGCGCGGAACCGGTCGACGACAACGGAAAGAATGGTGCCCGAAGCGCTCTTTCTCTGGCTGTGAATCCGCGTGAAGCCCTGAAGGGAAAGCGCCTCGATCGCCTGCTCGAGCGCAATCGCCCCGGGCACGAGCGCATCGAACGTGAGCGTGAGCCGCGGGTCGTCGCTGCGGGCCGCCCGCTCCCTGATGCTCTCCCACATCTGCTGCGGGGAAAGAGAGCGAACCGGCGAAGCGCAATCCGCACAAAAGAGCTGTGCCTCGCGTGCAAAGAGCAGCTTCAGATAGTCGTTGAGCTCGGTCATCGTGCCCACGGTCGAGCGCGACGTGCGCACCGTGCCCGTCTGATCGATCGCAATCGCGGGCGGCACGCCCTCGATCCGGTCAACCTTTGGCCGGTCGCACCGGTCAAGAAACTGACGCGAATAGGGACTGAAGGTCTCGACGTACCGGCGCTGCCCCTCGGCGTAGAGCGTGTCAAAGGCAAGCGAACTCTTGCCCGAGCCCGAGGGGCCGGTAATGACGGTCAGCGTGTGCGGGGCAATGGACACATCGAGGTTGCGCAGATTGTTCTGGCGTGCGCCAAAGATGCGGATGTCCCGCACCGGATTCGTTTCTTTCGGTTGATTCATTGCGTGCCAGGAAGAAGAGAAAAACCGCCGCCCCCCGATCATCAGACGGGCCGGGCGGAGGCAGTTACTTTACTGTTTTTTGGCGGGCGCGTGTAAGGGGCTCGCGGCGGAAAATCGCCACTATCCGCCGTGGGCAAGCCTGACGTTGAAATCGTCTCCCATTTCCTGCTGCATGCGCTGGGCGCGCCTCAACTCCGAGTGACCTCAGCTCACCGAAGCGGAAGAAGTCTGTCTGCCAAGACAAATTGTAGCGTGTCTGACAGAATCAATTTGCGTTAAATTGATTCACAAGATAATCCAGTATTTCACGCCTCTGGTCCTCGCCGATCGTGTCCAGTCCGAACTTGCGCGTGAAAAACAGTCCTTCGAAAGCCATGATGGCAACGAGCATTTTCGCCCGGTCGTGCATCGGCAGCGCATTCACTCTGCCCACCAGGCTCGCGTACCAGTTGCGCACCGGCTGGACGATCTCCGGGTCGTGCGCCTGCTGCGAGAGCAGCTCGACGCCAAGGATGGCCCGGTCGTGCCCGTTGGCAACGAAATCCCGGAACCATTCCGCATACGCGGGGATGAGCGCGGATGCTTCATCCGGCGCCCCGAGCTCAATCTGCCGGGTGATGAAGCGCTTGAGCGAAGAGTCAAGAAACGCGGCATAGTCGGCGATCAGCGCCTCGTCCAGATCCCTTCGCGTCTTGAAATGGTAGGTCACGGCGCCCTTGGACAGGCCGCTTGCCGTCGCGACCTTGTCAAGACTCAGGTACGCAATTCCCTCCCTGCGCACCAGTTCCCTGGCGGCATCCAGAATCAGTTCCCGCGTGCGCTGAGCCTTGGGCGTTGCCATGCTATCCCTACTATGAAAGAAAAGGAGGCGCGGAGACGGACAACCATCCCCGCGCCGTTCGTCACCAGGGAATTTTAGGCCTACCTGCGGCTAGCTGCCTCCCAGGCTGCGTTCTCGCCGGCAATCCGGCCAAAGACCAGAATGTCGGTGTAGGCGTTGCCGCCCAAGCGGTTCGTGCCGTGCGTGACGCCCGTCACTTCGCCCGCGGCATAGAGTCCGGGAACCACCCTGCCCTCGGCGTCAAGCGCCTGGGCCTTCGGGTTGATGCGCACGCCGCCCATCGTGTGGTGGATCGAGGGAACCGCCTTCACGACATAGTACTTGCCCTGCGAGAGGTCCACGAGGCCCGCGCGGTGGTGGAAGTCCTTGTCGTTGCCCTTGCCCGTCATGGAGTTCACGCGGCTGACCGTCGCCTCCAAAGACTCCTGAGGAATCTTCGTGAATCTGGCAATGCAGGCGAGATCCTTGCAGACCGTCATCGTGCCGTTCTTGGTAAAGGCGTCAAACTCGTCGGGATGAGCCTCGACCGTCTTGGAGATGGCTCCGATCCGGTCGTTCCAAAGCACCCAGCAGTAGCCGCCCGTCTGCTTGAGGATGGCATGCGAGATGACGTCGCGCCGCCCAAGCTCCTCGACAAAGCGCTTGCCCTCCTGGTTGATCAGGATGGCGCCGTCAAAGCGCGTGTCAGCGATGAGCTCGATCGTGCCCGAAACCGGGTCGCAGATCGGATAGGTCTGCACGTACTGCATGTTGACAAGCTGCGCGCCGGCCCGCTCGGCCATGTAAAGCGCTTCGCCCGTCGTGCCGGGCGCGTCTGTCGTCTTGAATCGCTCGTCAAGATCCGGAGCGTACTTCTTGACCATCGCCGCATTGGCGCCGAATCCGCCCGTTGCCAGAACCACGCCGCCCTTGGCGTTGAAGGTGTAGACCTTGCCCTTCATGGTGCACTTCACGCCGCTCACGCGCCCGTCGGTCTTGATGAGCTCCTCGGCCTTCATGTCGGTAATGACGGGAATGCCGAGTTCGGCAGCCTTGGCCGAGAACTTGGTGATGTACTCGGTGCCGGTCTGCCCCACGGGAATGAGCGCGCGCTTGCGGGAGTGCCCGCCAAAGAAGAACAGATTGTCCGGCTCATAGCGTACGCCGATGTAATCGCGAGCCCATTTGGCGGCGGGAAGCGCCCCTTGGGCAAGCGTCTTGATCACTGCCGGGTCGCCCTTGGCATCCCCGCCCTTGAACGTGTCGTCGGCATGGCGTTCGGCAGAGTCGTCGAGAATGCCGAGCCGTGGCTGGATCCAGTTGCGGGCCGCATTCATTTCGGCGCCCGAAATGAGCGAATTGCCGCCGACCTGCGGCATCTTTTCAATCAGCACGACCTTGGCGCCCGCATTGTGCGCTTCGATGGCCGCGGAAAAGCCCGCGCCACCCGCGCCGATCACCACGACGTCATAGTCTTGCACAGGCGCAAGATTGCTGCCGGCAGCCTTGAGCTTTGCCCGTCCGTTCGCCGAGAGCTTGACTTTAGCTTTGCGCGCAGCGTTTTTCACGGCGTCAAGGAACCCCCTCGAGGAGAAGGTCGCACCAGAGATCACATCAAGATCCACGGAATTTGTTCTGATCACGTCACGCTTAAGATCGGTGAAGACCTTCCTCGAGAGCACCGGATTCTCCCGCTGCTGCAGCACCTTGATCGCGTTGATCTTTCCATCCTTGAAGGTAACCTGAACCTTGATGTCGCCATCCTTGCCGACACCCGTTCCCTTCGCCGTCACCGTTGCGGCCGATGCCGAGACGACACCGGTCAGAGCCAAAACCGCAATCGCTGCGGCGCTTTTGCGCATGAACATGATTCTGCCTCTTGAGCTTGTTAGGGTTAATGATCGACCAAAAACAGACCGGCCAGTCGGTTTCGAAGTATAGGACCTTCGGCAATGAAAGCAAGATGCAGCAAAAAGCCGCCCGCGAACTCAATCGGAGCGGCTCCTGAAAGATATTGAGAAACTACTCAGCGGGCGTCAGAGGCCTGCCCGCGGCACCACTCGAGCACCTGTGCGGCGTGGCCGGCGGCCTTGACCTTGCGCCACTCCTTGAGAATGCGGCCATCTGCGCCAAGGGCGAATGTGCTGCGGATGAGCCCGATCACCTTGCGCCCGTACATGGTCTTTTCTCCGAGAACGCCAAACTGATTGCACACGGCCTCGTCGCTATCGGAGAGCAGCGTTATGCCCAGCCCGTAGCGGCAAATGAAGTTCTTGTGGCTTTTCTGGGAATCGCGCGAAATGCCCGCCACGGTCCAGCCGAGGCTGGCGAATTCCCCTGCGAGCTCCGTAAACTCCTGCGCCTCCTTCGTGCAGCCGCTTGTCGAATCCTTGGGATAGAAATACACGATGAGCGGCAGATGCTCGGAACTGACAAATTCGACGCCGTCGGCGTCAGGCAAACGAAACGCGGTTTCCATCTCCACTCCTTGCTGCGCCGCCGGATCCGGTCAGATCAGGCGACCAATCAGATAGCAGGCAACCACGATCAGCAGCGTGCTCATGAGCGGAATGCTGATTCTGTGCCTGCCGATTGAAAAATTGATGTCCCCCGGCAGCTTGCCCAGGCCGAATTTCGTCAGCCACGGGACAACCGTCATGAGAACCATCAGAAGAATCAGTACAGTCAATACCCAGCGCATGGCGGCAGATTGTATCGTTGCCAAGGGCAAAATGACGCCTGCTGCACCGCCACCCCGGGATTTTTTTGTTTTGCCCTATCAAGGCCGTGCAAAACATCCGAAAAAAAGCGAAAATTACGGGCTGCATGCATACCCTCTTTTTAGCTAGGTTTCCTCATGAACAGTCTCATTCAGATGCTCCCTGACGCCGGCACGGAGGACGAAACCTTCGTTGCCGTTATCAAAGTCATTGGCGTCGGTGGCGGCGGCTGCAATGCCGTCGAGCACATGATCTCCCGTCAGAGCCGCGGAATCACCTTCATTGCCGCCAACACGGACCAGCAGGTTCTCAACAAGTCCCACGCGCACATCCTGATCCCTCTTGGAACCACCGGGCTTGGAGCCGGCGCCAAGCCCGAGATCGGCGCTGCGGCCGCGGAGCAGGCGGCGGACGCAATCCGCGAGGCGCTTGAAGGAACCAATCTGCTTTTCATCACCGCAGGCATGGGCGGCGGCACCGGCACCGGAGCCGCCCCCGTCATCGCCAGGATCGCCCGCAGCATGGGGATCCTGACGGTCGGCGTTGTCACCAAGCCCTTCTTCTATGAGGGCTCGCGCAGAATGCGAAACGCCGAAGAAGGCATTGTCAAGCTCAATGAGCAGGTCGACAGCCTGATCATCATTCTCAATGACAAGCTCGAGGACGAAGTGGGCGGCGCGGCGCTTATGACCGACTGCTTTGCCGCCGCGAACGACGTGCTCTACCGAGCCTGCAACGGCATTGCCGAGATCATCCACACGCCCGGCCTGATCAACGTCGACTATGAAGACCTGCGCACCGTGATGAGCGCCCGCGGCACCGCACTTATGGGACTGGCGACCGCCGAAGGCGCCGACCGCGCAAAGATCGCCTCGGAAAAGGCGATTGCCTGCCCGCTGCTCGAGGGCGCAAACCTGCAGGGCGCCATGGGACTTCTCGTCTACATCACCGCTTCCCAGGACACCATGACCCAGAGCGAAATCCGCCAGGTCATGTCGATCATGCGCAACTTCACCAGCCCCGACGCAACCGTCGTGTTCGGCACTGCCTTCGACGACAGCATGGGCGACAAACTGCGCGTGACCGTTGTTGCAACGGGCATTGCCGGAGAGGTCAAGCCGGAAACGTCCATTCCCACGGTCGCAGCGCCCGCCATGAAGAAAAGCTCCGCCCAGCCGCAGAGCGGCATTGGCGTTCACGGCATCGGCCCGGCTATGAGAACGTCCACTCAGCCCGCTCCCACCGTGCGCAGCTTCTCCTCAACCCGGAACCTGTTCAAAAACGCCGCTGCCGCCCGTCCCAGCCAGGAGCCCGAGCCCGCGGCGCCCGTGCCCCAGCCCGAGCAGAGGCCCGCTCCCGCTTTCGCAAGGCCTCAGCCCGCAGAGCCCAGACAGATGGCCCAGCCCCAGCCGGCAGCCGCTGCCGAGCCCCGGCTCGAGCCGCGGTTTTCACCCCTTCAGAGGCAGACTCCAGAAGCCCGGGCCGACGTCCAGAAGCCGAGCGCACCACTGCAGCCCGAGGCTCCCAAGTCAGCGCAAACGGAGAGCGCCCAGGATGCTCCGCTCTTCCGGCCCATTTCCGAAATAGCGGGTCCCGATCAGTCGCCTGAGACCGCCGAGCGTCCTGCTCCGGAAGAAAAGCGCGCAGGGAATATCTTCTCTGCCGTCCCCTCCTTCTTTAAGCGCAACCGGTTCTAAACCGCTCATTTCACTCAGGCAAGGCTATTACGGTTTCATCCCGAAATAGCCTTGCCTGTGTCGACAACCTTCCTGCCAAAATTTCCAAAAAACTGATTTAGAAATGGAAAAGCAATTTTTCCATCACTTTTTGCATATCATCAAAAGAAAAAAAAATCAATAGACCTCCATGCAATGCAGGACCTTGCAGTTTTGTCATACAATCGCGCTGTACTCGGTTGGTCTCGGCCTGCAAACTGGGCCGGGGCGACCGGAGGAAAACCGCTGCAGCCAGGGGGAGAGAATGACTGCAGTGCTTTCCCCGTGTTATCTCGCAAGTCTCTCTTTTGCTAGACCTGCGTTTTGGTTCGCTTACTTCCTCCAAGCGAATCAATAACATATACGAAAGAAATAAATATGGCACCAAGAAGAAGGCAGTCCCTTGAGGCTTTATTAGCCGAATACCGCAAGGCCGGCAAGTCCCCGGCGGAAACGGCAGCGCTCGCTTCGATTCTGTCAGCCAGATCTGAGGCAGGTCTGTCTCAGCAGCAGGTTGCAGAAAAGATGGGCACCACGCAGTCGGCCATCGCCCGTTTGGAGGGCAATCTGGCTCGCGGCAAGTACCCGTCTCTCAGAACGCTCCAGAAGTACGCTGCGGCTCTTGGGAAACGCATTGAATTGCGCTTCATCTAAGAAAGACTTCTGACGGCTTGACGCTTAACCGAATCCGGACATTTGTCTGGAGGGGGTTGTTTTTTCAGCTGAAACTCCGGCACTGCGCCGGAGTTTTGCTTTTCCGCCCTGGAGCATGCGGACACGCCCGCGTTTTTGCGCTACTATTACCTCGGGCAGGGTTGGCGCTAGAGTGAAAACTGTGCGCCGTAATCACTACAACAGCTGACTGAATCTCGTAGTATCCCTGCCCTTTCGCTTGTCCGTTCCGATCGCCTTTCCCCGAAACATGCCCCGCACAGATGATTCCTCCGAGGAGCTCTTTGCCCTCGCCAGCGCCAGACTTTTGTCCTTTCTGAAGGGGCAGAGACTCTTTTATCTTGTGTCGCTTCTGGGGGCATTCCTGCTTGTGCGAAACGGGCTGTCCGAGCGGTTTCAAGCCTGGAGCGGCGTGCCGTCGGTCTATGCAGGAACGGGGCTCATTGCCGCCGCATGCCTAGCGGCACTCTTTTTCATTGTGCGCGTGCGGCAGGCGGCCCGTCCCGCCATCGAAGCAGCCCGAAAGGATCTTGAGGGCGCCGGCACGGAGAACGCCGATCCGGCCAAGAGCCTTCGCCTGCAGCTTGCTGCCCTTGAAAAGTTTTACGCCCGCGCTCCGCTCGTCGCCTCGATGAGGACGCTTGTGTGCGCCGTGCTGGCGGGCGTGGCAACGCTTACCGGCGCCCCCGGCTGGGGCTGCGCCGCAGCAATGACGATCCTGGCAGAGCTGATGCTGGAAAAGACGATCCGGCTCCTGTGCAAGAGCCTCGAAGGCTAATCGAGAAGATTTCTCACGCCTCTGGGCGGCGGTCCGTAGCGGTTCGTCCCGGGGTACGAGACAAAACTCATCACGATGGCTGTGCCAAGCAGGAGCACCGCAAGCCCGAGCACGCCGAACCTTGCAAGGACCCGGGTTGCCGAAATCAGTGAAAACACGCCGCCGAACCCGGCAAAAAGCACCGTCATGATTCCCGAAAGCCCCAGGTCATGAAAGCGCCGCGTCATGACGGCAGCGCCCGGAATGATATGAAAGGCGGCAACGATTCCCGGGATGATCAGCAGGCTCTCGCCGGCAAAGAAATTGTCCAGTCCGCTCTTTGCCAGAACGATGACCGCCAGAAGCGAGAGCAGCTGCAGGAATGCGGCGACCAGAACGAACCCCCAGAACTCCCTGCGCGCAGAGCGTCCAGAGTAGTCGGAAAACTTGCGCAAGGCAACAAAGTATGCGCCAAGCAAAGAAGTGTGCTCCATGAATGGCCCCCGGCAAAAACATAATCCGAAACCTGACGCTCATTCTAGAATGCTGTGCAGATATTGCGAGCGCGCGTTGCGCCCTCGCGCTGACTGAACCGATTCATGCCCGAAACTCCCAGAAATCCAGGGCTTCCGCCCCCGGGCGATGTGCCTGTCTGGCTATTTGCCATCCAGAGCGACGCCCCCCTTGCCGCGTTCGAGCCGATGCTTGACCGGACCGAGCTCGCGCGCGCCGGAAGCTTTTCGAATGCGCAGGCGCAAAGCCGCTTTGCAAGCTGCCGCAGCACCGTCAAGGGCATTCTTTGCTCGCTCACCGCGCAGCCCCCCGGCCTGATGCATTTCCGGGAGGCGCCGCACGGCAAGCCGTTCATCGATCCGCTCTATTTCAACTATGCGAACACGAAAACGCACGGAGCGCTCGCCGTTTGCACAAGCGCCGACATCGGCATCGACCTTGAAGACATGAGCCGCAGGTGCAACATCCGCGCCCTCGCGCGGCTTTTCTGCCCGCAGGAGCGCGAACAGCTTGAGCGGCTTGATGGCGAGGAGCTGCGGCGCGCATTCTTTACGCTCTGGGTGCGCAAGGAAGCCGTCATGAAGGCCGATGGGCGAGGCCTGCTGATCGGACTCGGGAACATCCTTGCCGATGTGCGGGCCGAATGCGAATCCGTCTGCATCAGCTCCAGCGGCTCGCCCGAAAGCCTCTGGCGCGTCCCCGTGCGCTTCTTCGGCAATCTTGCCCTGGCGGTTGCCGTTCCGAAGGCGCGGCCGGATCTTCGGGTTCTGTTCCCCGAAAAAGCCTCGGGGCCGGGAGATTTCCATCATGGCTGACGCTGACACCGTTCTCTGGTACGAGCGCAATGCGAGCGC
>ODAI010176519.1_pt1 | contig 11464 bp, 5 predicted proteins | sample 1539321 | NCBI WGS metagenome assembly ODAI01 (sample SAMN02144231, study PRJEB22623) | gut metagenome | biome: sheep rumen | host: Ovis aries | place: New Zealand
AACTTTTTGCCTTCATTTTGGATACGGAAATCCAAAGGGGATATATTTGGTGGAAGGACAACACCAGAATAGTCAGGATAAATCGAGGCTTCTTCCTCAATCTCAGAACAGTCCCGTGGAGAAACGCAACTGATGAACGCGATGAGCGGCAAAACAATGGCCGCAAGAATTCCTTTCCTCATTGTCAGTCAGTTGTGATGGATTTAACAAAATAGATATAGTACCAATATGTGTCCCCGAACTTCTCACGGCAAGCCTTCTCATCACCAGCGGAAGCTTTGGAACTGAAATCAATGAAACGCCTGACCACAGGAGCATCCGGCCCACCGAGATCTCTCGCCACAGCGTCAATCTCAGCCTGGTTCCTGCCGATATAAGCGAACAGGATAGCGGCCTCGCCGACATGCGTGGGAATCCTCCTGCCGCTGGCGAGGAGGATATCATAGAAATACCAGAACATGTCGATATCCTTGGCTGTCATCGAGGCGGCTAAACAGGCGTCCAACATCACCCCCTCAGGATGCTCTTGAAGCATAAAATGGTTCAAGATGGTATTCTCGGCCACAGCGCTGCTCATATACTTGACTTCCTCGAAGTTATCCAGCGCCTTGAACATCTGATACTCGGGGTCGGAAGCCAGAAGAGACGGATCCTCCAACATCGAGCGGTATTTCCGTACCCATTTCCGCTGATAAAGATTACGGCCGATTATGTCAAGATATCTCTCAACCAAAGCGGGATTCTCCTGCCCTGTGAAGAGGGCGACCTTAGCCTGGTACTTGTAGCGTTCCACGGTACGCTGGAACATCATCGACATCTCCCATGACCAACGGGTGCTATAATTGATCAAGCCATTATAGAAGAACACCACGGGGCCACAAACCTCGGTCTGAGATATCTGGGCAGGAGTGTCAATACCAACTGACTCGTTGGGATACTTGAACATCTCATCACATAGCCGTCCCTTGTTCATCAAGGCTATATTCCTGTACATCACGATTATACGTGATGGTTTGTCAGCCTTCCGGGCTAACTTCAGCGCCTTATCCCAATCATTCTTCTCGATGGCGTGCTGCATAGCGATCTCGATATGGAAATTACGGTTCCAGTATGGAAGAACGCTGACAATAATCAAGACCATCAAGACTGTCAAAGCCAATGTGAAAGCCACGTGCGGGTCTCGCTTGATCCGGATAATCGGGAGAATCACCAGAGATGCCATCGCTACGGCCAAAGGGATGAAACGGCGATGATTGTCCACAAAATCCATATACGGGATACCGGCCAGGAAGGTGTAGCGAGTGTCTATGTGAGTGAATACAAAATGTGAATACACTAACGGCACACAAACCCCACAAACAACCGCCAAAGCGGCTGGAAGCCATTTTTTCGAAACAATGGCATCCAGGAGGATAGACACAAGAGCCACGACTGAATACGCCCCGAAAAGAGGATATCCGACCAAAGCCACGAGCAAAGGATAAAACGGCGCTTCCTTATACTCTTTGATTCTGACCCAACCAAGAATCATAAGCGCGGCGCAGATCAGACCCAGCGTTTGGGAGAACAGCAGGCCTTGGCTCCTGAAAGTGTACAACGAATAATCGAAACCGACAATGAACCAGAAGGCAGCGAAAGCGGGGAAAATAGCTGTAATCTCGTCTTTCTGGAGCTTCCTGACAACCCAGGAGAGGCACCAAAGGCTCAACAAGACAAGCGCCACACCAAGGATGGGGATTCCAGAGACCTGGGTCAAAATGCTTCCGAGAACCGGCAAAACCACTCCGGGTTGCAATCCAAGATTGGCATAGAATGTCATATCCGGCCATAGCGAGAGCTCGAAAAGTTTCCTGATCACCCCGAGTTTGAGGATCAGGACAACCGCCATGGCAGCATAAATGAATATTCTGAGAAACTTTTTATTCATTTGATTATCACTGAGCGAATATTGTCTTTAAAGGTAAGGCGAGATCCGCGAACGAACGTCCCCGGGCAACTATGGTCCCCTCTTTATCAATCAGAACCACCCTTGGCAGCCCTTCGAAACCATAAAGGGAGGAAGCCTTGTCTCCGGCTTCAGGACCATTGGCGAAACTCGGACCGAATAATCCGAAATCCTTCTCGCATTCCGCGAATTTGGCCATATCACTGTCAAGGGAAACATTGAACATCTCGAGTCCCAAATCGCGGTACGGAAGGCAACCTTCGGTTATTTCAGGTATAGCGGTGGATGCGTCCCTGGCCCAACTTGCCCAGAAAAGGACCACAGTGGCTTCGTGGGTTCTGACCACGTCACCGAGACTGACCTTAAGGCTGTCAGCATCAAGCATTTCGAAATCCTTGAATTTTGTTCCCGGCTCGGTGTCCACCCTCGCCTGGGACACTTTACGGTAGTGCTCCACATATATATTTTCACGAAGCTCAGAGGGAAGCATATCGCAATAATCCAGCAACTCCCTGTCACTGACAAGGCCATAGAAATTGGATATAAGCATCGCTCCGAGAAGATTGTCCTTATTCTCTTCGAAAGTCTCCTTGACTAATCGCAGGTAATCATCATTGCTTCCCGTGGAAAGCTGATCCTTTCGTATCTTGAACTGGACCATATTCTCGTTCGCCTTGGTCCCGGTGATGTCTATATGGCTGATCCTGGCATCCCCTTTCACGTAGATTGTGGCATTCTCCAGAAGTACAGGAATATCAATGGGATACTTAACGCCGAGAACATTGTTGATATATACCAGACAAGGCGTGTCAACCTTCCCTTTGAATGTGAATTTCCCATCCACCACCTCGGTCGAAGAGATGATATGACCTGAAGTGTCGAGAAGATTTATGTCCCCTTCGTCAAGGTCTATTATATCGCCTTTGATAGTGTATCCATTTTGCCCGCAAGAGCATAGGGAGGCAGCCAGCACCAACGCCGAAATAATCTTCCGTATACGCATAAAAAAAAAAGTCAAGAGCTTGTCAAACGTTTCACAAGCATTCATTACAAATATAGTAAAAATGGATTTTTAATCGTATATTTGCTATTCGTAAACCACAGAAGACATAACAAACTCAACTTATATGAAACAGGATCTCCAGGTTTTTGACCTGATTAGGAACGAGAAGGAAAGGCAATCTTCCGGACTTGAATTGATTGCGTCGGAGAACTATGTCAGCGACCATGTCCTCGAGGCCATGGGTTCCATCTGCACCAACAAATACGCCGAGGGTTACCCCGGCAAGAGGTATTATGGTGGTTGCCAGATAGTTGACCAGATAGAGAATCTTGCGATCGAGCGTCTTTGCAAGATCTACAATGCCGAATACGCCAATGTCCAGCCACACTCTGGCGCCCAAGCCAACATGGCTGTGATCATGGCCTGCCTTAAGCCTGGGGACACCTTCATGGGACTTGACCTCTCTCAGGGAGGCCACCTGACCCACGGCTCCCCCGTCAACGCGTCCGGCATCCTTTACCATGCCGTAGCTTACGGACTCAACGAGGAGACCGGGATGGTCGACTACGACAAGATGGAGGAGACGGCTCTCGAGTGCAAACCGAAGCTCATTATCGGTGGCGCTTCCGCTTACTCAAGGGAGTGGGATTACGAGAGAATGCGCGCGATAGCGGACAAGGTCGGTGCCCTTCTGTGGATTGACATGGCCCACACCGCCGGACTGATCGCCGCCGGGCTTCTCAAGAATCCTGTTGAATATGCCCATATCGTGACCTCCACGACCCATAAGACCCTTCGCGGTCCCCGTGGTGGTATTATCCTGATGGGCAAGGACTTCGACAATCCTTGGGGACTCAAGACTCCGAAGGGTGAGATCAAGAAGATGAGCGCCATCCTCAACTCAAGCGTTTTCCCTGGCGTCCAGGGCGGTCCGCTGGAGCATGTCATCGCCGCCAAAGCCGTTGCCTTCTACGAGGCTATGCAGCCCGAGTTCGTGGATTACCAGAAGCAGGTGATGGCCAACGCGAAGAAGATGGCGGAAGAGTTCGTCGCCAGAGGATATAAAGTCGTCTCCGGTGGCACTGATAACCACCTCATGCTCATTGACTTGCGAACAAAATTCGCTGATGTTACCGGTCGTATGGCTGAGAAGGAGCTCGAAAGGGCTGAGATCACTCTCAACAAGAATATGGTCCCCTTCGACTCCCGCAGCCCGTTCAAGACCTCGGGTGTCAGGATCGGAACTCCCGCTATCACTTCCCGTGGTTTTGTCGAGAAGGACATGGTCGACATCGTGGAGCTGATCGACACCGTGCTGAACGCTGTCGCGAAGTACGCTGATGTCGTGAATGGTGTGACCGAGGAGGGCAAAGATGAGTACGAAGCCGTGCTCGCGGGCGTCCGCCAGAAGGTCCACTACATGACCGCCGGCCGTCCATTGAACAGGTATTAGCGCGATAATCATCCATTTTTATAGATAACGATATACTTGTTTGCGAAAACCAAGTATATCGTTTCCTTTTTTATTTATATTTGTTTTTTCGGCTTTAGGAAAACTATTCAAACCAACTAACGAACCATATTATGGAAACGACATTCAGGAATCTTATCACTGCCCTCGCGATGACGGCCGTGTCGGTTATGCTTCTCTTCGGCTGCAAGCCGGAAGAACCAGATACTCCAGATACACCCGCCCCTCCAACGACTGTCGCCGTCACGGGAGTAAGCCTCAATAAGACCTCGCTGACAATCACTGAGGGTGAAAACGAGACTCTCTCGGCTACGGTGGCACCTTCCAACGCCACCAACACGGGTGTAAGCTGGTCATCCTCAAACACCGGAGTCGCGACGGTCAACAACGGCCAGGTGACCGCGGTGAAGGCCGGAACGGCTACTATCACGGTGACGACGTCCGACGGTGGGAAGACCGCCTCCTGCTCGGTTACCGTCGAGGCGAAGAAGATTCCCGTAACAGGGGTTTCCATTGACAATAAGACTGTGGAACTAGTTGAAGGTGAGGAAGTCACGTTGTCAGCCACTGTAGCTCCTGAGAACTCGACTGAGAAAACCGTGGAGTGGAGCACTTCCGACGCCAAGGTGGCTACCGTTTCGGGTGGCAAGGTTACAGCTGTCGCCGAAGGCACAGCCACAATCACCGTCAAGACAAAAGACGGTGGCAAGACCGCGACCTGCAAAGTGACTGTCACCGCCAAGACAGTCCCTGTCGAGGGAATCGCCTTCACAAAAGATAATGTCTCCGTTACCGTTGGCGATACGACCCTTCTCTATGTGTCCTTCACCCCGAACAACGCTTCCAACAAGAAGGTTACCTGGTCATCATCCAACAAGAGCGTCGCGACAGTTGACACAAAGGGCAACGTGATAGGCGTGAAGGAAGGCACAGCCACTATCACCGTCAAGACTAATGACGGCGGCAAGACAGCGACCTGCAAAGTAACCGTTTCCTCCAAGGTAATCCCCGTTGAGGGAATCGCCTTCAAAAAGGATAATGTCTCCGTAGCCGAGGGCGAGACCGCCCTTCTCTATGTGTCCTTCACCCCGAATGACGCGTCAAACAAAAAAGTGACTTGGACATCATCCAACAAGAGCGTCGCCACAGTTGACACCAAGGGTAACGTGACAGGCGTGAAGGCCGGCACCGCCACAATCACCGTCAAGACTAATGACGGTGGCAAGACAGCGACCTGCAAAGTGACGGTCACCGCCAAGTCAGTCGCAGTGAGTAAAGTCACGCTTAACAAGACCACCTTGACCCTCGAGACCGGGAGTGAAGCTGTTCTTGTCGCCACCGTGGCTCCAAGTAACGCCACAAACAAGAAAGTGACTTGGAGTTCATCAAATAAAGGGGTGGTGACCGTGGAGCAGGACGGCAAAATCAAGGCCATCAAAGCTGGTACCGCGACGATCACTGTCACAACGGATGACGGAGGGAAAAAGGCCACCTGTGCGGTGACTGTGACAAACAAATCTGTCGAGGTCACAGGTGTGAAACTGGACAAGTCCACGGTTTCACTCCTGGAGTCTCAAACCGCTCAACTGACAGCCACAATCAGCCCTTCCAATGCCACGGACAACTCCATTACCTGGGAGACATCGAACGCCAGTGTCGCCACCGTGGACTATACCGGCAAGATAACAGCCGTTAAGGCTGGCACGGCCACCATAACCGCCAAGACCAAGAACAATAAGACCGCCACTTGCTCTGTCACCGTCAGTACGGCGTACACCGTGAAATATGGTACCACGGAAATAACTCAGGGCTATACTCTCAACATCGATCTTGGAGATACTGTGACCCTGATGCCTTTCGACCTTGCGACTAATGCGGAGCTCCGTACCAAGTTAAGTTCAAGCTCAATCAGTTCCGACAATAATTCCGTGGCTGGAGCAAGTGTCGTGAACGCTGGTGGGACTGGCGGCATTGCCTCATACAGCAAGTGGACGATAACCGGAAAGAAAGGCGGTGTGGCCAATGTCACCATAACCTACGGAACCTTGACACGCAAAATCGTCGTTAAAGTCAAGGATTACACTGTCTGGTATAACAATAAAGAGGTGACGTCCACTATGACGTATATGATGGTCGCGAAGAATGAGGGTATCAATTACCAATTGTATGACAAGACTTCCGGCAGCGAAGTGCAAATGTCCAATGCCAACAAAGATAAATTCACGATCACTTCCTCGAATCATAATGTGGCAACGGATGATAACGCTTGGAATTTATACGGGAAGAACATTGGCTGTGTGGGCGAAGGCTCGACCACTCTTACCTTCAAATACAATGGCATAACGATCAAGTCAATAACGCTGAAAATGTATCACAAATATGAGGTTCATTATGGTGACACCAAGATATCGAGTAGAATAGACCACCAGTGGACCCAGGTTTTTGGATATTTAATACATTTCAAGTTGTATGACATTGTGGACAAAAAGTATATTATGATGGTTGAGGACGGTAAGCGTACAGCCCAGAGTTATAAATTCACAATGCAATCAGCAAATCCGGATTATGTCAAATTGCAAGAGTATTCCGGAAATACCTTAGTGGCTAAGGCCTCCACCTATGGAAATGTTGACTTGACATTCTATTATGATGGACTGAAAATCGGAAGCACCCGAGTATACGTTCAAGTGAAAGTGGAATTGAGTATGAACACGGATTCATATGTGCATCCAGGGGCTATTACTATAGCAAGTGGAAACTCTATCAATTTATATTTCTGGAATTCCTCCGCTAATATTCCATTCAAAATGCCCACTTCAGGTTACAAAGTCACTTCCGGCAATTCAAAGATTGTTGAATGCACGAAGCATTATAACTCGACTACCGGCGAGTCATACATTACCGTGAAGGGCCTAAGCAAGGGGAGCACTTATTTCGAGGTGACCTACGAGAATGATTACATTTGTAGCACTACTGAGAGATGGATAGTGATATTCTTTTGATAAATATCAATTCATCACTGGGCGGATGATGTAGTGGAAATCGCGAGGAGCGGCCTTGACGCGGTACTGCTCCAGGGGGATAGTACCCCAGCTATTAATACCACCGACACCCATCTGAACCAAATCAAAGTTGACATAAGTCTGGCCGTTCTCCCGGTCATTCTCATGAGCGAACCCCTTGAGATCCAAAGAGTGACGAGGCTCACCAGCCTGAGTGTTCGTCTTGTTGGCCCTGTCCGGAGTGCCATTCTCCATACAATCCAACATATTGATCGGGAACGGAAGAGCGGAAGCTGAGAACTCCTCAGGCGCTGAAATCTCAAGACCGTTTCCATTGCCGTCAAGTACTCTGAACCACTTCATTCCAGTGTGAGTACCAGACTCTTGTGGACGAACATAACCGTAGTGATACTGGTCATTCACACTCTGCACATAGCGACCTGTCAAGGCTGAAGAATTCCTATCGGCATAGTTCTCCCAAGGACCCTTGCCATAGAAATCCACAGTGGAGTAATGGCCCGGCATCGTGAACTTCATTCCATAACGGAACATCTCGGGAAGGTTCTCAAGCCCGCCGGCATCCTCCATAATCTCGTGACACTCGAGCGAGCCGTCAACTCTTACATGATATGTCAGCTTTATACGGGCAGCATCCTTAATGGGCTTGTAAGTGGCCTGGAGCACCCAGCCATCTCCCTCAACGGCAGCGACTTGAATATCATCAACTTCAGGGAACTCCAGGATCCGCCACATGCCCATCCTGTTCTCCTGATAAAGCCTCGCACCCATATCATTCTCAACCTGTGCCCTGTAGAACTCAGGAGTGAGAGGCTCTAAAAGCATCTCCTTACCGTTGACAGTATAACTTGTCAGGAATCCGGTATGCCAATCGAAAGTCGCCTTCCATTCGGCTGCCCTGTCAGAGCCGACACCAGGATAAGAGAACATCCCGGAGAAAACTTGAAGGCCATTATCACGCTCATATTCCCATTTGGCTCCAGGGACAGCAGCTGATCCGGGCTTGAAAGCCGCGGCGCCACCCTTTTGCAGAGTAAGCTGGTCGTAAGCCACTTCGAATCCGGCAGGAAGAAGGCCATCTTTCTCTTTCAGGACATAAGACAGATTCACGAACACATCCTTACCGGGAGCATTGATAGCAGGTATGTCAAGACTCACGACAGCGCTCTGTCCAGGGCCGACATTAAGTTTCTCCACCACGCCAGTGGCGACACTCTCTCCCTCAACCACGACTGTCCAAAGAAGCCTGTACTGTGAAAGGTCTTTGAAGAAGTTCTCGTTGTAGACATTGATTTTGAGATCCTTCGCTTTGCTCAGGATGACAGAGGAGGGGTCAAGGGACGACAAAATGTTGCGGTACTGGTAGCGAACCTCATAGGAATGAGGGTGATAGCTTCTGTCAGCTGCTATAATACCGTTGCAGTTGAAAGAGCCGTCAGAGGCGTCATATTCATTGAAATCCCCACCGAAAGCGAAGATATGGTCATTGCCAGGAGTCTTGGAAGGCCATACTATCGCCTGGTCCTCGAAGTCCCAGATGAATCCGCCTTGATAGTTAGGATATTTCCTGATCAAGTCCCAGTACTCCTTGAAAGCGCCCATAGAGTTACCCATAGCATGGGCGTACTCACACTGGATAAGAGGCCTGTCGGGATTGCTTAGGCAATATTTCTCACATCTCTCATGGCTCCAATACATAGGGCATCGGATGTCGGTATGAGCAGCCGCTTCCGCTCTCTCATATTGTACCGGCCTTGACGGGTCGTGAGCCTTGATCCATTCGTAACTGGCCACGAAGTTCTCCCCATCTCCAGCCTCGTTTCCAAGGCTCCAGACAATCACGCTGGGATGGTTGAAGTCTCTCAACACCATTCTCTTATCCCTAATGAGGTGGGCCGCTTTGAAGTCCGGCCTCTTCGCCAGGGTCTCCTCACCGTAACCCATACCGTGGGACTCGATATTGCCCTCATCAACAACGTACAAGCCATATTTGTCGCAGAGGCTGTTCCAAAGCGGGTCGTTAGGATAGTGGCTTGTTCGCACAGCATTGATATTCAGCTCCTTCATCACACGGATGTCCCTCAGCATATCAGCCTCTGAAAGGACATATCCTTTATGCTCGTTAAGCTCGTGGCGGTCAGCGCCCTTTATCAGTATCGGCTTACCATTCACAAGCAGCTGGGCGTTCTTTATCTCAATGGTCCTGAAGCCAAAGTCAACAGAAGCGCTCTCCACCATAGAAGACTTGGTGAAAGCCTTGACTTTCAATGTGTAAAGCTCAGGAGTCTCAGCGCTCCAGAGAGCAGGATTCTTGACATTGCCCGCAGCCTCAACCATGAGTTTCGAAGGAGTGGCCTGGCCGCTCGCGACCTGCGTTCCGGCCTTGTCCAAGATCTCATATTCAAGTCTCTTGACGCCCTTGGTCACCTCAGACTTGATTGTGAAAGCGCCATCCATCCCGGCGAGTATGTTGATGTCCTCGATCCTCTCGCGCTCCCTGGTGTAAACGTACACTCCCCTGGCGATGCCGGTGAATCTCCAGAAGTCCTGGTCCTCAAGGTAAGTGCCGTCGCACCAACGGAATATCTCCAACGCGATAACATTCTCACCCCTGACGACATACCTGGTGATATCAAAACGTGCCTCCAGCTTGCTGTCCTCGCTGTAGCCGACCATCTTGCCGTTGACCCAGACCCGTACGTTGGAAGTCGCCGAGCCTATGCAAAGACAAATTTGCTTGCCGATCCAAGAAGGATCGACTGTGAATGTACGGCGGTACTGTCCGACATAATTATGCTCAGTCGGAGGATAAGGAGGATTGTTCTGGTAATGGCCTCTCCAAGCATATCCGACATTAACGTACAGAGGGTCGCCATATCCATTAAGCTCCCACATACCGGGAACCGGCATCTTACCCCATGAGGAATCGTCATAACCGACCGCCTCAAATCCTCTTGTACGTCCCTCTATAGTCTCGTTCCAGTTAAATGTCCAGACTCCGTTCAGGGACAGCGTCTTCTGCTGATCGGTCACAAAAGTGGCCCTCATGGGCATTCGATTCTCCTCAAAGACATTGGGGTCCTGCCAGGGTTCCATCTTGGTTTTATTCTGGGCGAAAGCAGGCAAAGTGGCCGCTAAAGCCGCCAAAATCAATGCTATTCTTCTCATATTTTTTGATTATCAGTTACTTCCGATTTGTGTCCTAAAATCATGTGTCTATCCATACAAAAATAATTAAAATGAAGGACATATTCGTTATATTTGTGTTTAATGATTCTCTAAAAACCACAAGACATGAGACTATTGATAGCCACATTACTTCAGTCACTGGCGCTTTGGACTCTCTCCCCCAACGGAAATGGCATAATACTCACTCCTTCGGACGCTAACACCCCCTACGAGGACCATATCGAGATGAGTGGTGAGCAAATGGCGTTCGTTCTTCGATGGGGAGTCGGATCTGACAAATCTTTCCACAGCGAGAGATCCTTGGTATTTCCGATGCTCCGCACGATCCCGAATAACACTCACGCAAGCCTGATGCACAGGATGGGTGTGGATATCCCGTCTTTGGTGAGCGTCAACGGATATTCGTTGGCGATGGAGAAAGTGGAGGAAGTCAAGCTGGACGGATATATGGAAGTAGCCAGCACCTTTGTCTCCAGCAGGACACGCCCGGGTGTGGTACCGACGCCTATTGTCAAGATAGTCCGCGAAATCTTCCCCTCAACAGACAAGCCATTGATGGGGGAAGTATATGAAATTGAGAACATTACCGAAAAGGATATAACCGTGTATATTCCTTCATTCTCGCAGGTGTTCACTACTCCGGCGGAGAAAGGAGTGACTGGCTCTTATATTATTCGAGGAGACATCATAGGAGACGGTTCATTCAAACTTGCCTCCGGGGAGAAAGTAAGCTTCGGAGCATGTTTCCAGGCTTACCGTGTCGGAGAAAAAATGATTAAGCCCGATCTCGAAGCTGAGCTGGCCGCCCGTATTGACTATCTTTCGACAGTTGACGG
>ODAI010217575.1_pt1 | contig 11464 bp, 8 predicted proteins | sample 1539321 | NCBI WGS metagenome assembly ODAI01 (sample SAMN02144231, study PRJEB22623) | gut metagenome | biome: sheep rumen | host: Ovis aries | place: New Zealand
CGACGGTTTATCCAGCAGTATTCCAGCGACTATCACCTGATTATGGCGGCATCTCTGTGCTCCCTGGTGCCGGTTTCGGTGGTGTTCCTGTGCCTGCAGCGGTATTTCATTGAGGGCATTGCGACCTCCGGACTGAAGGGGTAAGTATGCTGACGACATTTCTCCAAAACCACCCGATGGAGGAGATGCTCCGGCGGGGAAGCCGGAAGCTTTATCCCCCCGCAGAGGACCGGGCGGCCTGGGAGGGCCTGCCCGAGGAGATGCGGCGGGAAATCCGCAGGCTGGCCGCGGCGTTCCGGGACATGCCTTATCCGATGCGCAGCGCCAGCGGTTTCCTGGCCTTCGTCCGGGACGGCAGCCGGCAGGCGGATGAGAAGCCCTATTTCACCCGGCGCAGAAAGCTGTGCGCCGCGGTGCTGGAGGCCTGCGCCTTTCCGGAAGCGGCGGATACGGACGGGATCACGGACGGCATCTGGTGCATCTGCGAGGAGAGCAGCTGGGTGATCAGCGCCCACAACGTGAACCCGGTTCCCGGGGCGCCGAAGCCGGCGGAATATCCGCTGCCGGACCCGGAGAAACCGTATATCGACCTGTTCAGCGCCCAGACCGGGATGATCCTTTCGCTGGCCTCGGCGCTGCTGGGGGAACGGCTGGACGCCGTGACGCCCATGATCCGGCAGCGGATCCGCGCGGAAATCCGGCGGCGGATCCTGCAGCCCTTTACGGCCACGGACGATTTCTGGTGGATGGGGGTCCGCCGGAAGGACCTGAACAACTGGACCCCATGGATCCTGTCCAATATCATGGTGTGCGCCGTGCTGGATCCGATGCCCCGGGAGCGGCTGGCGGCGGTCCTGGCGCGGTGCTGCGAAATGCTGGACCGGTACCTGGCGGTGCTGCCGGAGGACGGCGGATGCGACGAGGGCGCCGGATACTGGAACATGGCCGGCGGCGCGCTGCTGGACTGCCTGGAGATCCTGGAAAAGGTGACCGGCGGGGAAATGACCTTCTGGGACAATGAGAAGATCCGGCGGATCCTGGCCTTCCCCCGGAAGGCAGCGCTCTGCGACGGATGGTTTGTGAACTTTGCGGACTGCGACGCGCGGCCCTTCCTCAGCGGGGAGCGGCTGGAGCGGGCCGGGGAGAAGCTGGGGGATGCCGCGCTTGCAGCCCTGGGCACCCGGATCCGCGGGCATGTGGCGGACCAGCTGAGCGACGTGCCGCACCTGACGCGGGTGCTGGACCTGCTGTTCCATCCCGCGGCGGAGGCGGCGGAGGCCGCGGCACCGGCGGACGAATGGCTGCCGGACCTGCAGGTGCGGGTGGTGCGCCGGGGCGAATGGATCCTGGCCTGCAAGGGCGGGCATAACGGGGAAAACCACAATCATAACGACGTGGGCTCCTTCATCCTGATGCAGGGAGGCGCGCCGGCGGTGGTGGACGCGGGCAATATGCTCTATACGGCAAAGACCTTTTCGGAGGAGCGCTATACGCTCTGGAACGTCCAGGCCCGGTGGCACAACCTGCCCCTGATCGGCGGGGAGGAGCAGCAGCCGGGAGAGGCTTTCCGGGCGGAAAACGCGGAGCGGACGCCGGACGGAATGACCCTGGACATGGAGAAAGCCTACAGAGCGGAGGCGGGCGTGCAGCGCCTGCGGCGAAGCTTTTCACTGACGGCGGCGGGGCTGCGGCTGCGGGATGAGATCGGCCTGGAGGAAGCCAAACCCGTGACCTGGGTGTTCCTGCTGCGGGAAAAGCCGGCATGGGACGGCCGCCGGGTGACGGCGGGAAAAATGCAGATCCTCTGTCCGGAGGGACTGGAATGCGCCGCGGAGGAAAAGCCGGTGACGGATCCCCGGATGGCCCGGAACTGGCCGGGAAGCCTGTGGCGGGTTCGGCTGCAGAGCAGGCCGGAGAAGCGGTTTTCCATGGAGTTTACCCTGACCGGGAAGGATCGGGAGGCATAAAGGGATGACGATTCAGCAAAATCCCCTGCGGACGCGGGAGGACCTGCGCCGGGCAGCCGCGGAGCTGCTGCGGCCGCTGACGGAGTGCATGACGCCGGGAAAGGCCCGGATCTATGTGGGACAGGGGTCCGCACATTATTCCGAGGACGTGGCCGGCATGGAATGCTGGTCCCGGGCGCTGTGGGCGCTGGTGCCCATGCTGGCCGGAAAATGTCCCGAGGCGGAGGAGCTCTTTCCGCTGTGGCGGGAGGGCATGATCCGCGGGACGGATCCGGAGAATGAGGAGTACTGGGGAGACATCCGGGACTATGACCAGCGGATGGTGGAGATGGCCGTCATGGGATGCGGCCTGTGCTTTGCTCCGGAGACCTTCTATACCCCCCTGAACGAAGGGCAGCGGCAGAACCTGGTTCGGTGGCTGAACCAGATCAATGAATACGATATGCCGAAGAACAATTGGCGGTTCTTCCGGATTCTGGTGAATATCGGCTTCCTGAAGAACGGCCTGCCGGTGGACGAAAACCGGCTGAAGGAGGACCTGGACCTGGTCGAAAGCCACTACACGGAGGACGGGTGGTATTTCGACTATCCGACCAAGCGAGACTATTACACCCTGTGGGGGTTCCATTTCTACGGGCTGCTGTACGCCGCGGCCATGGACGGGCGGGATCCGGAGCGGTGCGCCCGGATCCGGGCGCGGGCGGCCCTGATCGCTCCCCGCTTCGCCTGCTGGTTTGACCGGGAGGGGCGGGGCCTGCCCTACGGCCGCAGCCTGACCTACCGGTTCTGCCAGAGCTCCTTCTGGGCGGCGATGATTTTCGCTGGGGTGCGGTGCGGCAGCCTGACGATGGGGCAGATGAAGCACCTGCTGCTGGGCAATCTCCGCTTCTGGCTGCGGATGCCGATCTTTGACCGGGGCGGAGCCCTGACCGTCGGATACGGGTATCCGAACCTGTGCGCGGCGGAGGGCTACAATGCCCAGGGATCGCCCTACTGGGCCATGAAAACCTTCTGGATCCTGGCGCTGCCGGAGGATCATCCCTTCTGGCAGGCGGCGGAGGAGGAGGTCATGCCCCCGGAGCGGTTTACGGACCGGCAGGTGCGGCTGCTGCTGACCCGGGATCCGGAGAACCGGCAGGTGGTTGCCTATACGGCGGGAAACCACGCCTGGGAGCATATGCACGAGGACGAGAAATACGAGAAATTTGCCTATTCCACGCAGTTCGCCTTCTCCGTGGCCAAGGAGGACAACGCCCTGAACCGCGGCGCCTATGATTCCATGCTGGCCCTGCGGGCGGGGGAAAAGGACCTGTGGCATGTCCGCAGCGGCTGCGAAAGCTTTGAGCTGCGGGAGGACCGGGTAGTGTTCACCTGGTCCCCGATCGCGGGAGTGACCGTCGATACGGTGATCGCCCCGCTGGGCATGTGGCATGTGCGCCGGCATGTGATCCGGACGGAAATTCCCCTGGAAGCGGCGGAGGGCGCCTTCGCGGTGCCGAAGGACTGGGCCGGAAAGAGGCCCTGTGACCGGATCAGCTCCAGGCTGGCGGCGGATGAAAAACGCGCGGCGGCGGCCGGGAAGCGGGGAACAAGCCTGATCTGCGCGCTGAAGGGTTATAGCCGCGGGGAGGTTATCCATACGGAGCCCAATACGAACCTGATGGCGCCCCGGTGCGTGCTGCCGATGCTGCACGCCCGTCTGGGACAGGGAACCCATGAACTGATCTGCGCCGTGTATACGGACGCCGGCGATCATCTGCCGGATGCGATCCCCAAGGAGGTGCTTGAGCTTGCCGAATCGTTATGAAGAAGCCCTGGACCGGATGGCGGCAAAATTCCGGAAAACCGCGGAGGAGGCGGCCCGGGAGGGCCTGATTCCCTACAAGAGCGCGGAGGGAAAGTGGATCGGCAATCCCTATGACGGAAACAGCTGGTGGACCGGCGGATTCTGGCCGGGCCTGATGTGGCTGATGTGGGTCCGGACCGGGGATGACTTTTTCCGGGAGGAGGCGCGGCGGGCCGGCCGGCTGCTGACGGACGAATTCCGGACCTTCCGGAGGCTGAACCACGACGTGGGGTTCATGTACCTGCTGTCCGCCGGCGCGGACGCCAAGCTGACCGGGAATGAGCAGGCGGCCACCGATGTGCTGCACGCGGCGTCGCTGCTGATGGGCCGGTTTAATCCCGCCGGCTTTATCCGGGCCTGGAACGAGCCGGAACGGGTGGGCTTCGCGATTATCGACTGCATGATGAACCTGACGCTGCTGTACCGGGCCAGCCGGGATACGGGGGACCCCCGCTTCCGGCAGACGGCGAAAATCCACGCGGACACCACCCTGCGGGAGTTCCTGCGGGAGGACGGCTCGGTCAGCCATATCATTGAGTTCGATCCGGAGACGGGGAAGCGGGTGCGGGAGCACGCGGGGCAGGGATATGCCCTGGGCACCCAGTGGAGCCGGGGACAGGCCTGGGGCCTGTACGGATTCGCCCTGGCGGCCCGCCATCTGGGGGACGGGCGGTACCTGGCGGCATCGGAGCGGATCGCGGCGAACTTCGCTGCGCATATCCGGCCGGACGGCCTGACGGACTGCGATTTCTGCCAGCCGCCGGAGGAGGAGCGCATCGACAATATTGCCGGGGCGGTGGCAGCCTGCGGCATGCTGGAGCTTTTCCGGCAGACGGGGAAGGAGGCCTGGCGGCAGCAGGCGATGCGGCTGACGGACGGGCTGCTGGAGCATTGCGCCGACTGGGGCGGGGAGCACTGCGGCATCCTGACCCGGTGCACCGCCAGCTACCATGATGACGGCGCCGGGCGGCATACCAACATTACCTACGGGGACTACTTCCTGGCAGAGGCGCTGATGCGGCTGTGCGGACAGGATCCGGAGCTGTGGAGCTGACGGCGGGAAACAGGAGGAACGGGAATCATGAGCACACTCTATCCGCAGAACAACGCGGCCCGGATGACGCTGGACCTGGGCGGAATCTGGGATTTCCGCTTCCGGGGGGACGATGCGTGGCAGTCGATTGCCGTGCCGGCTTCCTATAACGACCAGGATCCGGATCCCCGGTTCCGGAATGCGGCGGGCATCGTGGAATACCGCCGGAAGATCACCATTCCCTCCGCATGGAAGGGAATGCGGGTCTGCCTGCGCTTTGACGGGGTGGCCCACAACGCCCGGATCCTGCTGGACGGGCGGGAGATCGCATGCCACCGGGGCGGCTTCCTGCCCTTTGAGGCGGAGCTGGAGGGAATTCTGGCACCCGGGGAGACGGCAGAGCTGACGGTGGAGGCGGACAACCGCATCAGTCACGCGACGCTGCCCATCGGCACCGAGGGGGATACTGCATTTTTCGGATCCGACAATCCGGGGATCCTGGCGGTGGAGGCCGGAAAGAAATGGCAGGCGGAGAAGGGAATCAACCGCCCGGCTTTTGATTTTTTCAACTATACGGGGATTCAGCGGCCGGTGCGCCTGGTAGCGACGCCGAAGCGCTATATCCGGGACGTGACGGTGACGCCCGCCCTCAGCGGCGAGGTGCGCTACAGTGTGGAGACCGCCGGGGAGGGCGGGGAGGTTTGCGTGGAGGCCCTGGACCCCGATGGCCGGGTGGCGGCCAGGTGCGAGGGCCGGGAGGGCGTCCTGCGGATTCCTTCCCCGCAGCTGTGGGAACCCTGGCCGGGAAAGCCGGCACTGTACACGGCACGGATCCGGTTTGACGGGGATCTGTATGAGCTGCCCTTCGGCATCCGGGAGGTCCGGGTGGAGGGAACGCAGTTCCTGATCAACGGAAAGCCCTTCCGCTTCCACGGGCCCTGCAAGCATGAGGACAGTCCCTTCCGGGGACGGGGGACAGATCCCTGCGTGAACGTGACGGATATCCACCTGTATCACTGGATGCATGCCAATTGCTTCCGCACCAGCCATTATCCCTACGCGGAGGAGATGTACCAGCTGTGCGACCGGGAGGGCATCGTCATCGTGGACGAGACGCCGGCGGTCGGCATGTGGGCCAGCGAGGATTACGGCTGGGGGCTGGGGGAGTACCACCGGCAGGTGCTGGAGGACATGATCCGGCGGGATAAAAACCATCCCTGCGTGGTCATGTGGAGCCTGGGGAATGAGCCGGACACGGACACCTATCCGGACAAGGCTTATGATTACTGGCAGCCCCTGTACGAGGCCGCCCGCCGGGCGGATCCGCAGAAGCGGCCGGTGACGGTGGTGGGATGCCAGAACCGGTACGAACGGGACCGGGTGATCCGCAGCATGGACGTGGTGCTGATCAACCGGTACTATGGCTGGTACAACCTGTCCGGAGACCTGGATGCTGCCCGGTACGCCTTCCGCATGGAGCTGGACTGGTGGGAGGGGCAGCACAAGCCGGTGATCCTCTCCGAATACGGCGCCGATACGATCGCAGGGCTCCACGGGGCCGCGGCGGAGATGTTCACGGAGGAATTCCAGGTGGAGTTCTACCGGGCGATCAGCGAATGCCTGGATGAGCGCTCCTTCGTCATCGGGGAGATGCCGTGGAACTTCGCGGATTTTGCCACCTGCCAGGGACCGATGCGGGCCGGCGGAAACCGGAAAGGCCTGTTCACCCGGGACCGGCGGCCCAAGATGGCGGCGCACTACTTCCGGGACAGGTGGACGGCTATGGATCTGGAAGAAGAAAAGAAATCATAAGAATTCAGGGGGAAAACCGAATTATTCCCTGGGCGGAACGTCCGGCAGGCTGAACTGCCGGCGTTCTTCTTCTGTTTCGCAGCGCTGGGTATAGTGGCCGCTGCGAACGATATAAAGGATGGAATCCAGGGGAATCGGGCGGCGGAAGAGGAAGCCCTGGGCCAGGTCGCAGCCCACGGAGGCGAGGAAGTCCTTCTGCTCCTCTGTTTCCAGGCCTTCGCCCAGGGTCTGGATGCCCATGGAATGGGCGATGGATACCATAGCCCGGATGATTTCCCGGTTGATGCCGCGGCGCTCGTCGAGATGCTGGATCAGGGCCATATCGAGCTTGATCAGGTCCACCTCGAACCGGCTAAACACGTTCAGGGAGGAATAGCCGCTGCCAAAGTCGTCCAGCCAGAGCTGATAACCCATCCGGCGCAGGGTTTTCAGGTGCTGTTCGAAGCGGTCGGTGGCGGTGGCCATATCGCGCTCGGTGATTTCGATCACCAGGAAATTCCGGGGAATCAGCCGGTCCGCTCCGGTGCTGTGATAGAGAAGCTCGATCTCCTCGGGGATGTTTTTGTAATCAAAGTCCTGGGCGGAAAAATTTACGGAGACCGGAAGCAGCGGGAGGCCGGCGGAAAGACGGTCCTGCAGCTCCGTGAACACCTGCCGGACCATGTACAGATCCAGCTTGTAGAGCAGATGGTATTTTTCGAGAACGGGAATGAACGCCCCCGGGGAGATGGAGCCACGGCTGGGGTCGTTCCAGCGGGCCAGGGCCTCGAAGGCGGCGGTCTTCTGGGTCGGAAGGCGGCAGATGCCCTGATAGAAGACCCGGATCCATTTTTCGGACAGCGCCCGGTCGAGATTTTCCACGATATAGCGCTGTTCCCAGTACTGGGCGTCCGCCAGCTGGGAATAGATCCGGTAGGATTTGTTCAGGTCGCTGCCGATGCGCTTCAGGGCGCTTTTTGCGTGATCCATGGCCTGGACGAATTCCATGCCCTCCTCGATGATCACCACGCCGGCCTGGATGCCGGTGGTGTTTCCCACGGCGCCGGAGCGAACCTCCCGGTTGACGGCATCCAGCCGCTGCCGGAGATCGTCCTCGCCCTCAAAGGCGCAGAGCAGCAGGAAATGGTCATCCGCGCCGCGGGCCAGCAGCCCGCCGGGAAAATGCCTGGACAGGGATTCTGAAATAAAGCACAGCAGTTCGTTTCCCTTGGCAAATCCATACTGGTTATTGTAAAACTGCATGGAGTCCACGTCGGAATAAATCAGGACGGGCGTTTTTCCGTCCAGCCGGAGAGAATGGATTCTGCCGTTGGCAAATTCCTGCATGTAGTTGATGTTCGGGAGGCCGGTGACCGGATCCCGGTAGAAAACATCCTGCTGGAAAAGGCCGTAATCCTCGGCGGCTTTTTTGATATCCTCCTGGGCGGCGCTCAGATCCTGGTAGGAGAGGAAGGCGACATCGGTTCCATCCGGCATGGTCTGCCAGTATCCGACGGAATGGATGGCGTGGTATCCGTCCGCATGCTTGCTGCGGAAGAAGACATTATAGCCGAATTTGTGATGGGCAAAGCCTTCGCTGGCCCGGACGATGCGCCCGGCGTCATCGGGATGCACGGTATCGAACTGGCCGTCGGTCAGCCGTTCCATCAGCTTTTCCCTGCCGGTTCCCATCTGGAGGCACAGCCCGTCGGAAACCAGCAGGGGAACAGCCTTTTCATCAATATACTGATAAACTGCCAGCGGAATCCGCATGGATTCATAGTATTTTCGCGATTCTTCAGGGAAATGATACACGCATATGCCTCCTTGGAGAGGGGTGATGCCGATGTGATGTTGTCCGGTCTCTCGGAAACAAGCATATTATAGCGCGATTCCCGCCGGAATACAAGCGAAGGCGATCTGGCCGCGCTGATCTACCCCTCCGGTTCCACGGGATCCCCCAAGGGGGTCATGATCGATCACCTGGGCCTGTACAGCAGCGTCCGGCGGCTGCGCTTACCGTTTCATGCCTACCAGGGAAGACGCGATCCATCCGATCTTTCCGTTGTAGGATACCTGAACAAAGTGCCGTCCGGATTCCGGGTCATACACCAGTTGGTCGGTGATCGTATCCACAACCGTACCGTTCGGGATGGAGGCGATTTGCCGGGTGCCTTTGCCCGCGCCGGCCCGCAGGGCCGCATTCATTCCATCGATGCCGGTATTCACCGTGCGGTTGACTCCGCCGACCGCCTGGCTCATCATCTCTTCAGTCAGTTCTATCATTTTCTTTTCCATGAGTGTGTTCCTCCTGTCAGAAGAAGTTTTGAGGAGGGCTGAGTACAAATGTGCCCTCTGTATTATATACGAAAGAAAGCTGCCCGATGGCAATCAGGTCAGCCAGCCCAGGGGGACGGTTCCGGTGGCCTAGTTTGCCTTCTTCAGCTTATCAAACCAGGCCTCTGCCATCACATAGGCTGCCTGCGCCTCTGCGGAGGTGCCTTCGGCCGTGAAATCCGGGCATCCGCAGACCCCGTGGATCAGTCCCATCCCGTCTATGCTGCCGTTCACGGCATGCAGGGCCGCCTCTGCTGCTTCCCGACGGCTCGCCGGCACATAACCGCCCAGGATCCCGCGAAAAACGGCTGCGGCCATCATTGCGGAGGATGTTCCGTCCGGAAAGCTTTCCGGCTCGTTCAGAATGTCGTGAAATCTCCCGTCCGCTCCCTGCCATGCCAGCATGGCTTCCAGCAGTCGGTTCATAAAGGCCGCCATCTCGTCCCGGATCTCCAACCGACCGGCAGCTCCGGCTGCTTCGGTCACCCGGGCAATGCCCATCAGGGCCCATCCGTTCCCGGTTGCCCAGTGCTTTTGCCGCACATATCTCCCGCTCTCCGTGTCCACGATATGGAAGAAGAGACCGGTTTCCCTGTCAAAAAGATGCCGGATATACCCCCGGATCTGCTCCGCAGCCTCCCCGATGCAGCCCATGGCAGCCAGGAAAGGCGGAACCATGTAAAGCCCGTCTGCCCATAGCTGCGCAGCCGAAAAGCCGCTGTCAAAGGATACGCTGTTGTGGCAGATGATCCCGTCCGTCGTTCGCGGTGCGGTCTGCTTCAGATACTCCAGCATGCGTTCCGCCCCACGGAGAAAGAAAGGATTGCCAGTTTTCTCATAGGCGCGAAGGCAGGCTTCTCCGTTCGACGCCGGATCGGAAACAGCCGGGCCGCCGCCGATCATGGCGAGCCGTCCGTCCTCTGCCTGCCGCTTCACCGCATCATAGGCCATCGGGATCCACAGTTCGTCCTTTCCTGCCTCCATCAGTGCCTGGGCACAGACGCCCTGCTCCCAGGGGTATCGCTGCATGGCCAGCATGCAGGCAATGACCTTGTTCACCTCTGAATTCATTATATTTCTCCGTTTTCTCCCGCTTTCAGGCAGGGCGCTTTTCCTTTTTCTGTCATGTAGTATACCAAACCATGCAGATCCCTTCAACCGGAACATGCCGGCGATTGCTTCATATCGGAACGGCGGATCAGTTTTTGCCGTGTGCCGGAAGGCGCTGCAGGAATATACGGTTTCATGCAATATCCTGCTGACTGGGCCACCGGAACCGTCCCCCTGGACTAAAAACCGCCCCTGTCGTTCCCAAAGGAGTTGGTGTATAATGGTAGCCGTTCAGAATCCCGGTCGGCATAACGCTGATCTGCCGGAAAAAACGCTGCCGCCGAAGGCGGTTTAGGTCAAGCCGGGAATTTGCGGAGGTGTACTCTTTCATCCCATGAAAACGAACGAAAACAAATACCGCATGCGCAAAAAAACATGGCTGCTGATTCCTGTGCTTGTGATAGCCGTGTTGTGCATCGCGTTCCTGGTTTATACGGAGCAATACTACCATGCAGAGGAAACGGCCCGCACTGCGCTGGAATCAGACGAATCTGTCACTGTCACGCAGAAGGAATACGGCTGGTTTTTCGATGGTCCTTCCGGGACGGACGCGCTCATCTTTTATCCCGGGGCCAAGGTGGAGGAAACAGCATACGCTCCGCTGCTTCATCGGCTTGCTGAACAGGGAATGGACATCTGCCTTGTCCGGATGCCGTTTCGGCTGGCGGTATTCGGCGCAAACAAGGCAGAACAGGTCATGGAGCAGCATGATTACGAGCATTGGTATATCGGCGGGCATTCTCTGGGCGGCGCGATGGCTGCCGGCTATGCGGCTGTCCACAGTTCGCAGCTGTCCGGGGTTTTTATGCTTGCGGCATATCCGACAAAGCCGCTGGATGAAAATCTCAAGGCATTGATTATCTACGGCTCTGAAGACGGTGTGCTCAACAGGACGAAACTGGAGGAAGGGATCAGGTATCTTCCAAACAGCGGTGAAGTGTATGTGATTGAAGGCGGAAATCACGCGCAGTTTGGAAATTACGGAAGACAGGCAGGAGATGGAGATGCCGCGATCTCTTCCCAGGAGCAGCAGCAAAGGACTGTTGAATGGATTCTGAAGAACAAATAAGCCGGGATGGGTCGGGGAGGCATGTTTGATCACATGAATATTGCAGCTATGACCTTCAGACTCCGGGCCTCCTGGGTCCGCAGCCTGAAGGAAAAAAGGATGATTGTCAAAAGCCTGACCGCGCAGCTGCAGAACAAATTCCATGTTTCCGCTGCTGAGATCAGTGAACAGGATACGCATCAGATCATCGTGATCGGTGTGGCAGCAATCGTGCCGCACAGCGCGATGGCGGACAGCCTGATGGAGGAGATCTCCCTGTTCGTGGAGGAGAACTGCGAAGCGGAAATCCTCGATGAAACCAGGGAGATCAG
>ODAI012200470.1_pt1 | contig 11464 bp, 15 predicted proteins | sample 1539321 | NCBI WGS metagenome assembly ODAI01 (sample SAMN02144231, study PRJEB22623) | gut metagenome | biome: sheep rumen | host: Ovis aries | place: New Zealand
GGCTTCACTAAATTATATTGCTGAATATATTTATGAAGTATTAAGTTTATTTAATAAGTTTTATAATAATAATAGTATTTTAAATGAAAAAAATGAAGATATTAGAAATACTTATTTGGCATTATCAAGACTTGTATATACAATAATTCATCGTCTTTTAAATATTCTTGCTATTGATGAAGTTGATAGAATGTAAAAATATTACATAGAAAAATGTGATAGTATTATATTTTATATAATAAGTAATTAGTTTTAAATAAATAGAATAATAATTATTAGAATGAACTATTATGTTTGCTTTAATAATTTTTTTCTTGTATAATATTTGTTGTTATTAGAGGAGATACAATGAACTTACTAAAGATATTTTTATTATTTTGGTTTTTTTCTGTTCTTGGGTGGATATTAGAAGTAATAGTATGTTCAATTTCAGAAAAAAAACTAGTTAATAGGGGCTTTCTAATTGGTCCATATTGTCCAATATATGGTTTTGGTTCTTTAATAATGTTATTTTTATCTCCATATAAGGATAACTTATTTATATGTTTTATATTAGCATTGTTTTTTTGTAGTATATTAGAATACTTCACTAGTTTTATAATGGAAAAGTTTTTTAAGATTAGATGGTGGGATTATTCTAATGATGCATTTAATATTAATGGTAGAATTTGTCTTCGTAATGCTATTGCCTTTGGAGCATTAGGTGTCATATTTACAAGATATTTAAATCCATGGTATTTTAGTATTGTTGATAATTTTAGTTATGTTTTATTGCTAACTATTAGTGTTATAGTTTTAATATTTACATTTATTGATTTAATAGTCTCATTTAATGCAATGAATAGTTTAAAAAATATTATTAATAAAGATATATTAAAATTTAAAAATAAAGATGCTACTGTTGATATTAAAAAATTAATAAAGAAACGATTACTTAATTTCAGTTTCGTAGAAAAACGTCTTATTAAAACATATCACTTATTTGAAAAAGAGAAAGAATCTTTTATGAGGACAATAAAAAAAGTTAATGAAAAAACTAAAAGTAGTTACTTTCTATTATTTATATTTATTGTATTAGGTATTTTAGTTGGTTTAATAATTAGTTTATATTTTAAATTTGGTACATATAAAGTGATTGTTCCGTTTACAGTATCGATTAGTTCTTTAATAGCTGTTATTATTATGAAAGCTGGTGATAAATAATGGAATATAATTTGCAAGATGATGAAATTATGGGTAATGAAAAATCGTTTTTAAAAAGAAGAGAAAATGGTTTGATGTTATCGGATAATGATATAGAAATATTAAAAAGAAATGGTATTAATTATTTAGAATATTCTAGTTTAGAAAGTTTAATATTTAAAATACAAGAATCTCTTGAGGAGCTTGACGATGATGAGTTAGAAAATCTTAATATAAAGTTAGGAGAGTATAATTACTATAATTATACTAATAAATAATGATTTGGTATTTAGTTGGAATTAATTTAATTACGTTTGTTATTTATGGGGTTGATAAATATAATGCTGTTCATAAAAAGTATCGAGTAAGTGAAAAAAGCATATTTACTTTTTCTGTTATTGGTGGAAATCTTGGAGCAATTATGGGAATGTGTTTTTTTCATCATAAAACTAGGAAAGCATCATTTTGGATAATAAACATTTTATCATTAATTATGTGGTTAATAATACTTATAGAAAGTAATAGGTAAAATTATATATCTATAAATTCATAATAGTATTCTTCATAAGTACTATTATGTTTTTTTATGTATTCAGCGGCTTTTTTCCCAACATATCGATAGTGCCATGGTTCGTAAGAATATCCGGTTATTTCTTCTTTATCTTTAGGATACCTTAAAATAAATCCATATTTATGAGCATTATCTTGCATCCATTGAAATTCCTTGGTTAAGTAAAATTTGTTATAGTCCAGTTGTCCATTGTCAACATCAATAGCAAGGCCAGTGTGATGTTCAGAATATCCTGGTCTCGCAGAATAAGTATCAACAATACTCTGTTTTTCTTTTTTTAGATAATTATTATATAAATTTTCTTGATAATCATAAGTTCTATATGCAGAAATAATTCTTATTTTTAAATTTTCTTCCATCATTTTTTCTTGCATTAATTTATATGCTTCATATGCTTCTTTATTTATAATTAATCCTTCTGTTTCTATTAAGTTATCTGGTTTATAATTTTTAGATATAAAATTATATTTATTAACTAATGTTAGTATCCCCTTATTTACAGTTTCCTTGGCATTAATATAGAATGGATAATTAAGGCCAATATTGACTCTTATTATAGAATCCTTTAATGATAATCCTGTTTTATTTTTATAATCAAGATATTCTTGTTGTCTATCTGCTTTGTAAAATGGAAATGTAAAGTTAGGTTGAAACACTTCTTCAATTTTGTAATTATTATTCTTGAATAAGAATAAAGATATTGCCATGTATATAGTAGCAGTAATAAATATAAAATAGTTTTTATTCATAAATCTCACCAGTAAGATAATATTAATAAATATAAAATATTATGTATAATTTGTAATCATATTAAAAAAATATGATATACTTAATATAGGATTGGTGAATGATGAAATGTAGATTATATCGTGTTTTAAGACCAATTGCTGTTTTTTTATTAAGAGTATTATATCGAATAAAAATTGTTAATAGAGAATATATTCCAAAAACTGGACCTGTTTTGTTAGTAGGCAATCATAAACATAATTTAGATTTTTTAAGTGTAATTAGTGGTACTAAAAGAACAGTACATTTTTTAGCTAAGAAAGAACTTATGGATAAACATGGTTGGTTATTTGGTAAATTAGGTATTATTCCAGTTGATCGAAGTAAAAAAAATAAAAAGTCAATTAGTGATGCCGTAAATTATTTGAAAAATGATGAAGTGGTTGGAATATTTCCAGAGGGTACTTTTAATAAAACAGAATATGTTATTAAGCCATTTAAATATGGGGCAGTTAAAATAGCTAGTATATCTAGTTGTCCAATTGTTCCATTTGCTATAATTGGAGATTATAGAATATTTAGAAAAGGTCTTAAAATAATTTATGGTAAACCATACTATGTTAAAGATATACAAGATTTGACAAAAGAAAATGTAAAATTAATGAATAAAGTTATTAATTTATTGGGGGAGAAAGATACAAATGAAAAGTAATTTACCTGAAAGAGGTTACAAGTTTTTTAAACCAATATTAGGTTTAATATTTAGAATTTATTATCGACCAAAGATAATAGGTAAAGAGAATATTCCTAAAGAAGGAGCTATTATTGTGGCTGGTAATCACATGCATATAATGGATCAATGTGGCCCAATATTGGCTTCTAAAAGACCAATACATTATATGGCTAAAAAAGAATATTTTGATGGTAAATTTGCATGGTTTTTTAGGATGATGGGGTGTATTTCTGTTAATAGAGCTATTCATGATAATGAGGCTAAAGAGAAAGCAATGAATGTATTATATGATGGAAAAGCGCTTGGAATTTTTCCAGAGGGAACTAGGAATAAAACTGACAGTTTCTTATTACCATTTAAATTTGGCTGTGTATCAATGGCAAAGAAAACAGATGCATATATTGTTCCTTTTTCTGTAACAGGAAAATATAAATTTAGAAGTAAAAACTTAGTTTATCGAATAGGTAAGCCATTTAAAGTAACTAATATGGAATTAAGTGAGGCAAATAAGAGATTAGAGAAAGTAATAGGAAATTTGAAAAAGAAAAGTTTAAGTGAAGAAGGGAAAAAAGATGAATAAGAAAGTTGTAGTTTTTGGTGGAGGAACTGGAATGAGTTACCTTTTACGTGGATTAAAACAATATCCATTAGATATTACAGCGGTTGTTTCTGTTTGTGATGATGGTGGAAGTACAGGAATATTACGAGATGAATTTAATATTTTAGCAGTTGGTGATATTAGAAAAGTATTAATTGCTTTATCTAATAAAGAAGGTGAATTTGAAAATTTATTAAATTATCGATTTACATCAGATGGTACATTGAATAAGCATACTGTTGGAAATATTTTATTAGCTGCTGCTACTAATATTACAGGTAGTGTACAACAAGGTGTTAGAATATTGAGCAAAGTTTTAGATTTAAATGGTAAAGTTATGCCATTTACAGAAGATACAGTAACTCTTTTTGGTGAAATGGATGATGGTAGTGTTGTAAAGGGCGAACATTTCATTACAGAAAGCCCTAAAAAAATTAAAAGAGTTTATTACGAAACAGAACCACATATTAATCAAGAATTAATAGATGAAATAATAGAAGCAGATATAATTTTACTTAGTATGGGAAGTTTATATACTAGTGTTATTCCTACATTGTTAAGTAAAAAAATTCGTAATGCCATTGATAAATCTCATGGAAAGATAGTTTATTCATGTAATTTATTTACACAACCTGGAGAAACTGATGGATATACTGTTTCAGATCATGTTAAAGCCTTAAATGGATATCTTGGCAGAAGAAAAGTTGAATATGTAGTAGCAAATGGCGAGACAATATCTGGTGCGTTGGCTGATAAATATTCTACAGAAGAACAAAAAGATCCTGTTGTTATTGACCGTGATAAAATAAAAAAAATGTGTAAAGAAGTTTTGGTTGATGATTTAGTTATTATTGAGAATAATGTCTTTAGACATGATTATTTTAAACTTGGATATTTAATATTTTCATTAACTTTTAATCATAATTATAAAAATGATATAAATGGTGGTAAATATGATAAAAAACAAAGAACTATTTAAATTAGATAATAATGTATTAAAAGATTTTTTTGACAAATTTGTTTATCCATATGAAATACTTCCAAATATTAGTGACTATATTTTAAAACTGGGGAGTTCATTAGGAAGTGAATATGTAAAAAAAGAAGATAATATTTGGATACATAAAAGTGTTAAAATGGGGAATGGTGTTGAAATAATTGGGCCAGCTATAATTATGGAAGAGGTAGAGTTACGTCATAATGCTTTTATTCGTGGTAATGTAATTATTGGTCCAAATTCAGTTATTGGTAATTCCTGTGAAATTAAAAATAGTATTTTGATATCTAATTGTGAGGTACCACATTTTAATTATGTGGGTGATTCAATTTTAGGTCATAAAGCTCACTTAGGAGCTGGAGTTATTTTAGCTAATTTAAGATTAGATAAAAAAAATATTAAAATATCTGGACAAGATACAAATTTAAGAAAAATAGGGGCTTTTATTGGTGACAATGTTCAAATAGGATGTAATAGTGTAATATGTCCAGGAACAATTATTTTACCTGATGCTATTGTATATCCATTAAGTACTATAAAAGGAATATATGATGATAATAAAGGTAGTATAGATGTAGCGAGGTTATAATGAAAGTATATGTTGATTTTGATAGAACTTTATTTGATTGTGATAGATTTTTGATAGATTTTTATAAGTTGATTAGTAAGTATAATATCCCTAAATCTATTTTTAGAGAATGTCAAAATCAAACAAAAAGACATGGTTTTAATCCGAAGATTATTCTAGATAAACTTGATGAGCATTTTAAGTTTGATAAGAGATTATATCAAGAAATTGAGATGCTTATTCATAAAGCTAGTAAGTATTTATATGAAGATGCAATATATTTTTTAAGATATTTAAAAGAAAAAGGATATCAGGTAGATATTTTAACTCGAGGAAATTCACTTTATCAAAAAGAGAAAATTATTAATTCAAACTTAGATGGGTATTATGATAATCTTATTGTAACAATGCGACATAAAGGTAAATTAAATATTGATTACCATAATAGTATATTTGTTGATGATAACATAAAAGAAATAGAGAGTATACTTGCAAGGGAGCCATTAAAAATAATTTATGTAATGCATGATACTAATCTAGAAGGTGTGAATTATTTTGATAAAAATATTTTTAAAGTATCATCATTAACAAATATTGTTGAAAAAAGAATTATTTAATTTATTAGATTGATTATTATAAGATTTGATGATATAATTACGATGATGATATATGATGGATAAGAAGAATAAAGATGTTGAATTTGATGCACAAAAGTATTATTCGAATAGTGGTTATTCGATTGATGATTTTTTTAAAGATGAAAATCCTAGTGTAAATGTTGAAGAAGAGAGTAGTACTAAGAAGGGTATTAGTATAAATTTTGATTTCATTAGTAAAATATTTAATAAAATAGGTAGTAAATCTAGTGAATCTTTAGGTAAAATAAAAGGTAATACTAGTGGTGATACTAAAATTAAAATAATAATTATTATTTTACTATTATGCATTTTTGGAGTTGGATTATATGTCATATTATCAGGTGGATCAAATGTAATTAGAATAAGTTAATAAAATGTGGGTGAATAAAATGAATGGTCAAAGTGATATTAAGCAAAATGAACTAGATAAAGCAACCAATATAATAAGAGGAATAATGGAATATTATAAAAAAAGAATAGTTGGGCAAGAAGAACTTGGTCAATCTCTTTTGATTTCTCTAATGGCTAATGGACATATTTTGCTTGAGTCTGTACCCGGATTAGCAAAAACTACTGCCGCAAAAATTATAACAAATGCTGTATCAGGTGATTTTTCCCGTATTCAATGTACTCCAGACCTATTACCAAGTGATATTATTGGTGGACAAATATTTAACTATTCGACTAGCTCATTTGAAACTAAACTTGGTCCGGTATTTGCTAATTTTGTTTTATTAGACGAAATTAATAGATCAAGTTCAAAAACACAAAGTGCAATGCTTGAGGCAATGCAAGAAAGACAAACGACTATTGGTGGTTTTGTATATAAGTTACCCAAAGTATTTATTGTTATTGCAACTCAAAATCCAGTTGAACAAGAAGGTACTTATCCGTTAGCTGAAGCTCAAATGGACCGTTTTTATATTAAAGAGGTTTTAGATTATCCATCACCAGAAGAAGAAGTAGAAATAATCTCACGATTGGAGAAAAAAGTTTTTGATGATAACAAACCTATATTTACACTTATTGACGTTTTATTTTTACAATATTTGACAAACAAGGTGTACATTGATGTTAACGTAAAAAAATATATTGCCCTTATTGTAAGTACGACAAGAAATCCTGGTAAATTTATTAGTAAAGAATATGCTCAATACGTAACAATGGGGGCTAGTACTAGAGCATCTATTGCCTTTATGGAATGTGGTAAGGCATGTGCGTTATTTCATGGTAGAAATTATGTTACTCCTGATGATATAAAGGAAATTGCTGTTCGAGTATTAAGACATCGTATTACACTTTCATTTGCAGCTAATGCTAATAATGTTAAAGTAGAAACTATTATTGAAGAGATAATGAAGAAGGTTCCTTCACCATGAAATTAGATCATATATCACAAATTAAAGGTAATATTTCATTAAGTAGTAATTTGAAAACTACTAATATTTTAGATGGTGCATATAAATCAATTTTCAAAGGAAAAAGCCTTAACTTTGAAGAATTAAGGGAATATAACATAGGCGATAATATTAAAGACATTGATTGGCGTGCTTCTGCAAGAAGTATGAATATTTTAGTGCGTGAGCATGTGGCTGAAAAAAAACATAATATTTTGTTCATTTTAGATAGTAAATATGATATGAATGCCAATGCTGATACAAAGTCTATTAAAAGGGATATTTGTCTAAATGTGGTAGGAACACTTGCTTATTTAGCGTATAAGAATGGTGATTATACTGGGGCTATATATATGAATGATGATAGTCCAAAGTTCTTTCCACTAAAGCAAACATTATTTAGTATTGAAAACTATTTAACATATTATGATGAAGATTTAAAAAATCAATCAATAAAAAATAAGAAGAAATATAAGAATTCTTTAAATGATTCAATTAGATATCTAAGTAGTTATCTTAATAAAAAATCTATTGTATTCTTGGTAACTGATATGAATGGAATAGATGAATTAGATGAAGAATCACTAAGATTATTATCATATCGCAATGATATTTTAGCTATTCAAATTAATGATATTAATTTATTTGAAAGTAAATCGTATGATGTAGATAGTCGAAAGTATTTTTCACCAATGTTTTTAAAAAGTAAAAAGTTAAGAGAAATGAATGAAAATATTAGAAATGAAATTTCTTTAAAAAATATGGAAAAGTTAAAAAAATATCGTATTTCGATGGTGCAAATAAGTAGTTTAGATGAAGTGGTACCAAAAATTATCGAACTATTAAAAATACATAACGATATAATTTATAAATAATAAAAAGGAGTAAATATGGATATAACGCGAGATATAGAAGCACCTTTTACATATTCTTGGAATATTGTATACATACTAGTGGCAATTCTTGTAATTGTTGTTATTGCATACATTATTTTTATTATGAAACCATTTTTTTATAAAAAATTTGCTAAGGCAATGAAGAAGGCCCAAATACCTAATTTAAAAAGATTATATGTTTATAAATTGGATCGTTTAAAGAATGATGTAAATAAGGGTAAAATTGAAAATCGAGAAGCTTATGTGAAATTAAGTGTTATTATTCGCGAATTTATTCAAAAGACAACCGGTTTAGATATTCTTAGCATATCAAGAAAAGAAGCTGAGAAATTAGAGATGAAAGAATTAAGTTTACTTATGGACGAGTATTATCCACCAGAATTTTCCAAATATTCTAAAGGAGATATAATTAATTCTATTAATAGAACTACAGAGGTGATTAGAAAATGGAATTTGAATTAATGTATCCTCAAATTATTGTTTATTCGCTTATTATTTCTTTTATTATGATATTATTTTGGCGAAAAAAGAAGAAATATAAAAAGGGTGTTCTTGTTGCTAATAGTTCATATTTAAAGAAAACAAAGTATTATAAATTAATGCTTCTTAAATATCGTATATATAATGTTGCTATTAGGGTTTCATGTATTGTTTTAATTTTTTTGTGTGCTATTTTATCGGCTAGAATTTATCATGAAGATAAGTTTGAAGAGAGACATGATAATCGTGATATTGTTCTTTGTATGGATGTATCTGGTTCAGTGTATGATTTAAATAGTAGTATAGCTGATTCATTATATGATATCGTTGGTTCACTAAAAGATGAAAGGTTTGGTATTACTATTTTTGATAATTCAGCTGTTCAATTAGTACCTTTAACAAATGACTATTTGTATGCACAATCAATTTTAAAACAAGTAAGTGAATCATTCAATAGAACAAGTATTCTTACAGATAATTCGCAAGTTCGACGTTTGATAACTGAAGGTACTAGCATGGGCGTTGGTTCGAGTTTAATTGGGGATGGTTTAGCATCTTGTGCATTATCATTTAAAAAAGATAAAGATCGAACAAAAATTCTTATTTTAACAACAGATAATGAGGTATGGGGTAATCAGATAATGACAGTAGGAGAGGCTGCCCAGTATTGTAAAGAGAATAATATTAAAATATATTCAGTTGGTACTATTGATATATCAGCAAAAAATAAAGAGGGATTAGTTAATGCTGCTAAGGTGAGTAATGGTGAATATTTTGATTATCGAAATTTATCTACAGATGAAATAGTCAGTAAAATAGGTAATTTAAATAAGTCATCGATTGTAACAAAATCATATGTTATGAGTAAAGATTTTCCAGAGATAGTATTTGTATTCTTACTATATGTAACAGCCTTATTATTTATCCTAGATTGGAGGGTAAGAATATGAATGACTTAGTATTTAAACCCATTATTCCATTAACAACAATGATTATCTTTTCTATTGTTATGCTAGCCATTGTTATAATTAATAGAAAGCATATTATAAATCGAATTATTATACTTGCATTATTGTTAGTTATTAGTCAACGACCAATGTTAAGAAATCAAGAGGATTTAATGTATAGTTTAGATATTGATATTCTTTTTGTAATTGATAATACTGCAAGTATGAATGCTATTGACGTAAATGGTGGTGCAAGATTAAATGCTGTTAAGAGGGATTGTAAATATTTAATTGATAAAATGCCAGGAGCTAGTTATGCTGTTATAACATTTGGTAATTTTTCTCAAGTTAGAATGCCTTTTTCACATGATGCTAGTGATATTGAAGAGATTATAGACAATATTAAAATTGTTGATCCAGCATATGCGGTTGGTTCAACTTTGGATTTGCCTTATGATGATATTAAAATTTTACTTGAATCATCAAATTCGAAAGAAGATCACCATCGTGTTGTTTTTTATTTAAGTGATGGGGAATTAACTTATGAAGAAAAAAGTAAAATGGATTTATCTAAATTTAAGAATATAAGTAAATTAATAAATAATGGTGCTGTATTTGGGTATGGAACATCATTAGGTGGAAAAATAAGAATTGATGATTCGATTGCAAAAAGATATTTGGTAGATTCCAATGGTTTTTTAATAGATAAAACAAAAGGGGGTCAACAGCCAGCAATATCTAAAATAGATGAAAAAAATTTAAAAGATTTATCAAGTTCGCTTGGTGTAGAGTATACTTTGATGCCTGATACTGCTAAATTAAATAGTATTGTCGAAGAAATAGTAGCAAAAGCTCAAAAGAATAGAGATGATACAGAGTATTCAGACAAGGATTTATATTATTATTTTTCTATGGCGTTGTTGGTATTTCTATTTTTAGAGTTGTTGTATTATAGGAGAAATGAGCAATGAAAGTGAATGTTAAAAAAATATTTCTAATTACGGTAATTACTCTTGTTATTCTCATTGCAAAAATATCATCAAAAATAATAATTAATAATCGATTTATTGCAAATTATCCGGATGCTGATCAAGAACATCGATTAATTCTTATGTCTATTTTGAATGTTTATGAACCATACATTGCACACTATAATTACGGAAATTATTTGTATAAAAAAGAAAAATATGAAGATGCATACCATAAGTATTTGAATGCATTGAAGTATAATATTCCTGATGATAGATATTGTAGTGTAAGAATTAATATTAGTCTAGCTTTAAAAAAATACGCTGATGGAAAACCGGATAGCGAAGCAATTGAATTGCTATCAGAGGCCAAAAGATATTTGTATGAATGTATAAACTTTGTTCCAAAAGATAGTGGTCAGGGCGATGGCCAAGGTGAAGGCGAAGGTGAAGGTGAAGGCCAGGGTCAAGGCGAAGGACAGGGCCAAGGCGAAGGCCAAGGTCAAGGTGAAGGTCAGGGCCAAGGCGAAGGACAGGGCCAAGGTCAAGGACAGGGCCAAGGTCAAGGACAGGGCCAAGGTCAAGGACAGGGTCAAGGTCAAGGACAGGGTCAAGGTCAAGGACAGGGCCAAGGTCAAGGACAGGGCCAAGGTGAGGGACAAGGTCAAGGTGAAGGACAAGGTCAAGGTGAAGGCCAGGGTCAAGGCGAAGGACAGGGCCAAGGCGAAGGCCAAGGTCAAGGTGAAGGTCAGGGCCAAGGCGA
>ODAI011422491.1_pt1 | contig 11463 bp, 7 predicted proteins | sample 1539321 | NCBI WGS metagenome assembly ODAI01 (sample SAMN02144231, study PRJEB22623) | gut metagenome | biome: sheep rumen | host: Ovis aries | place: New Zealand
AATTTCCGGTACTTGCTTGTACTTTCCTTTCAGTCTTTTCAATGAACTTTTTGGTGCCCTGCCTTTCGGCTTCGGGGCTGAAAAACCCGCTCGTTTCCGAACGGGATTGCAAAGGTACTACCTTTTTTTGAACTAGCAAATTTTTTTGGGGAAATTTTGAAGAAATCTTTGTTCGGCCCAGCAAAAGTATTGTAATTTAACAAATTTTTATCGTAATTTGCAATTACAACGAGTCATGGATAAACTGGAACTAAAATATCCCCTGAAAAAACTGATGATCTTCGTGCTGGGGGCCATACTGGGAGTGCTGGCCACAGCCCTCACCGCATATGATATCTGGTGGACAGATGAAGAGAAACTATCCTGGCACTTCACCATCTCTGCCATCATTGCCGTCACCAATCTGGGAATGGCGGTCCGGGAAAGCAGGAAATACACCCACCCCATTATCCTGGATAAAGAGGGCATCCTCTACGGGAAAGAACGCTATTTCTGGAGTTCCCTCGCACAATGCCGTCTGGAAAAGGAGGCAGAAAACAAACTGGTCCTCACCTTCAAGGAGACCTACGCCAAGCCTGTCTCTTTCGACCTCAGCAACTACGACTACGAAAAATGGGACCTGGTCCGGGCCCTGCAGCATTTTCCCGCCACCCCTGTGTTCACCTACGAAGACGAATAGCACTTCCCTTTCCGTATAAACCGCATAACCAAGCTATTGGAAAACCGTGTAACTTGGCTATCTTTGTAGTATGAAAACCATTTACTTTGCAGGAGGCTGCTTCTGGGGAACGCAGCACTTCTTTGCCCAGGTCAGCGGCGTAAAGGAAGCCGTCTGCGGCTACGCCAACGGCAACACCCTTAACCCCAAATATGAAGAAGTCTATACAGACACCACCGGCTTCGCGGAAACGGTGAAGGTGACCTACAACCCGGAACGCGTTTCCCTGGAGGAACTCACCGACTATTTCTTCTGCATCATAGACCCCCTGAGCCTGAACCGGCAGGGGCACGACGAAGGCACCCGCTACCGCACCGGCATCTATTATACCGACGAAAACGAGCTTCCTACAATAAAGAATGTTTACGCGCGCGAGGAAAAGAAGGCAGGCGTACCGCTGGTGGTGGAACTGGAACCGCTGAGAAACTTTTATCCTGCCGAAGAGCGTCACCAGGACTATCTGGACAAGAATCCGGAGGGATACTGCCACCTGCCCCTGAAAACGTTCCGCTATGTCCGCCTGTACCAGGACATCCGGCTTTTCCTGGGCGACGAGTCCAACCCGGTGGCCAGGATGGCCAATGTCGCGGCGCTCATCCAGGAAAAGATGCAGTTTTTCTGGACAGGTTTCTACCTGAAAGACGGAGATACCCTGGTGCTGGGTCCCTTCCAGGGGCCTGCAGCCTGCATGCGCATCGGCTATGGAAAAGGCGTCTGTGGAACGGCCTGGCAGCAGGACAAGACCCTGGTGGTTCCGGATGTCCATGAGTTCCCTGGCCACATTGCCTGCAGCAGCCTCTCCAACTCGGAGATCGTGGTGCCGCTGCACGACGGCAAAGGACAAGTCTGCGGTGTCCTGGACATTGACAGCGAAGACTTCGGCACCTTTGACCTCACCGATGCCATGTGGCTGGAAAAAATCGCCGCCATAATCTAAAAAATCACTATCTTTGAAGAATCAGAAGCTAATCCGCCCATGAAACGTATCCTTATCCTTTCCCTTGCCCTGCTGCCCTGGATGGCCGCAGCACAGGAAACCCCTTCCTGGATTCGTAAAAACGCCATCTCCCCGGATGGGAAGACACTGGTATTCAGTTATAAGGGAGACCTATACACCGTTCCGTCCACCGGCGGAACCGCCCGCCAGATCACCAGCAACGCCGCCTATGACTCAGACCCGGTCTGGACCCGCGACGGGAAACAGATCGTGTTCACCTCCTGGCGGGAAGAGAGCAAGGATATCTTTGTCACGTCCAAAGAGGGCGGCGTTCCCACCCGCCTCACCACCTTCCCCGGCAACGAAACCCTGCTTGCCGTGGATGTGGCGGGCAACGTCTGGTTCAGCTGGTACAGCGCAGACCTGATGAGCCCCGGATTTGACGGTTTTCCCGGCACCCAGCAGCTTTACAGTACCAACCTGGAAGGGACGGCGCCGGAGCTGGTCTCCTCCCTCACCATGAACGCCCTGAGCCTGAACGCCAAAGGAGAAATGCTCTATGAAGACTACAAAGGATACGAAGACCCGCTGAGAAAGCACCACACCTCGTCCGTAACCCGCGACATCTGGCTGTACAAACCCGCCGTGGCCGGAAAAGTGGGGCCGGAAGGCAGTTTCACCAAGCTGTCCACCTTTGAAGGAGAAGACCGCAACCCCGTATTCGGGGCCGACGGAGACACCTTCTACTTCCTGAGCGAACAAGACGGTAAGACCTCCAATGTGTACCGGAGCAGCCTGTCCAATCCCCGAGAGCAAATCCAGCTCACCTTCTTTGACAAGAACCCGGTCCGGTTCCTCTCCGCCGCCGACGACGGCACCCTGGCCTATTCCTATAACGGAGACCTGTATGTAAACAACAAGAAGCTGGACATCAAGCTGCTGCGCGACGAGGAAGAACGCGCCATGGAGCGCCTGAACCTGCGCAATGCCACCGCCCTGGCCGTATCCCCGAACGGGAAGGAAGTGGCCGTGGTGATCCGGGGCGACGTCTTTGTCACCTCCGTGGAATTCGCCACCACCCGCCGCATCACCAACACGGCCGAGCAGGAGCGCGGCGTGAGCTTCTCGGAAGACGGGAGGGAACTGTACTACGCCTCGGAGCGGGGCGGATGCTGGAGCATATACAAGTCGGCCCTCACCCGCAAGGAAGACAAGTACTTCACCTACGCCACCGCCATCAAGGAAGAGCGCGTGAGCCCGGAAGGCGAAACCTCCTTCCAGGTGAAAGTGTCCCCGGACGGCAAGTGGATCGCCTACCTGAGGGACCGCACGGAACTGGTTGTCCTGAGCACCAAGGGCGGCACGCCCAAGTCCCTGCACAAAGGGGTGAACTACTCCTATTCCGACGGAGACCAGAGCTTTGCCTGGAGCCCGGACAGCCGTTATCTCCTGTGCAACTGGCAGGCCGACGGGGGCTGGAACAACGAAGACATCGCCATGGTGAATATCGAGGACGGCAGCATTACCAACATCACCCGCAGCGGCTACTCCGACGGCAGCTTCCGCTGGGCCCTGGGCGGCAAGGCCATGACCTGGGAAAGCGACAAGAACGGTTACCGCAGCCATGGCAGCTGGGGCGCCGAAGGAGACCTGTACATCATGTTCTTCGACGGAAAGGCCTATACGGAATTCGCCCGCAGCAAAGAACAGATAGAGATTGACAAGATGCTGATGGGAGACAAGGCCGTGGCCAAGCAGGAGAAGAAGGAGAAGAAAGACAGCGTGGCCAAAAAGGTGGAAAAACTGACGCCGGACCTGGAAAACCGGGACGAGCGCATCCGCCGGCTCACCCGCTTCTCCAACATGCTGGGAGACCATTTCCTCACCCCTGACGGCACCAAGCTTTACTTCACCCAAAGGCTGGAGAACGGCTATGACCTCTGCTGCATAGACCTGGAGAAAGGAGACCTCACCGTAGTGAAAAAACAAGTCTCCGGCAGCTTCACCCCCACCGTGGACGGCAAGAGCCTGTTCATCCTGGCCGGGAACAGCATCTCCAAGATAGACATCGCCGCCGGCAACAAAGTCACCAACGTGCCCTTCTCCGGCGACTACGAGTTCAAGCCCGCCCAGGAAAGGGCCTACATCTTCGAGCACTGCTGGAAGCAGGTGAAAGAGAAATTCTACGTGGAAGACCTCCACGGCGTTGACTGGCAGTACTACCACGACAATTACGCCGCCTTCCTGCCCCATATCAACAATAACTTCGACTTCCAGGACCTGCTGTCAGAGATGCTGGGAGAACTCAACGGCTCGCACACCGGCGGGCGCTACCGCCCCGCCGCCACCCGTAACCTGGGCCATCTGGGCGTCATCTATGACATGAGCTACACCGGCGACGGAATCCGCATCGCAGAGGTCCTTCCCGGCGGTGTCCTGTCCAATACAGACGCCTCCATCAAGGCAGGAGACCTGATCACCGCCATCGAGGGCAAACCCGTCAAAGCCGGGGAGAACTGGCTGGAAAACCTCTACGAGCGCGCCGGGAAAAAGACCGTCCTGGCTATGAAAGTGGACGGAAAGGACAAGGAATACATTGTAACGCCGTCGTCCTCGGACGCCACCCTGCTGTACCGCCGCTGGGTCCGTCAGCGGGAAGAGATGGTGAAAAAACTCTCCGGAGGCCGTGTGGGCTATGTGCACATCGAGGGCATGGACAGCCCCAGCTACCGTGAACTCTACTCCAAGGCGCTGGGCAAATACCGTGCGGCAGAGGCCCTGATCGTGGACACCCGTCACAACGGCGGCGGCTGGCTCCACGACGACCTGGTCACTTTCCTGGGCGGCAAAGAGTATGTCACCTTTACGCCCCGCGGCCAGTACATCGGCCACGAGCCGTTCAACAAATGGACCAAGCCCTCTTGCGTACTGGTTGGCGAAGACAACTATTCAGACGCATCCGGCTTCCCCAGCGCCTACCGCAGCCTGGGAATCGGGAAACTCGTGGGCGCCCCCATCCCCGGCACCATGACCGCCGTCTGGTGGGAAACCCAGATAGACCCCACCCTGGTTTTCGGCATCCCGCAGGTGGGCAACTTCGACGTCAAGAACGGGTTCTATATCGAAAACCACCAGATAGAGCCGGACATCCTGATCTACAACGACCCCGCCTCCGTGCTCAGCGGCCGCGACCTGCAGCTGGAAGCCGCCGTGGAAGAAATGCTTAAACAGATTGGAAATGCACAGTAAATTAGTCATCATCCCCACTTATAACGAAAAAGAGAACATCGCCGACATTATCGCGGCCGTGTTCGCCCTGGAAGGGGGCTTCCATGTCCTGGTGATCGACGACGGATCCCCGGACGGAACGGCCGACATCGTGAAAGGGCTGCAGGAAAAAGAGAACGGACGCTTGCACCTGTTGCAGCGGGCCGGGAAACTGGGCCTGGGAACAGCCTATCTCACCGGCTTCCAGTGGGCCCTGGAGAAAGGCTATGACTATGTGTTCGAGATGGACGCCGACTTCTCCCACAACCCCGCAGACCTTCTTCGCCTGTACAAGGCCTGCGCGGAGGATGGGGCCGACATGGCGGTGGGATCCCGATACTGCAACGGCGTAAGCGTGGTAGACTGGCCCATGGGGCGGATTATCATGTCCTATTTCGCCTCTGCCTATGTGCGTTACGTGCTGGGCATGAAGATCTACGACACCACGGCGGGCTTTGTCTGCTATTCCCGCCGGGTCCTGGAAACCCTGGACCTGGACGCCGTAAAGATGAAAGGTTACGGCTTCCAGATCGAGATGAAGTATTCTGCCTATAAGCTGGGATTCCGGATCCAGGAGGTGCCCATCATTTTCGTGAACCGGCAAAAAGGCACGTCCAAGATGAGCGGCGGAATCTTCGGGGAGGCTTTCTGGGGCGTCATGGGCCTGCGCCTGCGCAAAATCCGTCCCCGGAGCTAGTTTTTCAGCAGCCGGAGCCCAATCCGGTTCCGGTCCAGATCTACGGAAATCACCTGCACCTTCACCTGTTGGTGCAGTTTGAGCACTTTGGCGGGAACGGCCATCCCCTTCACCCCCATCTGGGAGGCGTGGATAAGGCCGTTTTCGTGCAGGCCGATGTCCACGAACGCCCCGAAAGCGGTCAGGTTGGTCACCAGCCCCGGCAACTCCATTCCCACTTTGAGGTCATCGATCTCGTGGATATCGTCGGCAAAGAAGAATTCCCGGGCTGTCTCGCGGGGATCCCGGCCGGGTTTGCACAGCTCCTGCAGGATGTCATTCACCGTAGGAAGGCCGAAATCGCCCCCTACATAATCCTGCGCCCGGATTTTCCCGCACAGTTCCGCATTTCCCACCAGCTCCTTCACGGGAACGCCCAGGTCCCGGGCCATCTTGTCCACCAAGGGGTAGGCCTCGGGGTGGACGGCGGAATTGTCCAGCGGGTTGTCTGCCCCCTGGATCCGGAGAAAACCCGCGCACTGCTGGAAAGCCTTGGCGCCTAGCCGGGGCACCTTTTTCAGCGCCTCGCGGCTGCGGAACCCGCCCTCGCGGGAGCGGTAATCTACGATGGCACGGGACAGCGCCGGACCAATCCCGGAGACATATTGGAGCAGATACGGGCTGGCGGTATTCAGGTTCACGCCCACGCTGTTCACGCAGCTTTCTACCGTATTGTCCAACTTTTCCTTCAGCAGCGTCTGGTCCACGTCGTGCTGGTACTGGCCGATTCCGAGCGACTTGGGGTCTATCTTCACCAGTTCCGACAGCGGGTCCATCAGACGCCGGCCGATGGAAACCGCCCCGCGCACCGTGACATCGTACTCGGGGAATTCCTCCCGCCCCACTTCGGAGGCGGAATAGACCGACGCACCGTCTTCGCTCACGGAAAAGATGCGCACGGCGGGATCCAGGCCCACTTTCCGCACAAATTCCTCTGTCTCGCGCCCGGCCGTACCGCTGCCGATGGCGATGACCTCTATCCGGTACTTCTCCACCAGGTCCGCCACCGTAGTGATGGCCTGGATTTTCTTCGCTGCCGGCGGATGCGGGAAAATCACGTCGTGGTGCAACAGCGTGCCGTGTTCGTCCAGGCACACCACTTTGCAGCCGGTCCGGAATCCCGGGTCTATGGCCATGACCCGCTTCTGCCCCACCGGCGGGGACAGCAAGAGCTGCCGCAGATTCTCCCCGAATACCTGGATGGATTCTATGTCGGCCCGCTCCTTGGCTTCGCGGAGAACCTCCCCGGTAATGGACGGATCCAGCAGCCGCTTCCAGGCGTCGTCAACCGCCTCGCGAACCTGCAGGCCCGTCTCACGGGAAGGATACCCATGTTCCTGGCAGTAATCGTAATAGATTTTGTTGCCGCACTTTTCCCCGTCGGCATCGATCTCCACCCGCAGGAAACCCTCGTCGCGGGCCCGGAGCATGGCCAGCAGGTTGTGCGAGGGGATTTTGGCGATGGGCTGGCTGAAGGAGAAATAGCTGCGGTATTTGGCCGCTTCCGGGCTGGTTTCCCCGGCCTTGGTCACCTTGGACTGCACCCGCCGCGTACGGTAGATTCCCCGGAGACTTTCCCGCACGGAGGCCGTTTCGCTCAGGCGCTCCGCCATGATGTCACGGGCGCCCTGCAAGGCATCCTCCACCGAACTCACCTCCCCTTTCACGTACTTTTCCGCCTCGCGGGCGGGATTGGCCGTCTTCCCGTTCCACAGGGCGTCGGCCAGGGGTTCCAGCCCCTTGGCCACCGCCACCGTCGCCCGCGTTTTCCGCTTGGGCCGGAACGGCAGGTACAGGTCTTCCAATTCGCTGGACACCAGGCAGTTCTCTATCTTTTTCTGCAGCTCCGGCGTAAGTTTTCCCTGCTCCTGGATGGTTCCCAGGATAGAGGCTTTCCGCTTTTCCATCTCTGCGAAGACCTCTGTCCGGTGTTTGATTTCCGCCACTTCAATGTCGGTGAGTCCGCCGGTGCGTTCCTTGCGGTACCGGCTGATAAACGGGATGGTGCAGCCGTCGGCAAAGAGTTCCGCACAGTTTTCCACCTGCCAGGGCTGCACATGCAGCGCCGCAGCGATTTGCTTGATATAGATTTCTTTCATACGCCTTTTCGATACAGAATAGCTGCACGAAGATAAGCATAATCCTTGGAAAAAAGAAAAACGGCGGGCCGCCCCCGCAGGCAAGTCAGTCCTGGGAGAAATCCCGCAGTTCTTCCCGATAGGCCGAGAAAATCTTGGATTTGGACAGGAAGCCCAGATACGTGCGGTCTTCCCGGATCACAGGAAGGTTCCAGGCGCCCGTCTTCTCGAACTTCCGCATCACGGAATCCATGGACTCGTACAGATATACGTATTCCGGGGCCGTACGCATGTAATTGTACACATGCTTTTTGTCGTAGAGCTCGCTCTGGAACATGTCCTTGCGGATGTCGGCCAGGGAAACATATCCCTGCAGGCGGCCTTTGGAATCCAGCACGGGGAAAATGTTCCGGTCGCTCCGGGAAACCACCTCTACCAGTTCTCCCAGGGTGGCGTCTATCCGCACCGGCGAGAAGTCTTTCTCCAGCAGCGTGTCGGATTTCAGGAGGGTGAGCACAGCCTGGTCCGAGTCGTGCGTGAGGAGCTCTCCGGAGCCGGCGATCCGCTTGGTATAGATGGAGTATTTCTCGAATATCCGGGTTACCCCGAAGGAAATGGCCGACGTCAGGATCAGGGGGACCAGGAGGTCGTATCCGCCGCTGATCTCCGCGATGAGGAAGATGGCCGTGAGCGGCGCCTGCATCACGCCGGCCATCAGGCCCGCCATGCCCACCAGCACGAAGTTGGAAACCGGCACCAGATCGGCGGAAATCAGGTTCAGGGTAGAGGAAAGCACGAACCCCGCCATGGCGCCCACGAACAGGGTGGGGCCGAAGGTTCCGCCCACGCCGCCACCGGCGTTGGTGAAGGTCATGGAGAACACTTTCAGGAGCAGCACCAGCAGGAAAAACGCCGGAACGGCCCAATCCCACCGCAGGGCAAAGGAGAGCGGTGTGGACCCGCCGAAATCTATGGTTCCCCCGTTAAGGAGCGGCTTCAGGAAACCGTACCCTTCTCCGTGCAGCGGAGGAAACAGAAAAATAAGGACGCCCAGCGAAAGGGCGGACACCCCCCAGCGGAGCCATGGATTGCGGATCTTGCCCAGCCGGTCTTCCATGGAAAGGGTGGTCCGGATGAAATACAGGGCGCAGAAGCCGCAGAATATGCCCAGGATAAGGTAGAACGGCACATTCCGGATGGTAAAGGCCGACAGGGTGGAAGAGAACTGCGTCTCCTGCCCCAGGAAGATATAGCTGACCAGCGTGGCCGATATGGAACTGAGCAGCAGCGGCAGCATCCCGGTCATGGAGATGTTGAAAAGCAGGATCTCCAGGGTGAACAGGACGCCGGCGAGCGGCGCGTTGAAGATGCCGGCCACGGCCCCGGCCGCCCCGCAGCCCAGCAGGAGGGTCATTCCCCGGTAGGACATGCCGCAGTACCGGCCCAGGTTGGAGCCTATAGCCGCCCCGGTGTACACGATGGGAGCCTCCGCACCCACAGAACCGCCGAACCCGATGGTGAGGGCGCTGGTCACCAGCGAAGACCACACGTTGTGCCGCTTGATCTTGGACTCGTTCTTGGAAACGGCCTGGAGGACCTTGGTCACCCCGTGGCCGATGTTGTCCCGGATCACATACCGCACCAGCAGGCCGCTCAGGAGCATACCCACGCCGGGCAGCACCAGATAGGGCCAGCGGGATCCCGGGAAAAGGCCGTTCAGCCCCGACTGGATGGCATGGATGGCCGTTTTGAGCAGGACGGCGGCCAGCCCGCACAACAGCCCGGTGACTACCGAGAGCACAAGCAGGCTGGTATGCTCCGGAAGCCTACGCAAAAGGGCCCTTGCCGGGCCCCAGATGTATTTGATGCCTCGTTTTTGCACCGTATGGGTTATTCGTCGTCTCCGGGTGTGCTATACTGGGAGATATTGTCGTCCGGGAGGGTTTCTCCGGCGGAATCCGATGCGTCTGCGCTGCCTCCGGCCACGGCTTCGTTCTCTGCGTCTTCCTCCCCTTCCAGCCAGCGGGCCACGTCTTCCATATCGTCCGTTTTCACATTGATCTTAACCAGATAGATGGCATCCAGCGTTTCCACCGTTACAGCATAGAAGGTTGTTCCATCCGGCTTGGGATATTTGACAAGGTCTGTCAGATAATCGCTGAACCCTTTTGGGTATTTCAGGGCAAAAGCCTCCGCCAGGTCCGGATGCAATCCCATCTTCTCATAACTCACCACATGTCTTTTCTTGATGTCTGCCATAGTATAGGTTTATTTGCACTGTTTCTTTCTGGCTGCAATATTATGGATTTGTTTTGAACCTTGCAAGCGGTTACCAGATTTTTTCGAAGAATTTTTAAAGAAAAACGACTTTTGTTCCTGTTTGCGCCCGGGATCGCGCTCCGTGAACACCGGCTTCATGTCCCGCGGATCCAGCCCGGAGTAGAACATCACGGACGAGGTGGTCATGGGCGTAGGGGTGAAATCCTGCACCTGGTCCATCCAGATGCCCTTTAAGGCGGGATGGGAAGCGAGCCGCTGCATGTCTTTGAGCGTGCAGCCGGGGTGGGAGGAGATAAAATACGGAACCAGGCCGACATGGGTGCCGGCCTCCCGGTTTATCCCGTCGAACTCCTTGCGAAGCCGCTCGAACAGGCGGAACGAGGGCTTGGCCATCTTCTGCAGCACGTGGTCTTCGGTATGCTCGGGGGCCACCTTCAGGCGGCCGGAGGTATGGTCCAGCACCAGGGTCTTCAGATAGTCCCGGGAACTCCCGTCCACGTAGCCGTCCTCTGTCAGGAACAGGTCGTAGCGGATGCCGCTGCCGATATAGCTGTGCCGGATGCCCTTGACGGCATCGATCTTCTTATACAGCGCCATCAGGCGGGTGTGGTCGCAGTCCAGGTTGGGGCAGCGGGCGGGGAACAGGCAGCTGCGGCGCTTGCATTTGTCGCACAGCTCCAGGTTCTTCCCGTGCATGCCGTACATGTTCGCCGTAGGTGCGCCCACGTCCGATATGTTCCCGGCAAAGTCCGGCAGTCGGTTCAGGGCGCTCACCTCCTTCAGGATAGAAGCCTCGCTGCGGGACTGGATGAACTTTCCCTGATGCGCGGCGATGGTGCAGAAATTACAGCCCCCGAAGCAGCCCCGGTGGGTATTGATGCTGAACTTGATCATGTCGTAGGCCGGGATCCGCTTTCCCTTGTAGCGGGGATGCGGCAGCTTGGTATAGGGAAGGTCCCAGTAACTGTCCATCTCCGGGGTGGTGGCCGGCGGATACGGCGGGTTGATCTGGACGTAACCCTCCCCCACCGGCTCCAGGATGGTGTCCGGGTGCATCATGTTGGCATGGGTCTCGATCCAGTGGAAGTTCTCCGCAAAGGCGCGTTTGTCCCGCTGGCACTCCTCGAAGCTGTGAAGGACCAAGGTTCCGGCAGGCGCACCCGCCGAAATCGCCTCCGCTTCGCTCCGGCCCCTCCCATCGGCTTCGCCGACGGGTCCCTCCCTCTTATCCGGCCGAGGGTGGCCAGAGATTTCAGCGGGTGCGCCTGCCGGAACCTTGCCATCTACATAGAAGGCGATCTGGGGGATCTGCTGCATCCGGTGGCGGGGCCAGCCTTTCTCGATGCCCCGGGTGAGTTCACGCATGGGGCGCTCGCCCATTCCGTAGCAGAGATAATCGGCCCCGGAGGTCACCACCACGGAAGGCATCAGGCAGTCTTTCCAGTAG
>ODAI011705841.1_pt1 | contig 11462 bp, 12 predicted proteins | sample 1539321 | NCBI WGS metagenome assembly ODAI01 (sample SAMN02144231, study PRJEB22623) | gut metagenome | biome: sheep rumen | host: Ovis aries | place: New Zealand
ACGGCCGATGGTCGGATTGCCCGCGACCGAATAATCTGCCGTCATGCTCTTGCCGATGGTGAAATCGTCGCTTCCTATGGTAATGGTCTCTCCCTCCGGGGAATTCATTCGCAAAAGCCGGACGATCCATTGTTTCGGAGGCTCCTGCACAGGCTCTTCCGGCGCCTGCTGCCTCGGCTCTTCCGCCGCCTGCTCCTCTTCGGACGTCCGCTCCCATATATCCCGTATAAGAACATCCGCTTCGAACCCATGTCCTCTGACCGGGGGGATCCAGATCTCCCCCATGTCGACCCATCGTTCGTTCAGATGCGCGTCATCGTTTCTCATCGTTAACATTCCCTCGCTCCAAAATGATCTGGCATACATAATAATTGTATCAGACATAAGATAAGAAGCCAATTGATTTTTACGGGCAGTCGGGATATACTGATTCGAGTAAAACAAGTGCTGACAACAATAGAAATCATGGAGAACATATCGTGAAGATCGTACTGCTCGATGGACATACCATCAATCCGGGAGACCTCTCCTGGGCCAAACTGGAAGCTCTCTGCGACGAGTTCGTCGTCTACGAAAGGACCCCGGCTGACCTGCTGGAGGAAAGGATCGGTGACTGCGACGTGCTCATGACCAGCAAGTGCTTCATCACCCGGCAGCTGATGGAGCATGCTCCCAACCTGAAATACATCGGATCCACCGCCACCGGATACAACAACATAGACATCGCCGCGGCCCGGGATCTGGGGATCGCCGTGACCAACATCCCGGCCTACTCCACTGAATCCGTCGCCCAGCACACCATCGCCCTCCTGCTGGAACTGACCAACCGTGTAGGTCTGCACGATGCCAGCGTCCAGGCGGGAGACTGGTGCCGGTGCGAGCATTTTTCCTACTGGAAGAGCCCGGTGGTCCTCCTTGCAGGCAAAAGTCTGGGCATCGTCGGTTACGGATCCATCGGCCGCCGGGTAGCAGGTATAGCGGAAGCTCTGGGGATGACGGTCAACGTCTACAGCCGGGACCGGGAAGCGGCCATCCGCTCCGATGTGGTCTCCCTCCACTGCCCCCTGACCGAAGAAAACGCGGGGATGATCAAGGCCGGATTCATCGAGCAGATGAAGCCGGGCGCCTTCCTGATCAATACGGCCAGAGGAGGCCTTGTGGATGAAGAGGCCCTTGCCTCTGCCCTTCGCAGCGGACGGCTGGCGGGAGCTGCCGTCGACGTGCTGAGCCGGGAGCCGGCCTCGGAGGACAATCCCCTCCTTGGTCTTCCCAACTGCATCATCACCCCCCACATCGCCTGGGTACCGGTGGAGATGCGGCAGAAGATCATCGACGTACTGGCAGAGAATCTGATCGATTTCAACAAGGGCGGGACCCTGAACCGGGTCGAAAAATTATGAAAGAACAGACTTACCGAAACATGGTGGACGCCATCGATTCCGTCCCCTTCATGAAGCAATACATCATCTGGTTCAACCGGATCGTGACCGGAGCAGTCTACCTGCTCTATCCGGCCCTTCTGGGCATGCTTTACTTTACCAAAAACGACGGGCTCCTGCCCGCCGTTATCATTCCCGGTATTTCCTTTATCCTGCTCAGTATCCTCCGGGACCGGATCAACAGTCCCCGTCCCTACGAAGTTTTCGACCTGAAGCCCATCATCAACAAGAAGACCAGCGGTCATTCTTTCCCCAGCCGGCACATCTTCTGCATGTTCCTCATCGCTGTGACGGTCTTCTATTTCTATCACCTGGCCGGCGTCCTGATCGGTCTGGTGGGAGCTGCGCTGGCTGTCAACCGGGTCATGGGCGGCGTCCATTTCGTCAAGGATGTGGTCGCCGGGGCCTTCTGCGGGATCTTCTGCGGGATCCTGGGATTCTATGTGATCCTGCCCCTGGTCTGCTGACCGCCGTCCGTCCAGCTTTTGCTTATCTGAATCCGAAACACCTGCCGCACATTTCCGGACAGGGGTCCGCTTCGTTGATGGTCGCGCAGTAAGCCTGGCACCTGGCCCGGTCTATGCCGTCTTCGGCGATGGCTCCTCCCGGACAGGCCGCGATCATCTCTTCGCTGCAGTGGACATTGTCCGCGCCGGCGAAGCAGCATGCGGTCAGGATCTTATGGAATTCTTCATCCAGAATGCTTCCCTCCACAGGTTCCGGCTTCTTCACGAAGACGCCGTCGGTCATCATGGTCCCGACCCGTCCTCCGAAGCCGTATTCGCTGATCAGGCTCCCCGCCGGGCCGAAGGTCCCGATCCCGGCCAGATAGCCAGCGATCTTATTGGACCAGCTGTATCTGTGCTTTTTGTGGTCCCAGTCCATCATGGTGCTGCTTCTGGAATAGATCCGGCCCACCTTGGTCAGCAGCTCCGCTATGGCGGCGTTGACCTTCATGGCAAGCCACCTGGACTCCTCGATGGCCGTCAGCCACTCCTTCCTGGTCGACCCGTCCTCGTTCCAGCGGTCGATCTCCTCGGCAAAGGGAATGTAATAAACGATCATGGTATAGCCCGGGCGCCATATATTCTTCGGATGGTCGTTCTCCCCCCGGGCGAAGAAGGTATCGAACATGGGATGGGTAGTGCTGATGTATCCGAAGACCGGATCAGCGAACCTGGTCTTCACATCCTCCTGGGCCTGATATTCCTCAAAGGCCTGTCTTACGCTCTTCTCGATTCTTCTCTTGATGATGTCCGAATTCATGTTTTCCTCCTCGCTGATGTTTACGACTGTCTTGATTATATATAAGTACGCGAAAAAAAACAATATTAAAGCGATTTGCGGGTTGCATATTATTCATTATCGTGTATAATGATTCATGTGCCGTTCATTAATGCGGTATTTTAAGTGCTTTTTTTAGGAGGAAAAAACAATGGCAAAAGAAAAGGTAGTACTGGCTTATTCCGGCGGACTGGATACGTCCGTCATCATGAAGTGGTTAACGGAGAAGTATGATTACGACGTCATCGCTGTCTGCTGCAACGCGGGACAGAAGGAAGACTTCGACGCCATCGAGAAGAAGGCGATGGCCACCGGCGCCATTAAGGCGATCACCATCGACCTGAGAGAGGAATTCATCACCGATTACATCTGGCCGACCCTGAAGGCGGACGCCATCTATGAAGGCGTCTATATGCTGGGCACATCCATGGCCCGTCCCCTGATGGCCAAGAAGCTGGTCGAGGTCTGCGAGGCTGAAGGCGCCTACACCGTCGTCCACGGCTGCACCGGCAAGGGCAACGACCAGGTACGTTTCGAGGCTTCCATCAATGCCCTGAACCCGGCCATCACCGTATTCGCCCCCTGGCGGTCCCCTGACTGGGATTTCTCATCCAGAGAAGAGATGATCGAATACGCGACATCCAGAGGCATTCCCATCAGCCAGTCCAACGCCAAGATCTACAGCCGCGACGAGAACCTATGGCACATCAGCCACGAGGGCGGCGAGCTGGAGAATCCGTGGAACGAGCACCTGAAATCCATCCACGTTCTGAGCGTTGCTCCGGAAGATGCTCCCGATGAACCCACCTACGTGGACATCGATTTCGAACAGGGCGTTCCGGTCGCTATCGACGGAGAGAAACTGCCCCCGATCGAACTTCTGGCCAAGGTCAATGAACTGGGCAGCAAGAACGGCATCGGTACCGTGGATATCATCGAGAACCGTCTGGTCGGTATGAAGTCCCGTGGCGTTTATGAGACTCCGGGCGGAACCATCCTCTTTGCCGCTCACCAGGGTCTGGAGCAGCTGATCCTCGACAGGGACACCACCCAGTATCGCATGATCGTCGCTCAGAAGTTCTCCCAGCTGGTCTACGACGGCCTCTGGTTCACACCGCTGAGAGAAGCCATCAGCGCCTTCGTCGACAAGACCCAGGAGCAGGTGACCGGTACAGTCAGGATGAAGCTGTACAAAGGCTGTGCCTACGTCGCCGCAAGGAAATCCCCGTATTCACTGTACAATGAAGAATTCGCCACCTTCAGTAAGGACGATGTCTACAACCAGTCCGACGCCGAAGGATTCATCAACCTGTTCTCACTGCCGCTCAAGATCCGCGCCATCCAGAAGCTGACCGTCGAAGGCGGAGCACCGGAGCACGAGAGTCTGGAGTGGAAGGTCATCAAGGGAAGTGACTTCATCGAGTAACAGGAGGTGTCGCCGTGAAATTATGGAAAGGAAGATTCGCCAAGGCGTCCACCTCATCGGCGGATGAGTTCAACGCGTCCATTGGCTTCGACCAGAGACTATACAAGGAAGACATCACCGGCAGCATGGCCCACGCCAAAATGCTGGGCAAACAGGGCATCCTGACCCCGGAAGAATCAGAGCTGATCGTACAGACTTTGCAGGAGATCCTGGCGGATATCGAAGCGGGTAAGATCGAATTCACCATCGAGTCCGAAGACATCCACATGAATATCGAGACGGTCCTGACCGAGCGGATCGGCCAGACCGGCAAGAAGCTCCACACGGCAAGGTCCCGCAACGACCAGGTCGCCCTGGACTTCCGCCTCTACCTGAAGAAGGAGAGCGCCGCGGTGGATGAACTGCTGGCAGGTCTTCTGGACACCCTTCTTGCCCTGGCCAAAAAACACCAGGAAACAGTCATGCCGGGCTACACCCACCTGCAGCGGGCCCAGCCGGTCACCCTGGCCTATCACCTGCTGGCCTACTATCAGATGTTCTCCCGGGACAAGGAACGGTTCGCTGACTGCCTTAGCCGGATCGACCGCCTGCCCCTGGGCAGCGGCGCCCTGGCAGGGACCACCTATGACACCGACCGGGATTATCTGGCTGAGGAGCTGGGCTTCGCCTCCGTGCTCCCCAACGGGATGGACGCTGTGGCAGACCGGGATTTCGCTCTGGAATTCCTGAACTGCTGCTCCATCACCATGATGCACCTGTCCCGGTTCTGCGAGGAGCTGATCCTCTGGTCCAGTGTGGAATTCAGCTTTATCGAGATCGATGACGCCTACTCCACCGGCTCCAGTATCATGCCCCAGAAGAAGAATCCGGATATGGCGGAGCTGATCCGGGGCAAGTCCGGCCGGGTCTACGGCGACCTGATGGCCCTGCTGACCATCTGCAAGGGTCTGCCCCTGGCTTACAACAAGGATCTGCAGGAAGACAAGGAACCGGTCTTCGACGCCGTCGATACCGTCAAGGCTTCCATCGGCATCTTCACTGAGATGATCCAGACCATGAAGGTCCGGGAGCAGAATATGGCTGAGGCCGCCAAGTACGGCTACATGAACGCCACCGACGCTGCCGACTACCTGGTCTCCAAGGGCATCCCCTTCCGGGACTGCCACGAGATCATCGGCAAGATGGTCCTCTACGCCATCACAAACGGCAAGGCTCTGGACGAGCTGACCATGGAGGAATTCAAGTCCTTCTCCGATGCCTTCGATGAGGACATCTACGAGAAGATCGCCATCCGGTCCTGTATCGAGGCCAAGAAATCAAAAGGCTCGACCTCCTTCGCCAGTGTTGCTCAGCAGATCGCTGACATCGAGGCGGACAATAAATAGCATTCCTCGTCCGCAGGATCCTGCGGAAAGAAGCACTAAAAGGAAAGACCCGCGCGGATCAATTTACCGCCGGGTCTTTTCCTATATGGTAAGGATGTTATTGGCTATTCCGCCTTGCTCTCGCAGTATCTGCACCGGTAGACCTTGTTCTTGCGGTCGGTCAGGGTGAAGACCTGAGGCAGTTCCTGCTCGATGGTGGTGATGCAGCGGGGGTTCTTGCACTTGATGATGTCCACGACTTCCTCCGGAAGCTCCAGGTGAGTCCGTTTGGCCAGCTCGCCTCCCCTGATGATGTTGACCGTGATTCCCGGGTCAACGAAACCGACCGCGTCGATGTTCAGGTCGATCAGCTTGTCGATCTTCAGGATGTCCTTGCGACCCATCTTGTCGCTGGGCGCGTTCTGGATCAGGGCGACTTCACAGTCCAGCTTGTCCAGATTCAGGATGTCATACAGGCGCATGCCGCTGCCTGCCTTGATGTGGTCCAGTACGATACCGTCTTCGATTTTTCCAATGATCATTCTATATACCTCCCGTGCTCTTGTTACTTACTGAATCGTTCCCGCTTCCTTCAGAAGCTTCAGGATCAGTGCCATCCGGATATACTTGCCGTTCAGCACCTGCTCGAAATATCTGGCTCTGGGATCATCGTCCACCGCGACCGAGATCTCATTGACTCTTGGCAGGGGGTGGAGGATGGACAGATCAGCCTTTGCATTGTCCAGCTTGTCCGGGGTCAGGATGTAGCTGTCCTTCAATCTCAGATAGTCCTGCTCGTTAAAGAACCGCTCTCTCTGGACTCTGGTCATGTAGAGGATGTCCAGCTCAGGCATGGCTCCCTCCAGATCCGTCGTCTCGACGAACTCCAGGTTTTTCTTGATCATGGTCTCGTACTTGAGATATTCCGGGATCCGCAGCTCATCCGGGGAGATCAGGATGAACTTGTTGTCCGGGTAGCGGGACATGGCGTTGATCAGGGAGTGGACGGTCCGGCCGAACTTCAGGTCTCCGCAAAGCCCGATGGTCAGGCCGCTCAGACGGTCCTTCTCACGGCTGATGGTCAGAAGGTCGGTCAGGGTCTGGGTCGGGTGGTTGTGGCCGCCGTCACCTGCGTTGATGACCGGCACTGTGGATCTGCGGGTCCCCGCGACGGGAGCGCCTTCCTTGGGGTGGCGCATGGCGATGATGTCCGCGTAGCATCCCACCGTCCGGATGGTATCGGCAACGCTTTCGCCCTTGGCCGCGGATGAACTCTGCGCCTCGGAGAAGCCCAGCACGTTTCCGCCCAGCTCATACATGGCAGCCTCGAAGGAAAGTCTGGTCCTCGTCGAGGGCTCGAAGAAAAGGGTGGCCAGCTTCTTGCCCGCGCATACGTGGGCGTACTTCTCAGGATCCGCGATGATGTCCTTGGCTACGCCGATCATCTCATCCAGTTCCTCGACGGACAGGTCCATAATGTCAATCAGATGTCTCAATTCATTTACCTCCATTTATAAAACTTACAAACTGTTTCTGAATTCCATCAGCTGAGCGATGTCGCCCTCACTGATATAGCCGCCTTCTGCCGCGGCTCTCGCTACGGTGTCGAAATCGGTCAGGCTGTGATACTCCAGCCCCGCCTGCGCAAAGGCTGTCCTGCTCTTTTCCAGGTTATACGAGAAGATACAGATCACTCCCAGGACCTGGGCTCCGGCTTCCTGCAAAGCCTGGGCAGCGCTGATGACGCTTCCTCCGGTGGAGATCAGGTCTTCGATGACGACCACCTTCTGTCCCTCCTTCAGCCGGCCTTCGATCCGGTTTGCCCTGCCGTGGTCTTTGGCTCCGGACCTCACATAACCCATGGGAAGATCCATGGCATAGCCTGCGATGGCAGCATGGGGGATCCCCGCTGTCGCTGTTCCGAACAGGGCCTGAGCCTGGGGATAGGTCTCCCTGATCAGGCCGATCAGGCCTTCCTCGATGACCCGTCTTGCCTCCGGGTCGGTCAGGACCAGCCGGTTGTCGGTATAGACCGGGCTCTTGATCCCGCTTGCCCAGGTGAAGGGCTCGTCCGGGCGGAAGAAGACCGCTCCGGTCTCAAGTAAAGCTTTCGCTGCTTTGGTTTTCATCTATGTTCTCCTTTCCAGTGAGTGACTCGCTTCTTGTTCAGCCGCAGAATTCCTTCAGGCACCTTTCGTAGGCCGCCGCCGGATCCTCTGCCGCTGTGATGCTCCGTCCGACCACAATGTAATCGGATCCCAGTTCCTTCGCCTTTGCCGGCGTGGTCACCCGGCTCTGATCTCCTGCGGCGTCTCCCGCCAGCCGAACTCCCGGCGTCACGGTCAGGAAGCCCTGGCCCAGTCTCTGGTGAACGGCCGGTGATTCCAGGGGGGAGCATACCACTCCGTCCAGGCCCGCTTCTTTTGCGTGCTCCGCGTAGGCCGCGACCACCTGCTCCATGGGCTGATCGATCAGCAGGTCATGCTCCATCTGCTCCTGGGAAGTGGAGGTCAGCTGGGTCACGGCGATCAGGAGAGGACGGCTGCCATCTTCCCTTGTCAGCCCCCGCAGGGCGGCTTCCATCATCTTCTTTGTTCCGGCCGCGTGAACGTTGCACATGTCCACGTCCAGGCCCGACAGGACCCTCATGGCCTTCTCCACTGTATTGGGAATGTCGTGGAGCTTCAGATCCAGGAAGACCTTGTGGCCCCGCTGCTTCAGCTCGCGGACGATCTGCGGACCCTCCGCGTAAAACAATTCCATGCCGATCTTGACGTATGGCCTGGCCTGGAACCGGTCCAGAAATCCGTATACTTCTTCCGCGCTGCTGAAATCGCAGGCGATGATCACGTCTTTTCCCATTCTCTCCTCCTGTTTACTGTTTATTTATCCGCCGGCTTCCTGTCTGCCGCCGGCTTCCTATCTGTCCGCCAGTTCCCGCAGGCTCCGGATCCCGTACCGTTCCATGGCTGCGGGAAGGGCCTCGATGATGTCTCTGCAGGCGTAGGGATCGACCAGATTCTGGGACCCTACCTGTACGGCAGAAGCTCCGGCCATCATCATCTCCAGTACGTCCCTTGCGGTCGAGATGCCGCCGCATCCGACCACCGGGATGTCTACAGCCCGGCAGATCTGCCAGACACAGCGCAGGGCGACCGGAAAGACCGCCGGGCCCGAAAAGCCGCCCATCTCTCTGGCCAGTACCGGCCTGCGGCTCTTCAGATCGATCCTCATCCCCAGCAGGGTGTTGATTGCCGTCAGTCCGTCAGCTCCCGCCGCCTCGCAGGCTCTGGCGATCTCAGTGATATCCGTTACATTCGGTGAAAGCTTGGCGATCACCGGTTTCTTCGTTACTTTGCGTACTGCGGCGATGACCTCGGCCGCTGCCCTGGGATCCGTTCCGAAGGCCATGCCCCCGCTCTTCACATTGGGGCAGGAGATATTGACTTCCAGCCAGCCCACCTGATCGCAGGGCTCCAGTTTCTCCGCCACCAGGGCGTAGTCCTCCGGACTTCCCCCGCAGACATTGGCCATGACCTTCTTCCGGAAGACCTTGGCCAGAGCCGGCAGCTCCTCACGGACCACCGCGTCCACTCCGGGATTCTGCAGGCCGACGCTGTTCAGCATTCCCTGGCTGCAGTCAGCGATCCTTGGCGTCGGGTTGCCGAATCTGGGCTCCGGCGTCGTCCCCTTGAAACTGAAACTTCCGAGGATATTGATATCATATAGTTCAGCGAATTCCCTCCCGTAGCCGAAGGTCCCGCTGGCCGCCAGGACCGGATTATCCAGCTGGATCCCGCAAAGGCTGGTTCTCAGGTCTGCTGCCTGGTCTGCTGCGCCCTTTACCATATGATCTCCCTCCTCTCCAGCACCGGACCGTCCTTGCAGATCCGTTTGTTTCCGTATCTGGTCTTGCAGGAGCATCCCATGCAGGCTCCGAATCCGCAGCCCATCCGCTCCTCAAAGCTCATATATCCGGGTATCCCTTCCGGAGCAGCTTGATCCACTGCCCGGAGCATGGCCTCCGGCCCGCAGGCGAAGAAACCGTCGCAGTATTCCCGTCCTTCTTCTTTTTCCAGGGCCTTCATGGCATCGGTCACGAAGCCTTTGCTTCCCATGCTCCCATCTTCGGTCATCAGGATCAGCCGTGCTCCCAGCTCTTCGAACCGGTCCCGGTAAAAGGCATCCTCCGCCCCTCGAAAGCCCAGGATGACGGTCGGACTGACCGCCCCTTCCCGGATCAGTCTGCGGCAGAGGCCGAACATGGGCGGAACGCCCGCTCCTCCGCCGATCAGCAGTGGATGGAATCCTGTTCCTGTCTCGGACAGATCATATCCGTTGCCCAGGGGCCAGAGCAGGTCCAGGGCTTCCCCGTGACTCATCCGGCTCATGGTTTCCGTACCGGTGCCAACGACCTTGTAGATGATGGACAGGACCTGCGTCTCCTCATCCCAGTCACAGATGGAGATGGGACGGCGCAGGTAATGTCCCTCCAGCTTCAGGTTGATGAACTGTCCCGGCCGGACCTGTCCGAAGGCCTGCCGGACCTCCTGGTTCTGCGGCATCTGCAGGACCATTTCGTAGGTCCCTGCCGCGATCCTCTCATTTGTTATGATTGTTCCGATATCGTTTCTCATCGTTTATATACGACCTTTCCCTTGTATACTGTCATCATGCACCGGCCTCTGACTTCCCATCCCTCGAAGGGAGTGGACCGTCCCATGGTCCGGAATTCCTCCGGCCGGACGGTGTATTCCTCATCCAGATCCCAGACGCTGAAGGTCAGCTCATCGTCTGCCCCTTCTATCCCGAATCTCCGGCCTGGTCCTTCGGTCAGGAGGTCGACCAGCTTTTGCATGGGGATGATCCCCTCTCTGACCAGCCTTGTATAGAGCACCGGGAAAGCCGTTTCCAGTCCGACGATCCCGTAGGCGCTGCCGGCAAAGCCCTTAGCCTTTTCCTCGGCGCTGTGGGGAGCGTGGTCAGTTGCGATCATATCGATGGTTCCGTCGCAGACGGCCTCCAGGAGGACCTCCCGGTCTTTTTTTGTCTTGATGGGGGGATTCATCTTGAACCGGCCTTCGTCTTCGATCTCATCATCGGCGATGGTCAGGTAGTGGGGAGCCGTTTCGCAGGTCACGTCCAGGCCTGCTCTTTTGGCCGACCGGATAAGGTCGATGGATTCTCTGGTCGAGACATGGCACATATGATAGGGACAGCCGGTCTGCTCCGCCAGCTCCAGATCCCTGATCAGCTGCCGGTACTCGGCCTCTCTGCTCTCCCTGGGATAGCGGGTATCCTCGCAGTGGGCGACCACGATGCTCCCGGCCGCTTTCACCCGCTCCATGGCTTCCCGCATGAGCCCGTCATCCATGACGCCGACCCCGTCATCGCTGAAAGCTGCCACATGGGGAGCCAGGGCTTCGATGTCGGATACTTCCTTTCCCTTTTCCCCGCAGGTAAGAGAGCCCAGGGGGCGGACATCGATGCAGGCGTCCCTTTCGATGATGTCGGTCTGGACCTTCAGGTGGTCCGGGCTGTCGGGGACCGGATCCAGATTGGGCATGGTCAGGACATGGGCGAAGCCGCCGGCCGCGGCCGCGAGGGTCCCTGTCTTAATGGTTTCCTTATATAAAAAACCCGGCTCTCTCAGATGAACATGTACATCTGTAAAACCGGGTAAAATGAAATATTCAATAAAACGATCATCCGCACCAAGGGGAGAACAGGCCTCCCGCAAGCTGCCTCTTGCGTCCGCTATTCCGATTGGTGTGTTCCTTCGCTCCCTCATTCGGTCCTCCATGGTCGTGTGTTTTTTTGTGGCCTCGTTTTGGCCATCTTCACGATTATGCCATGGGGCAGGCGCCATGTCAAGTGATTTCCTTCGTGTGGCAGTGTCAAGTTGTTGTGGAGTTTTTGCTTGACAAACTCCAAAGTTTTTCAAATCAC
>ODAI012655877.1_pt1 | contig 11462 bp, 10 predicted proteins | sample 1539321 | NCBI WGS metagenome assembly ODAI01 (sample SAMN02144231, study PRJEB22623) | gut metagenome | biome: sheep rumen | host: Ovis aries | place: New Zealand
ATTAAAACAAGAACGCTTATGAAAGAATTAAATGTAAAAACATTGAGTTTTGATTGTCAATGTCCTAACTGTAAAAAGTGGTGGACTTGTGGTAAAGATGATTTGAAAAGTAAAGTAGTGTCTGTTATGATTCCAACTCATCCTGGTAACTTAGGAAGTCCTTCCTACCCTGCTAACAAAACTCGCTATTTTGTGAATTGTGCCGATTGCCAAGCCGAAATTGTTGTTACTGATATTCATCCAGCATTATTGGAGAGTCTGTCAAAATGAAAATGTGTGAAAAAAGGCTAAAAGGCAAATCCTTTAGAAAGATTTCCTGTATTATGGGAATCTTTTTGTTTAAGAAATATTTTTTTCAAGATTTCCATTATCATCATATTGAAATCATTTTTCTAATGCGAAAACATCATATATCTTTTTAGCAATCTCTACTGATAAATGCTTTTTTCATTTATTTGCAGGTATTGTTCTAATTGTTTCATGGTAGTACTTAAAATATGGTGTCTCAATATCTTTTCGCGTCTCATTTATCCATCTATTATTCTCTCATCATTGGATGATGATTTTTGAGATGTTGTATTTTTTTGCTAATTCTTGAACTGTGTTATAAAGAATGTTTTTCCAATCAATATTTTTTATTTCATTAGAATAATGTTTCCCGATAGTCCTTCCATATCTATCATATTCATATTGTACTACTTTTTGAATCTGATTGATAAAGAATTCATTTGAGTTTGAAATGTAAAATCAAATACAGGCAATAGGTTGTCCTTTATGAAATAATGCTACTCATGTTGGGCTATCGATATATTCGTTATATTGTACTCAAGAAGCATCTTTGTGTATTGATTCATGTTCGCGATCTAAAACATATGCTCAAAGAATTTCTTCTCAGTTTTTTCATAGCATTGGTTTGTCTCATTCTAGGTGGATGTTGGTTGGTTTTCAGTTCTTATCTAATCAATAATCTCAGTAGGTAGATTCAAGTCAATATCATAGCTCGCTATTAGTATGAAAGACTCATAGTGAAAGGTTTTCTCAGAGGTTTAGTTTGTTTTCTTTATTGATACTTTCAATATCTCAATCAATGTTTTTTATTAAGTTATATTCAGCAACTATATTGAAAAAGAAGTCGTTTAAGTTTTCTCTTTTTGTATTAGATTTTATGAATTGGTATGCTTGCATAAATTTTTTTGAATCGAATCATGGAAAGTTTTCTCTTATTCTTCGAATTCATGTTTTAAATCATTCGTTATCAATCAGATTGTCTCATCTATAATTATGCCAATAGATCATCCAGATTAATAATGATTTTCACATATTAAAGTTACGATAGAGTTTATTCTCCCCTATTGCATTGATGAAAATATCTGAGATAAGATGTTTCTTTTTATTGTCTAGTTTTTCTAAGAAGTTTATAGTAATTTTGTAATTATTTTCTTTTATGAGTTTTATAACTTCTAAGTATTCTTCTTCATTGCTTTTTAAGTTTTTAAGAGGTTTTTTATAAATTAGAAAAGAGAAGAAGTCTTTCTTAAAATATTTTTCAATTTCGTTAAAAAATTGAGAGTAATCATAATCTGGTTTGTAGTTATCTTGAAATGTTTCAGACCATAGATTTTCTCTACCCCAATGATTCTCTTGAAGAGTTTCTCTTGTTGGATTACTGTTCGGAGTGTTAATCATAGTGTTTATATACTTTAATTAGATAGTTAAATTATAGCTTATTATTCCTTTATTGTCAAATTAAAAAAAAGGAGTCAGAGAAATCTGATCTCCTGTAGTTTGCTTTACTGCTCTTTAGGAAGTCCCATGTAGAACAGGTGAAATGTGTCATCTGTGTATACACAGATACTGTTGTCGTAGGCTGGTGCTACTTGGAAGTAATGCTCCCAACCTGGAGTCGACTCCTCTTCTAGGACTCGATACTCATCAATTTGGCTGATAACGAAGTGGATGTTTCCTCCTCTTACTTTCAGCTCTTTACATATTACTTCAACAGTTACATACACTTTCCCGTCGGCTAAGACAAGATAGAATGGAATTTTAATTTTCATAGAAACCTCCTATTTTTGTTTGGTTGTATATATGTTATAGTATTTAAACCTTTTAAATTCAAGTTAAAATAGCTGTATAAAAAAACTGACCTCGTAAGATACTACGAGGCCAGCAACGCTCATCAAATACTTAAATACTATATGTTCTGTCTTTCGACTAATGAGAGTATAGGTTTTTGACTGTGAAAATCAATAGACATTTAGATTTTCCTTAATTTTTTAACTATTTATGAGATATTTTTTTACAGTATTAGCATTTTTGTCTGGTGCAAATCATAGGATTAATCAATCATTATATGCTTGTTTCCGTTCATCGTATTGATCAATAAGTCTCTTTCAATAGTCAGAAATACAAATTATTTTGCAATTAATCTTTTTCCTTAATAATTTATCTAAAAAGTATGCTCATAGTGGTTCTTCCCATCATTCTCAAGGGAAGTAATTATCTAAAAGGATAATATCATTATCTTTAATTTTATCTGTATAATCTAATGGATTAGTTATATTCTCTCTAATCGGAAAATCTTGTTTAGGAAATATTTTTGATAGTTCCGTATAGATATTTTTTCAGAATTGATCATCCATAATGAAACATTTCATTATTGACTATTTTTAGAGAATAAATTCATGGCTTCAACTGAGGAAAATCATATATTTGTTATATGAATATTTTTATGATTTCTTCTGTATGCTTCAAGTAAATGTCTTCAATCTTCAATAATAAGCTCTTTTGAATCATTCACTCCTATTATGATTCTTCATTCTTTTTTAATTCAAGTTTTTGTTTTTCACGATTCCATTTCTAATAATGACCATGAATCTCAATTAAGTCTGTTTGGTTTTATATTTTCTGGATATTTCTTTAAGGAGTTTGATACTAAATCTGATAGTAATTCACTGTCGATGTAATCTCACTTAGTCATTGTCCTCTATAAATGTTCTAAATTTGTTTTTAAATAATAATTGAAAAAATGGTAAAATCAAGTAATTATTTTGAATATTTATTTAAAAAAAGGGAATATTAACTATTCCCTCCAAAAGCTTTACGTAATTGTTTTTCATGAGCTAACTCTTTTTCTAGTTCATCCATTCTCTTTAATACATCTGCAATGGCATCAATTTCATATTGTGGTCTTGTATTTCATTTTTCTTCTTTGTGAACTGTTTTACGTTCTTCTACATTTTGTCTGAAGATGATATTGATAAGTCTTCTCATAAATGGTTGAACAAAGAACATCTGTGAGAAGAATGCAAATGGAAAATTAATGCATATTAGTTTGAACCAAGATACTAATAGTACAAGGATACTAAATCCTTCAGCATATGGATAATAGAATATTGAAGCTAATAAACTCATAGAAGGACACATTAAACAAATTGTTGAACAGATAATAGCTGATTCAAATAACATAGGATGGTTCTTGTTTGGATCAAATACTCCTCTCGCTAATCTAAAAGCAACTGGTCAATAAAGAATAGCTAATATTAATGCACATATACATTCAATTAAATAAACTGTTCGTATTGGAAGATATTTTCAGAACATAAATAGTCATCAATTATTAGTAACATCATTTCGAGTTACTCATTCTATAACATATGAATTATATAAAATAAAGGCAGCAACAGTAATAATAACTGTGATTAAAGAATAAACAAATCTTTGTAAGTTGTTTCTAGACATATTTTTTTTAAATAAAATAAAAAAGCAAAAGTCTGTTTGGACTTACGCTTTCGCTACACAACATAACTTTTTCAACTGGGTCCTGAGAATATAAATCTCTGATTAAAAATCAATTTAAAATTAAATAAAATTAAGGAAACGTATTTGTTTGTATTTGAGAGTTGAATCATTATATTATCTGTGTGCCGGTATCACGGTGCTGTATTTTTTCTTGAAAATCCCATTATGAGGCTTTCCGTTGTGATAACGCAGAGCCTTTTTCTTTTATTTTGAGTTTGTTTTCTTATAGTAGTGTTTGGTATTTATCTTTTTATTATTTTTTCATGAAAACTTGAAAGAAAGTAGGACTCTCTTGTTTAGCTGTAGTTGTTATTGGCGTTATAGCTTTGGTAGCACGATTTGCTTATGATACAGTAAAAGTTAGAGAGTATTCAACGTATTGTATGGATTCTGTAAGAGCTAAATTATGAGAAGAGTTGGAGAATATTTATATGACTGATGTTATTGAATCTGAATGAGCTTATGTGTTTATGTGATGAGTTCGTTTTGATTGAGTTGATTATGGTTTCTCTTGTAATGTATTTAATAAGGAAAATGTAGATTTAAAGTTAGATATTATTAATCAGAAAGCTTCTGAATATAACCAAGATTCTTGGAAGGATATTATTGCTGATGATTGTATGCATTTTTTTGATGGGTGTAATTCTTGTTGAAAAATGGAAAATTGAGAAGTTGCTTGTACTAGAATGTTCTGTGATGAATATCAGAAGCCCGTTTGTACAGATGATCAAGTTGAAGATTCTTGAAATGTAGAATAATTAGAGTTGATAGTTGCTTTTAAAAATCATGTTTGATTTTGCTCAAATGTGATTTTTTTCTGATAACAAGTTGAAAATTGCTTAAAAATTTCTAAAAGCATGGTATCTTATTTTGCCTTTATATTCTCCATTAATTATGAAAAAAATAATTTTTTTGTGATTACTTTTGTTCCTATTTTCTTTTTCCATTGGCTTATGAATAGATGATGTTAATGCTGCAAATGAGGATGATTATACATTAAAAATTAATTCTAAAGGACTTTCTTCAGATAGAATCTTGATTATGAATTGGGCTTTTTCTGGTGATTATAATGAGTTTGATATTTATTCTTCTATTGATTGAGATCATTATAGGTTTGTTGATACTGTAGAGATAAAAAAATGAACATATACTTATAATCTACCTTGTTGAATTCAATTATTTTGGTTTAAATTTGTCCCTAAGTTAAAAGAAAAAGTTAAGAAAAAAATACAATATACGTATTGAAAAGAATTTGAGTATAAAACAAGTGTTGGTTGAGCTTCATGAAAGTGTAGGCCACTTCCATCTGCAGCTCCGGTTGATAAATTAGATCCATCTTATGTTATTAGTTGAACTTCTGTTGTATTAACATGGACTGCTACAAGTTGATCAAGTGATGTTGAAGTGAAAGTTGCAAAGAATTGATCTGATACTTTTTCTTCTATTGCTATTGTTCCAATGACTGGTGAGAAGTTTATTTATGATACAGAACTATTTGATAGAGGTTTAATATTTGCATTAGTACCAAGAAACTTATATTGAGAAGCTTTTGTTTATAGTTGAAGTATTTTTTGTTTTAATCGTAATTGTTGACCTCAAGAGAATCTATCTACAGTGATATTTTGAGTTTTACAACATACTGTTGATACACAAAAGAATCAGATTACTTTTCAACGGGAAAATAAATTAGCTTGAGTTAATCTTAATATTGAACTGTTCACTAATTGAAAATTTAGAAAAGTTGATACGATTAAGTTAATGAATTGAACATATAATTATAAGTATTGATGTTGAGATAAAGAATTAGTCTTTAAATTTTCTTTAGAAGATGCTGAGTGAATTGAATATCTTTATCGTGTTGAGGTTGATTCTAGTAATTTAAATTGTACTAATACTTGAGCTACTGTTTTTGATACGAAAGGATTAAATTCTGGTTGGTATTGGTTTGTTTGAGGCGATCAATCTGCTATTGTTAATAATTGATTGACAAGAGAATTGGATAATGCTTTAAAATTTGCTCAACATTATCAGTTAACAAGTGCTGCATCAGTTAGGGATGCTAACTTAAATTGAAATATTACCAGAGCTGCAATGGCTAAAATGATTTCTAATTTTGCTAAAAATGCATTAGGTGTTCAGCCTGATGTGACAAGAAGTTGTAGCTTTCCTGATGTTCCAACAAGTTTAGATAGAGAGTTTGGTAATTGAATTACTGAGGCTTGTCAGCTTTGAATTATGTGAGTATGAATTAGTAATTTTAAACCTTATGAGACTGTTCTTAGGGCAGAATTTTGAACTATTCTTTCAAGATTAATTTTCTGAAATAAAGATTGAGATCCTTATTATCAACCTCATTTGAATGCATTAAAGTCTGCTAATATTATTAAAGATTGAGATCCATTTAAAATAGAAAAGAGGTGAAATGTTTTATTAATGCTTATGAGGTCTGCACAAAAGATTTGAGTTTCTGATTGAAGTTATTCAAAAGATATTTTATTACCAAGTGAAAGGTATACTGCTAAAAAGACAGTTGAGAAAGCTTTGTTTACTATCGTTGAATTAGTTGATGATTCGTTATTAGATTTTGCGAAGAGTGTGCGTGAGTTTGATTGGAGTAGTGAAAATTATCAATGAGGATGAGCTGATATGTCTAATGCTAATGTATGTGTTTCTAATAAGACTTGAGATAATACGTTATCTTTTTACCGAGATCCGGTTATTTTATCAGATGATGTTGAAGTAAGACTTTATGATGATAAAGGTAAATATCAAACATTAGGAACTGTCCCTATGCTCTATTGAAATTTTAAGTATAGTTATACAGGAAAAGATTCAGAGTTATTATTTGCTTTTACTCCAAGAAATGCTAAGTGAGCTACCTTTAGATATGAGCTAGATTATCATGCAGGAAGTTGATATGATACTTGTAAATGAGATAGAGTTGATATTAGTGATGAAGTAATAGAGGTTATTAATAAACTTTGAAAAGATGCTAATGTTTTATGATTATTACTTCCTTCTATTAGAGAAAAAGATCAACAAGTAATAAAGAATCTGAAAAATCTAATGATTTCTTATAAGGAAAGTGATGATGAATATAATCATAATGTTGGAGTATATTTGTGATATTTGTTGTGAAATAATTAGTTCTCCTCTGCTTCATTGTTTCCTTCGTCTTCTTTGTCTGATAGCAATTCAATTCTCTTGATAATAAAATAATAATTATTGTTATTTAGTAATTGGCTCAAATGTTGCGTCTACTATTTTGCGAAAGTCTTCTATACTTATTTCTACTTGATATCCTACTTTTCATCAACTAAATATAATGGATTGGTTGTCTAAGGCTGAGATATCTACAATTGTTTTGAAATGTTTTTTCATTCAGATTGGTGAACATCATCAATGAACATATCCTGTTAATCATAGAAGTTGTTTTTGTAAAATCATTTCAACGTATTTTTCTCATAGTACTGTTGCACATTTTTTTAGATCAAGTTCTTTTGCAACAGGTATCATAAAAACATAATGATTTCATGATTTTCAGACAGTTACTAATGTTTTAAAGACGAGATTTTCATCTTCTCACATTTCTTTTGCGATTTCTACTCAATTTTGAGCAGATGTATCTCAATAATAATACTCTTTGAATGGTATCTTTTTTTGTTGAATAACTCTCATTACATTTGTCTTTTCCATTGTGTTGTGGCTATTATTTTTCTGTTAAATATTAAAGTATTGATAGTAAAAGAATTTGAAATATCAATTAAAAAGTGTTTGAATAATGCTTTTTTATGTAAATAGTCTTTATTTTTATAGAGATTTTTATAGAGTTTGGTTGAGAACAATATATTTATATTTTCTTCTCAATTTTATTTTCTTATTTTAAAGAATGAAAAGACTAACAGCTTTATTTGTTATGACTTTAGCTTTTTTAGTTATTTCTTGATGCTGAAATGTTAAAGACACAGAGACTATTAATCAGGTTTCTTTATTACAATGATTAACACTTGGTGATTATTATGGATCTAAAAGTATTAAAGAATTAAAAGAATTATGAAATATCTGATTAGGTACTTTTGATGGACTTAATGGTGAATTGATTATGTTAGATTGAGTTGTTTATAGAGGTAATGATAAATTAGAAATTGAAGTTCCTTCTGATGATGAATTAATTCCTTTTGCTAATGTTACTTTCTTTGATAATGATTTAGAATATGAATTAAGTGATATTGATAGTATTGAAGAACTAAAAGAAGAATTAGATGATAAAGTATCTGAATTAGGAGAAAATAGATTCTATTTTGTGGCTCTTTCTTGAGAATTTAATTCAATTCATATAAGAAGTGAAAGAAAACAAGAAGAAGTTTATAAACCATTAGCTGAAGTATTAAGAGTAGATCAAACTGAGAAGAAATTAGATAGTGTTGAATGAACTATTGTTGCATTCTTTACTCCTGCATATATGGCTGATTTAAATGCTGCATGATGGCATTTCCACTTTGTTAGTAAAGATAGAAAAACTTGAGGACATGTTCTTGATTTAAGTATTAAAGATGCATCTGTAATTTTGGATTGAACTGATAATTTTAAATTATATTTACCTGATTGAGAATTCTTTAAAGGACTTGATTTAACTGTAGATCAAAGCGCTGATATTAAAGAGGTAGAGCAAGGTAAATAGTAAAATATGCTAAAATTTTTAAGATGGGACTTGAAATAAGGTAGTATATTGAGTATAGTAAAGTCAAGAAAGATTTTTTTCCGATTATTTTGGCATATGTGAGCCCACTTCGTTGTGATAACGTGGTGGGTTTTTGTTTGTTTTTTTAATTGCAATGAAAAAACTTTGAATTTCGGTTGTGACTTCAAAATGATTATGATTCTTTTCTTTTAAGACATTCAGAAAAGAATAATGTTTTCGATAGAATTAAATCTAAAATTGATTGTTTAGAAAAAAGGTGCTAAATCTTAGCACCTTCTGTAACTTCTTCAGGGAAATTGAGGAATATTCTTATCTTTTGACTTGAGACTTGAAGTGCTCCACCTTCTGATACATGAATTGTGAAGTACTTTTCCCAATCAAGAGAAGATTTCTTCTTGATGACTTCGTATTTCTTGTTGATGAATAGAGCGAAGTCACCGCCTTGAATGTAAAGATAGCCGTTGGGACAATCCGTCTCAGGCCATTGTGCTGGAGTAAGTTTTAGTGTTAGATATTTCTCTTCACCGTCTGCATTACCCCAAAATCTGAATAAAAATTCTTTTTGTTTCATATTAGTATCGTTTTTTGGTTTTTTATCTTCGGTTTATGTTATATGGTTTTTGCGTTTTAAAATCAAAGAAAAATTTCTTGTAATTTTTCTTTCGATTAGTATTATATTTTTGCTGTGTATTACGGCAATGACTAGTTTTTTCATTTTTACCCGGTTTTCGCTGAGATAGTGTGAACCGGTTTTTTCTTTATATCAGAGAAATGATTATTCAAATGATAAGTGCGTGTAATGGATAGAATGATACATAGAACCATTTAAATCGTTTTTCATGATATCATAGTTTTCAGTTTGAGAAGCTTAGAATTAATGCTGCTAGAACGTGTCAGATGATCCATGGATAATAGTTTTGAATTTGTTCAAGCCATTGTGATAAACTTCAGAAATTACTTCTTACCCGGAAATAGATTGTTAGGTAGATAGCAAATATTAATAGGAGTGTAAGAAAACGTTTTCACCAGCTTCGTTTATTTGCTGTTTTATCAGTATTCCTTGCATATCTAATATACCAATAGAATGCAATAACAAGTAATGGTCAAACCATATTGAAATTTGCTCACATTTTATAATTTGTGAATGCTATAAGAAGATAAGTGCATGAGAGTACTACAATGTCCTTTATTTTTATTTTTGATCCATAAGGAACTAAACTTTCAGTTAATGTTATTCATAAAAATCATAGCAATAAGGTTATGATAACACTTTGTGATTCCATAAAATTTGTTGTGATATTTTTTCAAAATTCTAGTAGATCATAACATGGTTCTGCAATGATGGCTAGTATAATAAGCATTGAAAGATATTTAAGATATCTTCTTTTTTCTTTAAAAACAAAGAAGAAGCTTTCTGCTATAAGGAAGGCATAAATAGGAAATGCTATTCTTCAAAGCCATGTTAATAACATAGGATTATCTATAAAATTCCAACCAATATGATCTAGTAGCATTGTTGACATTGCTATGATACGAAGGATGAAGCCTGTCATTGTTTTTATGTAATGTAAAAGGTTCTCCTCTGTTATATATGAATAATAACGTAAAAATCCAGTAGTTAATATTTGTTTTAGTATTTTTTTAATAATAAACTCCCCTTTTATGAGTTCTTTATTGTAATAATAAGGATTAGTTATATATGAAATATTTATTGATTTTAGTAGTGATAACTTCTTGTTATATTTAGTTTAAAATAATAGTTGTCGACTGCATTTTTTTGTTATTTTGATGCTTTTTAAATTCTTTGTTGATTTTTGTTTGTGATCTGTTTTTTTACTTTATGCTATTTTAATTGTTAAAAGTGATTATTTTTTCTGATTTTAAGTAAAAATCGGCTTGTTAACTTTAATATAAAGAGATAGTTAGCATTGATAATCGTGTGAATTCTATTTATATATCAATTAATAATACTAATTCTGAATTGAGTTTATTGTTTTATTTTAGTCTTTGTCCTAATTATCGACCTAACTGTCAAATGTATGTAACTCAAGACACTGCTCTATTTTATTTTGATCAGGTAAATTAAAGTTTAAGTGTACAGCTTTTTAGTGGTGCATTTTTATTTTTTTAATGGAAATTTTATAGTGGATGAGTATAAGTATTTATCTTCAAATCTTGATGTGTATATCACATTAAGGATGTGCTAACGGAGTTCTTCGTTGTGATAACGAGGAACTATTTTGAAAATTAAAAAAAAGAGATAGAAAATAAATCTACCTCAATCTCCCGTAAGAAATCAAGTCTATGTAGATGCCTTATGAAGGAACAGATAGCTATTAACAAATCTGTTTATCTCATGCATTAGGCAATCCTAAAGTTTAAGAATTCATGAGATAACAAATTCAACTAAATTTTATCTATACGAATTTAAATTCAATATAGAGTGGGATATAGATTCAAGTAAGGACCAAACTTACTGAAAGCTAGGGATATATCCAACAATAGAAGAATTGAAATGTCTGATACATTATTTACTAAGTATTGCTCATTAATGTCTTAAGACTACATAATATGATTAAGTTGATATTAGTTGGTGAATAATATGCATAAGCTATTTTAAAACGAAGCGCTTAAGAATAAGAAGATTAATGAGGTAAATAGTATTGATTATCCGTTAAACTTATAATCATTTAAACTATAAGCCAGAAGGGAACATCTTAAAATGAAGAACTTCAGGGATAATTTCAACCTTAATTATCGCTCCTCTACTTTATTGCTAAAGCAAAGAAATTAATTAACTAAGTTAGAGTCTTAATTAATAGTATAGAATGATTTGCACATTCAGCGAAAGATAATTAAAGCAAATGGAGTACATTTCTCATTACATAGACTGATATTAAAGATCTCTTCAGTTTCATCAGAAGATTACTTATTATTTCCTGATGACGTTATTATTATA
>ODAI011368493.1_pt1 | contig 11461 bp, 9 predicted proteins | sample 1539321 | NCBI WGS metagenome assembly ODAI01 (sample SAMN02144231, study PRJEB22623) | gut metagenome | biome: sheep rumen | host: Ovis aries | place: New Zealand
GCCAGAAGGCGCCCCTGCGGGCTTTTTTTCTCTCAGTCATCCAGGCTCGCCCCCTCTTTCAGCACCAGCCAGGTGGTGGGAATGGTGCGCTCGCCGACGACAAAGGCCTTGTTGTTCAGGTACTCCCCGTTGTAGTACATCAGCGAGGAGGAGCCGCCGTCCATGTTGCAGGCGTTCACCGCGCCGTAGGCCAGCATGATGTTCACCAGATCCTGATAGCGCGCGCCCGCGCTGGTGGCCTGCCGCCCGTCGATCACGAGCAGCAGCACCGCGCCGTCCGAGCGCTGGCCGATGGCCGTGCGCGGATTGAGGCCGCTGCCGAGGGTGCTGACGTCGGCGGCCTCGCCGTTGACGACCAGCACCGGGCCGAAGCAGACGCCGTATTGGATGCCCGCGGCCTCGATCTCGCTCTGGCTGAGTTTGCCGACGTGGAGGATGTGCTCGCCGTCAAAGCCGGCAAAGCCCGCGCCCACGCCGTTTCGCGCGTAATAGATCTTCCCCCGGAATACCACGAGGGTGTCGGGGATGCTGCCGTCGCCCATGCCGCCCGGGTCCTGAAAGCCGCCGGCGTTGATCCCGGCGACGGCGTCATAGTGCTGCACCATCTGCTCGACGGTGAAGCCCTTGCTGTCAAAATAGTCCGGCTGGCAGCCCATCACGACGCGGCTCGCATCGTAAACGACCATCATGTAGCCGTTGAAGCCCTGTCCGTTGACGCGCTCGACGACGATGCCGTCGCCGTCGTCGTCCACCAGGCCCCAGGCGTCTGCCTCTGCCGTGCGCTCGACGGGGATGGTGATGAGCGAGGTGTCGGTCTCGGCGTAGTCGCCCGCGCCCTTGGCGGCCTCCATCTCGGCGATCTCCTCGTCGGTAAAGAACCAGCCGGCGATGAATTTCAGCGCGCTCGTCTCGCGCATCGTCATGGCAAATTCCCTGGCCGCGCGCGGCGAGGGCCCGTGCGCGAAGACGAGCATCACCGCGTACAGCCCCAGCACGAGCAGCAGCAGCGTTTCGAGGATCAGCAGCCCGGCGTGCCCGAGGCTGCGCCCGGCGCCGCTTGTTTTCTTGCGTTTTGTCATGGAATTCTCCTGTATGTATCTCCCGGTTTTTCTGCCTTGAATCCGTGATTTTTTATTTTATCATAAGACGCTCTCCGGGGCAAGATGAAAGCCGGATCTTTCAGATAATTCAGCTTTATTTCACCGCCGCGCAGAGTCTCTCGCTCAGATCGCGCAGCTCCTCCGGCCGGAGCTTCAGCACCGCCCGGTTGAAGCTCAGCAGGCCGTTGGTCTCATCCTCCACATCGGAGACCTGCGTATACCCCGCGCCGCAGAGCCCCTGCTCCGCCAGCGGCAGCAGCGATTCATACAGCTCCCGCAGCGCCCGCACGAAATCCTCCCGCGTCTCATACTTGCGGTAGCCGTAGGTCTTGTCGAGGTTGAAGCTGTGCGCCGGGTCCTTCCAGACATAGCCGCCGAACTCCGACAGGAGCTGCGGCCTGTTCTCCTTCCCGAAGTGCAGCGGGTCGAAATAGATGTGCAGGCTGTCCACGTCGCTCTCCTTCTGGTGGTACCAGCCGGAGGTGCTGTCGATGAAGCGGCCCGGATCGAGCGCCTTGAGGCGGCGGTAGGCCTCGTCGGCGCAGAACTGTCCCCAGCCCTCGTTGAAGATCGTCCACAGGCAGACGCAGGGGTGATTGCCGAGCAGCCGCGCCGTCGCGTCCATGCTTTCGAGAAAGTTCTTCCGCGCCTGCCGGTCGGGAAAGAGCCGCCTGTCCCGCCGCGTCTGGAAATGCAGCGTCGGCAGTACGGTGTCGCGGATATAGTGATATTTGCCGTTATTGACCATGTCCTGAAACACGATCATGCCGAGGCGGTCGCAGTCGTAGTAAAACTGCTCGGGCTCGAGCTTGATGTGCTTGCGCAGGGTGTTGAAGCCGAGGGACTTCATGGCGAGGATGTCCTTCTCATACGCCTCGGGCGAGGCGGGCGTGTAGAGTCCGTCGCTCCAGTAGCCCTGGTCGAGCAGGGCGTGGAAGAAATAGGGCCTGCCGTTGAGACAGAGGCGCGGGATGCCGTTCACGGTTTCGGTCGTGAGCGTTCGCAGCGCGAAATAGGATTCGACCCGGTCCGCCCCGCTCGTCAGCGTGAAGCGGTAGAGCTGCGGCTCCTCCGGGCTCCACAGCCGCGGCTGCGGCAGCGTGATCGTCACGGCTCCGTCCTTGAGTGCATAGCGCTCCCCTTCCAGCTCGACCTCTCCCTCCGCGACGCCCTCGGCCTCGATGCGCACCCAGTCCGCACCGTTCGTGATGCGCAGCGCGCGGATATACGGTTCCGGCACCGGCTCGAGCCAAACCGTCTGCCAGATGCCGGAGCAGGGCGTATACCACATGCCGCCGCGCTTTCTGCTCTGCTTGCCATAGGGATAACGCGGATCGAGGTCGTTTTTGACCGCCACGCTCAGCTCGTTTTCTCCCGCCCGCAGCGCGTCGGTAATCTCGACCGTAAAGGGCAGATAGCCGTTATCGTGGCGGCAGAGCCTCTTTCCGTTGATCCAGACGGCCGCCTCGCGCATCACCGCGCCGAAGTGCAGCAGCACGCGCCGGCCCCGCCAGCTCTCCGGGATCGAAAAGAGGCGGCTGTAAAGCATCTCGTCTCCGATCCCCGGCGTCTCTTTCACGCCGCTCAGCAGGCTTTCCGGGCAGAAGGGAACGCGGATCGTCTGCTGCGCGCCGTGGCAGTCCAGCTCCCAGTCCCCGTTGAGGCACAGCCAGTCTTCCCGTACCATCTGCGGCCTCGGATAGCGCTCCCACGGCACATCGGGCAATCTCCGCCCCTCTTCGGTATACAGTCTCTGCATGGGCCGTCCCCTCCTGTCGTTTTTTCTCAGTATAACGCATGCTCTGTCATTCGTCAAAGCCAATCCGCCGCGCGGAAAACGGGACAAGCGTCTTGCGCGCGGCCTGTTTCCGGCATATAATCAGGTTGGGAAGGGGGTGCGCGCATGCACAGGGTTCAGGCGAAAACGCTTCTCTCCGCGCAAAACGGCATGAATATCTATCGCGGCTGCACGCACGGCTGCATCTACTGCGACAGCCGCAGCAAATGCTACGGCTTCACCCACGCCTTTGAGGACGTGGAGGTCAAGGAAAACGCGCCGGAGCTGCTGGAGCGGGCGCTCAAAAGCAAGCGCCGCCCCTGCATGATCGGCACCGGCGCGATGAGCGACCCCTACCAGCCCCTGGAGCTGCAGCTCGGCCTGACCCGCCGCTGCCTGGAGCTGATCGAGCGCTACGGCTTCGGCGTGACCGTACAGACCAAGTCCACCCGCGTCCTGCGGGATCTGGATCTGCTCAAGGCCATCAACCGGCAGGCGAAGGCCGTCGTACAGATGACGCTGACGACCTGCGACGAGGCGCTTTGCCGCATTGTGGAGCCGAACGTGGAGACCACGGCCGAGAGGGCGCGCGCCCTGCGCGTGCTCCGGGACGAGGGCATCCCCACCGTCGTCTGGCTGACGCCGATCCTCCCCTTTCTCAACGACACGGAAGAGAACATCCGCGGGCTGATGGCGCTGTGCGTCGAGGCGGGCGTGCGCGGCGTGCTCCACTTCGGCATGGGCCTCACGCTGCGCGAAGGAGACCGGGAGTATTTCTTCGCCGCGCTCGACCGGCATTTCCCCGGCATGAAGGCGCGCTATATCGAGCGCTACGGGCTGTCCTATGAACTGCCGAGCCCCAACAACGTCGCGCTCTGCCGCATCGTCTCCGAAGCCTGCGCCGCGCACGGGATGCTCGAGGGGCCGGAGGCCTGCTTTGCCTATCTGCGCGAGCTGCCGGAGAAATACGAGCAGACGAGCCTGTTTTAATCAATTCGGAAATAACAGTCATCCCGGGAGAAGCGAATGCTTCTCCCGGGATGATGTTCTTATCTGACTTTTTTCAGCTCGGCGTTTTCCTTTTCGAGCGCGTCGAGCTTGTCGTTGATGGGCTTGAGCTGCTTTTTGAGCTCCCGCGCCACCGCCAGCCGGTAGCTCTGCGCCCGCAGCACATTGTTCACCGCCGCAAAGCCCAGCACCGCGCCGCCCGCGAGCAGGCCGTATTTCTTCAGCTCCCTGACCGGCAGCGCCTGTACGAGGCCCTCGGTCGCCTTCCTGCCGATCGCCTTGCCCGCCGCCGGAACCAGCGCCGCTTCCTCGCGCAGCACCGGTTCGAGCACCTTCACGCCCTTTTTGATGAGCGCCAGCTTCTTCTTTTTGGTCATGCTCCTGCCTCCTGTATGTTGATGTTCCTTTGATCAAAACAGAAAGCCCACCCGGAGAGGTGGGCTTTCTGAGGGTCACGGATCAATTGTCGCCCGGGCCGTCCTTGGCGGTGCCGGCGATGCGGCGGGCCTCAAAGCCGCGGTTGGTGTAATAGCCGCTCAGCTCCGAGATGATCACGCCGGTGGTGTAGGTCGAGGCGTGGACAAAGCGTCCGTCGCCGATGTAGATGCCCACATGTCCGACATAGCTGCCGCCGGAATAGAAGCAGAGCAGATCGCCCGGCTGCAGATCGGCCGCGTCCACATGTACGCCGTTCATGGTCTGGTCGTTGGCCACGCGGTACATGCTGTAGCCGAAGTGGCGGTAGGTATAGTAGGCCAGGCCCGAGCAGTCGAAGCCGGTATCAGGGCTCTTGCCGCCCCAGACATAGGGATAGCCCACATACTGCAGGGCAAAGTTCGCCATCTGCACGCCCTCGTCATAGGCGTCGGTCGGATTCTGGGGCACGGTGATCTCGCCGCGGCCGACATAAGTGCTGTACACATAGCCGTTCTTGCCGTCGATGATGACCGCCGTCCAGTCGCCGCTGGTGCCGGTGATGGTGAGCTTGGTGCCGGAGTTATACTCGCCCAGGACCTGGGCGCTCACCGAGGGCTCGGCGCGCATGCGCACGTTGTTGCCCTTGATGTAGCCGTCCTCGCCGGTGGTCGGGGCGGGGGGCGGCGCCGGGGTCGGGGTCGGTTCCGGATCAGCCGGAGCGTCCGCCGTCACATAGGTCTTGTAGATGTATCCGGAGAGATTGCCGATCTTCACCGCCACCCAGTCGCCGGAAGTCCCGGTGATGGTCAGGCGGTCGTTTTTGTTGTACACACCCCGGATCTCGCTGCTGGTCGAGGGCTCGGCGCGCAGATGCACATGGTCGGCGTTGACATAGCCGCCCTTGGACTCCGTTGTGACCGGCGCGGCGGTCGGCGCGGGCGTCGGCGCCGGAACGTCGTCCTTGCGGATATTGTCCTTGTACATGTAGCCGGGGTAGCCGTAGATCAGCACCGTGTACCAGTCGCCGTCCTGGGCCGTCACGGTCAGGCGCTCGCCCTTGTTGAACGCGCCGCGGATCTCACTGTAAAAGCTCGGCTCGTTGAACAGATATACGTCGTCCTTCACCAGCACGGCGTTCGTCCCGTCCGAAGGCGCCGGGGCCGCGGTCGGCGCGGGCGTCGGCGTGGGTGCGGGCGTGGGAGCGGCGGTCGGCGCGGGCGTCGCCGCGGGCGCGGTTCCGTCGTCCCTGCGGATATTGTCCTTGTACATATAGCCGGGGTAGCCATAGATCAGCACCGTATACCAGTCGCCGTCCTGGGCCGTCACGGTCAGGCGCTCGCCCTTGTTGAACACGCCGCGGACGTCGCTGTAAAAGCTCGGCTCGTTGAACAGGTATACGTCGTCCTTCACCAGCACGGCGTTCGTCCCGTCCGAGACCGCCGGAGCCGCCGTCGGCGCGGGCGTCGGTGCCGGCGTCGCCGCTGCGGTCGGGGCCGGCGTCGCCGCGGGCGCAGTCCCGTCGTCCCTGCGGATATTATCCTTGTACATGTAGCCGGGGTAGCCGTAGATCAGCACCGTATACCAGTCGCCGTCCTGGGCCGTCACGGTCAGGCGCTCGCCCTTGTTGAACGCGCCGCGGATCTCACTGTAAAAGCTCGGCTCGTTGAACAGATACACGTCGTCCTTCACCAGCACGGCGTTCGTCCCGTCGGAAACCGCCGGGGCCTCGGTCGGCGTGGGCGTCGGCTGCTCGGGAGCGGCGCCGCGGCTGACATAGCTCGTGAACACATAGCCGCTCGTGCCGTTGATGATCGCAGCCGTCCATTCGCCGCTCGTGCCGGTGATCTTCAGCGAGGTGCCCTTGTTGTACTCGCCGAGGATCGAAGCGTCGAGCGAGGCGCCGGAGCGGAAACGCACATACATGGCGTTGATGTAGCCCTCGTCGCCGTCCGCCGCAGCGGGCTGGCTGGGCTGCGCGGGTGTTTCACTGCCGCTGAGGCTGAGGTAATTCGAGGCCATGAAGCCGCGCACGCCGTCGACCGTCACGGAATACCATCCGGAATTCGAACGGTCGTGGACGGTGACCTCCGTGCCCTCTTCATAGCAGCCGAGCACCTCGTAGTTGAGGCCCGGGCCGGAACGCAGATTCACGTCGTCGCCGGTGAGCGTTGCCGTTTCCGCATAGGCGGTCGCGCCGAGCAGCGAAAACAGCAGGATCGTGAGCAGCAGCGTTCGGAAAACAAACTTTCGCATATGAACCAGATCCTTTGTTTTTATTTCACGGAACTGTTCGCGGGAAACAGTCGCCTATCGGGAGGCCAGTGCGCGTTCAAGCCAGACAGCGGCAACATCGATTGCGGCATACAGGCCGTCCTTCTCGGTCTTTTTCACCACGCGGTCGCGGGATTTGATGGACGGGTCCGTCAGCTGCAGCTGGACCGATACCTTCGTTCCCACATCCAGGTCCTTGACCTTCTTCGTGTCGAGGATCTGCATCATGATGATGTATTTGTCCGCAAAGCTGCCGTAATAGATGATGTTGTCCTTTCTTTGGAGCGGATGTCCCTTGTATTCCTTGAACTCCAATTCCTTTGCCATAGTGCACCTCCAGTAATGTAATCAAAATGTAACACAATGAATTCTTTTTGTCAAGTTAAAACGCTTATTCTGCCGCTGCCGGGGAAGAATTTGGCAAAAAAGAGCTCTTTTTCGCCGCGCTTTCTCCCCCGCGAACGGTTTTTCTATGGTTCCGAAGCGGCCTGACGGGCCTCTTCCTCCTGCTTCTTGCGCTCCTCTTCTTCTTTCTTCTTGCGCTCCTCTTCCTCCTGCTGCTTTTTCAGCTTCTCGCGGAGGTCGCCGAACATGCCGTTGTCGCCGCCGATATACGGCCAGGCGAAGTCGCGCCAGGGCAGGCCGTCATGGATCGGCAGCATGATCTTCTTGAACATCTGCGCGGCGGGGTTGCCGTTGACGTTGATGCGCTCCGGCGTGTCGTAGCCGGTCCAGATCGCGCAGGTGTAGTAGGGCGACACGCCGACAAACCAGCGGTCGTAGCTGCTCTCGGAGGTGCCGGTCTTGCCCGCGACCGGCATATTGCCGATCCAGGCCTCGTAGCCGGTGCCCCACTTGGCCGCGCACTGGAGCATATAGGTCATGACGTGGGCGGTGTTGGGCGAGAAGGCGACGATCGTCTCCGGCTGGTTGTCGATCACAACGTTGCCGTGGCTGTCGGTGACGAGGGTATAGGTGCGGGAATAGGTGAAAATGCCGTCGTTGACGAAGGAGGAATAGGCCTGCGCCATCTCGCGGGTCGTGATGCCGTCGGTGAGCTGGCCGAGGGCCATCGGCGCGTAGGACGCGTCGTCCGGCACAAGGCTCGTCACGCCGAGCTTGTCGCGCAGATAGTTGTAGCAGGTCTCCGGCCCGAGCTTGTCGACGATCTGCGCGGCGACGGTGTTGAGGGAGTTTGTCAGCGCGTCGAGGATCGTGATGACGCCGAGGTTCTGGTAGCTGTCATTGTGCGGATACCAGCTGGTGCCGCTCAGGTGGCCGTTTTCATCGTCGTCCACGAGGGTGTTGGGCGTCATGCCGAGCAGCTCCACCGCCGGAGCGTAGGCCGAGATCGGCTTGAAGGGGGAGCCGGGCGCGCGCTGGGAATAGATGCGGTTGAGGGCGAAGTTGGCCGTTTTCTGCCCGACGCCGCCGCAGAGCGCGAGGATCTTGCCGGTATAGGGCTCCATAATGACGATGGAACTCTGCAGCTGCTGGTTAGAGCCCCAGGTATAGGGGATCTGTTCGGGGTCGGTGTACACGGAGTCCACCACCGCCTGGATGTTCGGGTCGAGGCAGCAGTAGACCTTGTAGCCGCTGTTATACAGCAGGTGCCGCGCCGTTTCGCGGCTGATCTGCTTCTGCTCCATCAGATCGTCGATCACGTCGCTGATAACGGCCTCGGTGTAGTAGCTGTAGATCTCCTGCGGCTTCATCGAGCCGGGGCTGCGCACGAAGGTGCTCGCGATGTCCTCGTTGACCGCGTCGATGTAGGTGTCGTAGTCGATATAGCCCTGCTGGTACATCTCGCGCAGGATCGTCTCCTGCCGCTCCTTGTTGGCCTGCTCGTCATAGAAGGGATCGTAGCGGGTGGGCAGGTTTGTGATGCCGACGATGGACGCGGCCTGTGCCAGCGTCAGATCCTTGACGTCCTTGCCGAAGTAGGTCTGCGCGGCCTTCTGCACGCCGTAACAGCCCTCGCCGAAATAGACGGCGTTGAGGTACCAGAGCATGATCTCCTGCTTGTCGTAGTTCTTCTCCAGCTCCAGGGCAGAGAAGATTTCCGCGAGCTTGCGCTGCACGGTCACGTCGTCGTGGCCGGTGAGGTTCTTGATGAGCTGCTGGGTGACGGTGGAGCCGCCGAAGTTGTTGTCCATCTGCGCGAACATATGCACGAAGGCGCCCGCCGTGCGGTACCAGTCCACGCCCTTGTGCTCGTAAAAGCGCTTGTCCTCGATGGCGACGACGGCCTTTTCCATGTACCAGGGAATGTCTTCATATTCGACCCAGATGCGGTCCTCGTCGGCCGGCAGCATCGCCATCTCCTGCCAGATGCCGGCGGAGTCCTGATAATAGATGGCGCCGGACTCGCTGAGCTGATAGTCCTCCAGCGAGATGGAGAGCGTCGGCGCGAGGCTGCTCTTGACGTAATAGGCGAAAATCAGCGTAAACAGCAGGCCCGCCAGCAGCAGGCTCAAAAGTACCGAGCCCACCAGCTTCAGCACGGTCGTCAGCACACCGGAAATGGCGTCCGCCGTCACGGTGACGGTCGCCCTGGCGACGCGGGCGGCCAGCGGCGGCTTTCTGCCCGGGTGATTCTTGTTCATGGAAGTGACAGCACCTCCCTTTCCCTTCGGAAAAGACTGTATCATCATTATATAATATCCGATGTTGGCAATTATAACACATCGCGTCAAGGAGCGGTAGCGTTTTTACAGATTTTTAAGGATACTTAACATTTTCCCCGGCATAATCCGCGCCCTGCGCGGGCAGACTAAAGCGGGAGGTGAGAGCATGCGCACAAGAATCCGCGTCTTTTTTCTGCTGTGTCTGATGACCGCGGCGGCCTACACGGCGCTGGCGGCCTATCACAGCATCCGCAGCCCCTGGGAGAGCGCGCTGCCCTCCGAGCTGTACCGCAGCCTCTCGGGCGAGGCGGAGCAGGCCAGCTTCGTTCTGCGCGCGCAGGCCGGGCGCGTCGCCGTCTATCCGAACCGGCGCGGCGCCTCGCCCGAGCGCGTCACCGCCATTGAGCTCGGCACTCTGCGCGCCGCGGACCGCGCCATGCTGCAGCACGGCATCCCCGCCGCGGACCGGCAGAGCCTGCTGCAGCTGCTGGAGGATCTCGGCTCGTAATTGCTTCCGCCCGCCCCGATAAAACAGTTGATTTCTGCGCCGGAATGCGATAGAATAAAGGCACAATCCAAACGGAGGAACTGCCCTATGAGTGAAGAATTCGGCGGCGATTACATCACCATCATTGACGACGACGGCCAGGAGTTCGAGCTGGAAGTGCTCGACACCATGGACTATAACGGCGAGAGCTATACGGCCTTTCTGCCGGCCGATATGGACGAGAACGACCCGGACTACGGCATCATCATCCTGCGCGTGGTGCAGGACGAAAACGGCGAGGACATTTTTGAGTCCATCGACGACGAGGCGCAGCTGCAGGATGTCTACGAGCACTTCATGGTGCTGCTCTTCGACGACGAAGAGGAAGACGAGGGGAAGGAATAATCCCCCGCGCGCGGGCATAGGCTGTAGCGTGTCCCGCAAGAAAGGAATCGGATTCCTGCGGTGCGCGTGTTGTCTTTCACGACCTTAGCGGCCCAATAAACCCACATCTCTTATAAGGGATGCCGATTTGAATCTGCGGATTGCAGGCCTCCCGGCCTTGACCGGACGTTGGAAGCAGTGAAACAGAACTTAGGCGACCCACCTGCTCTTCTGTGCAGGTTATCATTGGGCTGACACGGCATTTGCGGGATGCTCCCCCGGGAAACCGGGGGAGTTTTTTATTCAGCGAGAACCCTCCGCCTCAGCAGGCGGAGGGTTCTCGCTGATTTGCTCGCGCTCATCGCGCTCGGCTCCCGGGAGACGAGCCTCGCTTGGTCGGCGCGAGGACTCGCACAGCTCGTCTCAGGGTGTTTTTGCCGCGGCAAAGCTGCGGCAAAAACGGATTGAATTCGTTTTTCGCCGTGCGCGGCGAAAAACGAGGCCGCAAAAAATGCCTCCGGGATTGTCCCGGAGGCATTTTCAAGCTGTCGACAAAGTGTCGACAGCTTGAAAAGCAAAAAGGGAACTTTCAGAAAAAGTTCCCTTTTTGCGTAGATTATACGCAGAAAGGGGGCTCCCGCCCCCTCTCTGCGCTCTCCCCCTGCGTATTATTCCCTTGTCGTATGGGTTTGCCTACAGTCTGAAAATGCCTCCGGGAATATCCCGGAGGCATTTTTTATGAAAGGCAATCAGTTGAGCAGATTTTCCTCGGTCTCGGGATTGAAGAAGTGCATGACCTTGCCCTGGAAGGTGATGTACATCTTGTGCCCGCTGACCAGGTTCTCGCGCTCGCCCGGCTCGAGGTCGATGGTCGGGATGCGCACGATCAGGCGCGTGCCGTCCTCGGTATAGACATGCAGGTGCAGCTCGCTGCCCATCATCTCGTTGACCTCGAGGGTGACGGGGATGGCGCCCTTGTCGCCCGCGTGGGCCATCTGGATGTGCTCGGGACGCACGCCCAGCAGGACCTCTCCGGTCGGGGCGTTCTTGGCCTTGAGCATCTCGCCCTTGCTGCCGTCGGCCGGCAGCTTCACACCGAAGGGCTTGACGTAGTACTCGCCGCCCTCTTTCGTCAGCTCGGTGCGGATGATGTTCATCTTCGGCGCGCCGATGAACTCGGCCACAAACAGGTTCTGCGGCATATCGAAGCATTCCTCCGGCGTGCCGACCTGCATGATGTAGCCGTCCTTCATGATAACGATGCGGTCGGCCAGGGTCATGGCCTCGGTCTGGTCGTGGGTGACGTAGATGAAGGTGGTGTTCAGCTTCTGGCGCAGGAGGATGATCTCGGCGCGCATCTGGTTGCGCAGCTTGGCGTCGAGGTTGGACA
>ODAI011918555.1_pt1 | contig 11460 bp, 22 predicted proteins | sample 1539321 | NCBI WGS metagenome assembly ODAI01 (sample SAMN02144231, study PRJEB22623) | gut metagenome | biome: sheep rumen | host: Ovis aries | place: New Zealand
CGTTTTGACTAATCATTTATCAACCAATTAATTCACACTATTATGGGTACTATCAAAATCCTTCATGACCGCTGCGGAGTATTCTCCAATGGCGAAACCTACAATGTTATGGACTTCCTTCAGGGATATTTCAACGTAACCACCGACAAATCCCTCGTTGATTATCTGCAACGCATTCCAATCCCGTCGGCAATCGACTATATAGCAAAAGATTGGGGGCTGGAATACGAGTTTGTCTAACCACATGCTTTGTGCGGCATAACCACCGCACTCTGCACTCACTATTCACTCAATTATCAACTTCTAAAATTCATTTTATTATGGCAAACAACTGCATGACCGATGTGACCATCTTAGGTCCCGAAAATCAAATCGAAAAGCTCTACTCTGTTATGGAAAAATTGGACAGAGAAAAGGAATCTTCCTACGGCTGGAGTTATGGCAATACTTGGCTCGGCAATGTTATCTCCGCTCTCGGCGGCGATCCTGACGTGATTTATTGCCGGGGATATTTCTTTGAGCTTGCGCGGCGCGACAACGACTCTCTCGAGTTCAGATGCGACAGCGCATGGTCTGAACCGCATGAGTTCTTTGATTTCTTGAGGAATGTGCTGCCTGAGATGGACATCTATTTCTACGCCGAGGAAGGAGGCTGTGACTACTACGCCACCAACGACGCGACTGGGTGTTTCTATCCTCAGCGTTTTATTATCATGGATGAGGAGATTGACACCGAGTATTTCGACACCGAAGAACAACTGCTAAACCGTGCCCGTAAGTGGTGGGGGCTCGACTGTGAGGATTTCGGCAAACTTGCGAACGAGGTTGCCGACAGCGAGACACGAAGCGTTATCCGCATCGAAGTGGTCTAAAAAATCGCGTGTCAACTTCTGACAAGGTTGGCGCGCACAACAATCAACTCAATTATTCACCCTCAAAAAACAAAAAAAGCATGGAAGTAAGGATTAAATTCAGCGCCGACATTTACATTAAAGGCGAAAACATGGAAGAGGAGAGAAGAAAATGGGAATCATTCCCTATTTTCTCATCCGATGCGTTAGAGGATGGTTTTGTGGAATTTGGCGACATTCTCGCCATTGAAGATGCCAAAACCTACAAAGACCTTTCCGGGGAGTTCAATAAACATGAACATTTAATGTAAGGAACCTAAAAGCTGTGGCGCATTTAGCAGTGCGCCACAACGCACAATTCACCTCAATTATTCACCAAAACTTTCGTATATGGAAACAAGACAGACTAAAGAGCAGTTCATCCGAACTGTCAAACGTGAGATTTACGACAACACCAAACTGCTGGAGTTCTACCGCACACGTTACCTGCCCACTATCAAGGACTTCGACGGCATGAGTTTTGACTTCTACCGCCTGCGCTCGGCTTTGCAGTCGCAAATGACCGACCCTTTGATGTATTTCTGGAACGACAATATCCACAACCCATCAAAGCCGCAACTGCAACTGCGCAAGAAGCTCTCGCAGTACACCACAGCGGGCGAGAGAATGAACGTGCCTCTCGCGCTTAAAAATGGCATGATTGACTACCATGCCACAATAAGCATTGACTGGTGCGAAGCAAACACCGAGCAGCACATCGCAACGCTCCGGGAAATCGTCGAGCAGTACGACTCACTGATGGCGGTCGCCGACAGGTTTAAGAACGCCGCCGAGGATTTCGGCAAACTCCCACGCCGTTTCCGTGAGTCGCTGTGCAAAATCTACATTCCCCAAGTCGACCGCTAATCTCAGGTCGCAACCCGTAACAGGATTGCGGCCACCAAAATTCACCTATCTATTAATTCAAAAAAAACTTTACTATTATGGAAAAGAAATTTAAAATCAAAGAAGAGGAGTTTCACCGCTTTGATAAACTTTGTCAAGAAATTGGTCTTACCCGTTTTTGGGTACTTAATTCGTTAAGCACCTGCGATCATCCTGATGACGAGAGTGAATTAGCGTCAGATCTGGAAAATGAAATTTCAAAAGACACCAACTCTATTTATCGTAGATTTGTAGACAACTATGCTGCCAAAATTATAGCTCAGATTCTTATTCAAATGGCACGCGAGGACGATAAGGTGGACTTTGATTTTGTGACAGAAAACTATTTGATGGAAGGTGTAATAACTTTTGCAAAACAGTATGCGTATGAGTATTTTATATCGCGTTGTTATAAAATTATAGAGTGCGTAGAAAAAGACACCTGATATCGTCCCTGTAGTGCAAGCGTTTGCTTGTAAAAAAAACCATAATAGGTTTAATCGCCTATTGTGGAACAACAATTCACTCAATTATTCACATTAAAATCTAATGATTATGGAACAGAAAAAAGACATCTATGAAATCGTTGACAATTACTTCTACGACGAGGAGAACCATTTCACTTGTATCGACGCCTACAAATGGGGCGAAGAGGAAGGACACGTTGTCGCCGTGGTTCATGACTCAGGCGATGTATACTTTATCTACCCTGAGGCGAGGGTTTCTAAAAAGGTGCTTAACGCCATCAGCGACGCACAGGGCGAAATACGCAAACGGAGAATCGCCAAGCGGTGCCCTGATGGCTCTGAGCCAATATGGCTACGTGTCGGTGGGTACATCTACGCCACAAGGGAAGAACTGGACCAACTGTTCAATGAATACAGGAAAGGACAGGATGCGCTTATGGAGAAAATAATCAAGCGCAGCTTTATCCCTGAAGGCGACACCTATATCCCCGATATTGTGGTGGAGGAGTTCAACAAGGAACATGGCACGCATTACGACGACAGGGGTGAGTACGGATTCGACGTGTATCTCGCCTAACGACCTGCCTGACTATACAGTCAATATCGGCTGTGTAGTCACTTTATTCAATTAATTCGCATTTATTAACCACATTTTGTTTGCTTATTCGCAAACTTGTTTGTAAATTTGCAAACAAAATCAAAAACCAATTCACTATGAAATCAATCAACGACCTAAAAGACATCATCAGCGAGAGCGGCATCAGCTCCCTGAGAGTAATCGAGACAACAAGCAGTTACAACGGCTATCCATCGCACGTAATCCCGGCAATAACTGGCTTCGAGTCTTGGGAGCAGGCCGAGCAGTTTGCAAGTGCCTACAACCTCGCCCTCATGTGGTGCGATTATCGTGATGGGCAAAACCTTTGGCACCGCGCCAACACTGCCACCGAACCCATGACCATTACTGCCGACGACTTCGGCGACAGCTGGAGTGTCGAAGACAACGAAGAGTTCTGGTTTGAAGGCTTCCAGCAGGATATGGCCGAATGCGAGAGCATCGAGCAGATGCAGGAACTCATCAAAGTGGGCGAGGAAATCCACGACGCTTTCGCCACACTCGGCGACGATGAGGCCCTCCTGTTAGGCGAGGGTTCACTGCACCGCGTCGTTCAGGCAAAGAACGCCATCTCGTTCTATGACGAGGACGTGAACCACACCGAGCTCGTCGCCATCTATATCATCTAAAAAACTCAACTATGGAAGAGAAGAAAAACTACATCAAAATCGGAGTGAGATGCCGGTACAAGGGATACACGTCTTATGAAGCGGGAACATCGCCTAATTTTAATGGCTGGGATGGGAAACACAGCCTGTGTTTCAAGGACGAGGAAATCTACTTGAATGAGCCAGACGAATACTGCTTCATCTCTGAGGCAGCATTCATCAACTATTTCGAAGACGGAATGCCTGTGTTTAAGATGGCGGTGCTTGAAGACAATATCAAGGACACTTGGCACAAGTCTTTCGGGTGGACTCATAACGACATCCTTGAAGGATGCAGGGAGTTCTTTAAGATATTTCCAGAATACTCGCATCTTGACACCGAAACCTTGGCCTATGAGGTATTCCGAAAAGCGATAGACTATATCCATAAGTACAGTGGGAAAGACTTGTGGATCGGGAACTCATTCCTCGATGCGGCCAAGGCTCTCGTAAAAAACACTTAAAGTACAGGCAGCCGAAAACGGCTGCTTGCGCGCCAGCCAAAACTCAATTATTCTCAATGAAACAAAGAAGAAACATTCCGCTTTTCGTCATCGACGACAGCCGGGCTCATGGACGCGGCGAGGAGACCGATTTCATCGCATGCACTTCCATCGAGTGCCCAATGACAATCTCGGTGACTTACCATACCGAATCCGAGCGACAGGCCGACCGCGACAAGGATAACCCGCTCGCTTTCTGGGAACCTAACGCCAACCAGCAATATTGGCGCAAATATCTGCCTGTGCAACTGCCCGGGAATGCCGATAAATCACAGGTGAAATCTCTGCTAAAAAGGGCGGCGAAGGAGTTTGCCAAGCGCAACCCGGCCAGCAAGGTCGACATTCTCAACATAACCAGGGAGAATATCTTGTGGTGGCTCGACACCCTCAAGAAACAGGCCATCGAGGGTCTGCGCAACGACCCAAGTGACCTGGCAATAAACACAAGTTATCAAATCATCAAGAAAATCAAGAACGATTATGAAAGCAACTTTGACTAATGTTTTAACTAAGAAAAAGATACGTGTCCACGACACGACCGACCACCCCGACTGCTCCTACGGAAAAGCCGTGTGGGTCGACAAGGACAACAATGCCTATCTACAGGTGGGAATGGAGGGGTTTAATCCTCTATACAAAATCAAGCTCGACGAGCCTTGGAATACGCGCCGCAGAATAGGCGAGAAAATCACCGCACTGCGCAAGGCACAAGGGCTCACGGTTCGGCAGCTCGCCGAGCTCACCGGCATAAACCCCGCCAATATCTCCAACATCGAGAACGGCAAGGTTTCCGCAGGCATCGACGTGCTACAGAAAATCGCCGCCGCCCTCAACACCGAAATAAACTTTTAGTTTCCATAATAGTTAGTGAATGACATGGCGTGTCCCTAACGGGCCGCCGTGTTGCAAATGGTTTCATGATAATAGTTTTTAAATAGTGAATGGGTACGATGTCTTATATTGGGCATCGTACCGCCACAGTTACTAACCAATTAATTCACACTATTATGACACAACAAGAATTTACTGATTACATGACATCCAAAGGCTGGAGTCAGCAAGCGTCAAAGGCGACTTATTCCCGCAGCATCATCGACAAGAGTATCGGCATCAATGAATGGAGAAAGACTCTTGTGGGGGCTTATGCGTCACGCAACCCCGTCATCAGCGCACTGTACCATCTTGCCGATTGCATTGGCAAGGAAATCCCGCAATGGGAGGATCTTACCGTGCCGAATCTCGCCGACTATAAAGACTATCTTCTTGGCAAGGTCGCGCGCAACACAGCGGCGACTTATCTGCGTACGCTTTCCGCTGTGATGAATATATACATCGACTATCTCCCGTCGACAAACTTCAAGTCTGCCTTGCAACTCAAGAAAGAGCCGTCACAGCATGTTGCGCTCACCGAGGAGGAAGTGGAACGCATACACAATTTCGTCCCACGGACGAGTGTTGAGCGGGACATCAAGCGCGCTTTCATGATTGAATGCCTGTGTGGGGCACGGTCGATTGACGTGGCGAATCTCACAGAGGATAACATCAAAGACGGATGGCTCGTTTATGTATCGCAGAAAACAAAGACCGAGACTTCTGTCCCCGTTCATCGACTTCTGAGGCAGTACCTGAGCATGAGGCCGTACAGAAAAAAATATGACAGAGCGGTGGTCTGTCGGACGATAAAACGCATCTGCTGTAAGTGTGGCATAAACTCTGAAGTGAAACTGTTCACAAAAGGAGAATGGGTCACAAAAATGAAATGGGAACTCGTCGGGAGCCACACGGCGCGACGTTCTTTCGCCACGCAGCTCGCTTTGCGAGGCGTCCCTGTGGCAACGATATCGAAACTGATGGGGCACAGCGACGTGAGAATGACGTCCAAATACATCTGCATCAACCGCAATGACATTGGCGACACAGCCATGGACTTTTTCTCTTGATTCTTTGCGACGGAGAAATCCGTCGCAGGGAGCTGCGAGTTAACAAACTTTATTTACAAACTTCTCAAAAACACATTCTATGGACGAGAAAACTAAAGACCTCTACGAGGCAATGAAAGAAAACAAATCATTGGCGCCTATCGCTGAGCTTGCAAGGCTTGTGATGGTCGCACAAAACACCGCCAAACAAGCCGAGGAAATCGGCGACAGACTCTCTGTGTTCGCAGTCAAGGCCGAAGCGTCACAGGAAAAGCTGCCTCCAGTGACGGCGTGGATGAAGCTCTGTGACATCTACAAGGACAGTGCCAGGATGTTCGCCACAATCCTTCGTAAAGCGGTTGAGGCATCAAGGATTTACGAACTCGAGGAGAATATGAAGGATTATGCCGATGAGGTTGTAGCGGAGACCGCACGACTCATAGCAGAAGATGACAACTTCCGCACTCTTTTCAACGCCGCAGTCCACGACATGAAAAGAAAAGGGAATGGTCCCAAAAACGCCGAATAAGAGCGTTTCTTCCGCAGTACGATAATTCCCTCATCTCACAACTAAAACCGCCCTAAAACAAGAAAGGCGGAGCCTAACAACCCCGCCTTTCACCAATCATACAACTAAACCTGAAACGCCCTTCGTCTCAGTTTTTCAATTCACTTTTGCCTGTCATCTCCAAAGTCAATCTTCCGCTGTAAGAACTTTTCGGCATACCACACGCTATAGGCCTTGCCGCTAATCCACCAATCGTAGATATTTTCTGCTATCTGTTCTTCCGATAGTTTCTCCCCTCCACCATTAGCGGCAGAGGGGTTGTCTAAAAACCCCACACACCATAGTTTTGTCTCCCTGGTGTCGATGGGGCATCTGCCATCTTTTCGCTTCGTAGTGGGGGGGGAGTACTGCTGAATCCGTATCCAGCCCCCCCCGCACGGATTGCCATTATAGCCTTAATCCAGTTGCGTTTAACGTGAGGGAAAAGTTTCTCTTCTTTTCTCTTTTGCCTAACTTGCGACATGGGGCATATTATGCACCCGATTCTCTTGAATCCCATATCGTACAATTCACAGTGCTTAATCTCCATGCCGTTGAGAAAATCCCACACATCTTTCTCGGTCCAATCAATAATGGGAGAAACAAGGATAGAGTCTTTTCCGTTTATGCACTTAACTTCGCTCTCTTTGTCAATGGAGAACTCATCGTGATTGAGGTTCTTATGTTTCCTCTTTATTTTCTCAATTTTCTTTTCTTGCCATTTCTGAAACTCATCAAAATTGCCTGAAAACTTGTGTCCCGAAACCTCCCATTCCTTGCGTTTCTTGCGGCGAGCACTCTCTTCATGGCGTATACCTATGAGTGTGACTTTCCCTGCTCCGGAGCTCTCCTTGAATCTCTGACAACACCACCGCACTTTTTGTGTCGGCAATATTCCCATTTCTATCGCCACCTGATATATGCTTTTGTCAAGTTTCTTAAACTCTACATCGGGATAATTCCTTCTACCAAAGCGTATTAGCTGGGGGGGGTCGACGCTCGTCGGTGAGAAATGTGCCTTGAATTTCACTCCCGCCAACTGTGCTACATGATAAAGGCATTGGCTGTCTTTCCCAAATGACATCGCTAAATAGAACCCGTCCTCGGGATCATATTTCAACGCCAGTTTCTCGGCCTTTTTGAGCACAGAGATTGAGTAGTCAATCTTCTGCACCAGGCTCGGTCTTAAATGATGATAATCCTCTCTCATTCTCCCTCCTTTCTTAGGACAACGTAATCCACTGCCATTATCTTCTCAATCCTCACGTCTTGCAAAGTATAGAATCCCGTGTTGCTAGGCGATGCCTCCACTTTGGTGTGCTTTCTCACAAACTCCAGGGCATCATCTATCGTGTCAGAATCCTCCCACATCTTAAAATCCCTGTCAAACAACAGCGTCACTTTGTAATGCCAGTTGTAGAACCCCACCTTTGTGTCCTGTTTTGTAGCGCAAGATTCATCTTGTGCGTTGTTGACAAATTTGTAAACTACTTCCTCGGTGCATTTCCGCACGATGGCACGCTCCACAGGCGCAGGGTAGTCGTTCTTCATCTCCTCTATCATCTGCATCGCCCCGTCGAGTGTGTCACTACATCCCACCGAGTTCTCGCCGTCCTTGTACCATGTCTTGACAACATAGCCGGCATCCTTGTCTTTCCACCAATCTCTAATCATTATTATTCTCCTTTCCTTTATCTTCAATGATTTTAATAAAATATTTAAGGATATCAGCCACTCTAATGGCTTCGTCTTTATCTAAATGTAATGCCGAAAAAACATCAAGCGCACGGTCAAACCCTTCATCATCAAGCCAGAAAAAATGGAAAATAGTAATTGTTTCATTCAATTCATCTAAAGCTATTTTTATACAACAAACCGATTCTTTATCACTTTCCTTTATATCGAAAGATAATCTCTCGCCATTCCCCAAAAAAGCCACCAACTCATTAAACGCTTCGTGCGCATCTCTTACAGTTGTGGGATATGGTATGTCTATAGCATTCTCGTGTCTCATTCTTCCCCTCCTTTCTTTAATTCTTCGGCCAGAGCGTCAGCGGTGAAAACCGCCGCTTTCGCAAACAGGGAGATATTGCGCTTGATTTCAGGCATCAATTCTCCTATCTCGCCAGTCTCTTCATTGTATTCAAACTCCAACTCTCTGTTCTCGCTCATCATCGAGGCAAGAACGTCCCTGGCAATCTCGTATCGCCTCTGCTCCCAGTCCACCTCATTGTAGATGTACTTCCTCGCGGCCCGCTTAGTTGCCTCCATCGTTTCTTTCTCTAGTTGTGTCATGATTATCCCCTGATTTGAAAATTTCTTGTTTGTCTGGAATAAGATGTGGCAACCCATTCTCATCTATCAGGTACTGATTGCCATTAAAATCATGTCCCAAATATCCTTTTAACTCTCCGTCGATGGTGTTAGCGACCATCCCCCTTGTGTCTAATAGAAAAGATTTAGCCATTGGTTGTTCACAATTTTCTTATCCTCAGATAGAGGGAAAAACACACGCTCTGCCGGGTATTCCTGATTTATTTCGTCCCCGTTTTCCTCATGGTCAACAGTGACGGTGAAAAACAACTTTTCACCGTCATGTCTTAAACCGACAGCTATCCCCGGCAAAAACAACCCATGTCCTGTATCATCAACAACACATCGGTTTAATGCCAAATCTTCCAGTTTTATCCTTAGCATATTTATCATCTTTCTTGTTGTTTAACGTTGATGAAGGGTGACACCAATCTTTGTCAACCCTGTCGTGTTATAACTCTTTAAATTCTTGTTTAAGTAACTTTATCTCACCCTCTATATGGGCGATAATTTTAGACCTTAAATCCTCTATGAGCTCATTGTTACAGAATTTTATTAGAGGCTTGCCTCGGAAATCAAAATCATAGTTTTGAGCTTTGTGGATGTTGGCAAGGGTATTCTCCAAAACTTCGATTTTTACCTTAATATCATAGGCATCATTAATCCTATCTCGTAATGCTATGTATTCTTCGTCTGTCATAACTTTTTTCGTGTTCCGTATTGTAAGCTGTTGGCTTGTACGATTAATGTGTCATTATCTCTCCCTATCACCTCGCAGTTTATCGCGAAAGGCAAATTACCGTTATTCTCGCGTTTTAAGCGCTTCTTTATCTTCCGTGGTAGTCTATATCGTTTTGGATGCAAAAGTTTCTCCAGCGTCCTGTTACGCATTATTTTTCCACGTTTGGTACACTTAGGCTTAACCTTGAGTTCAACCGTTGCTATAGTCTCCTTCCAGGCACTAAAATCATAGCCGTTGTCAGCGGTGGTAATCGTCACTGGCTTAGCCTCCCCCAGCGGTTTGAAATTCACGCTACCAGCAGGGGCGAAATACACCCGCCCCACGTTTCCAATTCCTAAAATGTCGTCCATATTCTCAATCAGCAATAGGGGAGTACGATAATTCGCACTCCCCTTAATTCTGCATTGTGCATTGTGCATTACTTAATCATTCTGTTTATAACGCTCTTGTCCACCCCTAAAGCCTTTGCAAGTGCCGTCTGGTTCCTCACGTTGTATGCCTTGATGATGTGGTTCACAAGATACGTCTTGCTCGGGTTCTCCCATTTCTGGGAAATGGTATTATAGCTCTTTGCAAGCTCCTCGTAGCTCTTGCGCAACTCATCAAAATCCACCTTGAAGTCGGGTAGCGGTTTGCCCGCTGGCTCGCCGGGCTGGTCATGCACAGTCGGCTCGCCGCCAGCCACAGGATCTTCTTTCAACCGCTCAATCTCGGCGAGAAGGTCCGCGCGCCTGATGAGCAGAGCGCTATATTTTTCCTTCACATCGTCACGCTCTTTCACGGCCCTCTGGTAGCTGAGCTTCAAGTCCTCATGCTCAGCGAGCAGACTATTATAGAGCTTCTTGATTTTCTCCACTTCGGCCATCGCCTCTTTCACACGGAACTTTGCACTATTCAGCTCGGTGATGCACGCCTCACTGGATTTTTCAAACTCGTCCATCCTCTCTTGCAGCATCTTCCTGCGTTCTCTCTCTCGCTTGGCTGCGCGAATCATCAGCCACACGTTGACGGCGATAAGCACCGCCAGCACAATAGTAAGTGTTGTAATCATAAAAATTTAAACGTTTAAAAAGTTATTGAAAAAATTATCGAGTGTTTATCCACTCTATTGTAGGCAAACCTTTGAATCCCTTGCGCCACACAAACCAGGCATAGGCAACAGCGCTTGTGAACTTTCCAAATTCACCATTCTTGGCGCACACGACCCTCCGTGTAAATTGTAACACCTTGAGGGGGGGGGTAGTTACGGTAAATCTTCTCCCACCTGTTCAACCCCTCAAGAAACGTAGTCTTTAGAAACATACAGCACACCCCACCCACAGGTAACAGCTCAAGTGATTTCAGTACAAACTCGGTGGCATACTTATAAGGTGGATTGGTGAGAATACACTCGCAGTCTTAGGGCAGTCGCTCCATGCAGAAATAATCCTGCACCTCACCATAGCCTCTATCCACCTTGTCGTAGGAATAAACCTTATGACCCAATTCTTCAAGCCTTTTGCTAAGGTGTCCCGCACCGCAACTCGGCTCAAGTATGACTGTAGGCAAATCAATCTTCTCTTTCAGGCAGTCTATTGCCTTCGGGTCGGTGGCGTAAAAATCGTTCGCCTCTCGCTCTTTATCGGTGTGGTTGCTCGCACCTAGCATCCTAAACAGGCTTTCTTGTGTGCCGTACCAGTCTTTACTCATATCCTTCCCCATCCTTTCGTGTTTCTCTTTTTCTCGATGAATTTGTCCACTATCGGGTCTATCTCCTCGCGGAACTCATCATACCACTCAATGTACATGTCGCTCACCTTGCGGCCCTTGCTGTCGATGCACTGCACAATCTCGTTCCACTCACGCATGCAAATCTCGTGGCGGTCCGAGCACGCCTTAACCATGTCACGGAAGGTGTCACCGGCAGTGCCCGAGTAGGTCATCTTCTTCGA
>ODAI011357505.1_pt1 | contig 11459 bp, 8 predicted proteins | sample 1539321 | NCBI WGS metagenome assembly ODAI01 (sample SAMN02144231, study PRJEB22623) | gut metagenome | biome: sheep rumen | host: Ovis aries | place: New Zealand
CAATGTGGGAGTAGCACAACAAAAAATCAGCACTCCGGATGGAGTGCTGATTTTTTGGAGGCGCCACCCGGAATCGAATTGCACTTTTGGGTGATATGCCACAATATCTTGTTATGATCAGTACGTTTTGACACTACATATAGATCAATTTGTCCAATATGTCCAATGAAAAAAGATAAACTGTGTCCACTTTGTGTCCAGAAAACAAAAGGGGGATTTTTAAAGTCTGGCTTTAACACGTAACAAAAGGTGCGATTGGGTTTCAGATCGCACCTTTTGTCTATTTACCGCTATAACTGCTTTGAGATATATCTCTTATTCTACCACGGTAGAACCGTCCCTCCGTGTTCTGAGCAGTGCCGAAAGCAGAATTGCAATTCGTTTCATATCGGATTCCTTTCTCTCAATAACCCTGATCGGGTCGATCACTGCGCCGGTGATCGCGTTAATGGTGAGGATCGGCCATGCGCCTTTCCAGCCGTCGAAATGATTGTCTGTATACCATTCATGATCATAAACGGACACATAAGACCGGTATCCCCAGAAGTTCCAGACCGGAACCAGCAGTCCGTAGCCCACGTTGTCTTCTTCATTGATGCGTTGCAGAGAAAGTGTGATATCGGTAATATAGTAAGCAATCGCTTCGGTGGAGTACGCGGGATCGGTGACCTTCACCTCGCAGGTATAACGCATCATGTTCTCAAGGAGGACGTCGAACAGTTCCGCCTTGCGGTGCAGAAATATCTTGTGCCGGTTGCGGATTCCATCATGCGCGAGCAGGCAAAGCGCATCGGCAAGCCCTATCCGCTGTCGTTTGCGGACAGCTCTTTGGAGTTCCGCAGCGGCAACCCGCGTCCCGTCGGCACGGCGCAGGACATTCTCGAGCAGGGCAAAAAATTCTACGACGCGCTTTCCCCCGAGACAAGCGAATTCTTCCGCACGATGCTCAACGAGGAGCTGATGGACGTGCTCTCCACCGAGGGCAAGCAGGGCGGCGGCTACTGCAACTCGCTGCCGATGTATGAGCGTCCGTTCATCTTCGCCAACTTCAACGGCACCAAGGGCGACGTCGAGGTCGTCACGCACGAGGCGGGTCACGCCTTTGCCTACTGGATAAACCGCAAGCGCGTCCCGATGGCGTATCAGGACCCGAGCGAGGAAGCGTGCGAGGTCCATTCGATGAGCATGGAATTCTTCGGCTGGAAAAACGCCGAGGGCTTCTTCGGCCCCGACGCGAACAAGTTCAAATACAGCCACCTGTCCGCCGCGCTGACGTTCATCCCGTACGGCACGATGGTCGACCACTTCCAGCATATCATGTACGAAAAGCCGGATCTGACGCCCCAAGAGCGCCACGCGGAATGGAAGCGGCTCATGGGCGTCTATACGCCGTGGCTCAGACTGGACGGCGAGATTCCGTTCTATTCGGACGGCGAGCATTGGCAGCGGCAAAGCCACATCTACGAATGCCCGCTCTACTACATCGACTACTGCCTTGCGCAGACGGTCTCTCTGGAGTTCTGGGCGATGATCCAGAAGGATCCCGAAAACGCGTGGAAGCACTACATGGCATACACCGTGCAGGGCGGCAGCCGCACGTTCGTCGAGCTTCTGAAGCACGCCGATCTCAAGACGCCGTTTGATGAGGAATGCTTAAAGACCGTGTGCGAAGCGGCAAAGACATGGCTTGAGCACTTCGATCTCACCGGGATCGCATAACAAAACTACGGAAAGAAAGCGGCGGTTCCGAACGCGAACCGCCGCAATTCTTTTGGGTGAAGCCGAAAGCGCACACAGCGTCCTTTGCGCGCGAAGCGTACGAATCAGGCGTTTTTCAGGGACCCGGCGGCTTTGACCCGCTGTCACCAGATCCTTTCGAGCATTCTCTTCGCTTTTGCCGCTATTTCAAGCTCTTCCGCTTCCAGACGCAGATAATGCTCCCGATTCATGGCGAAACTGATCGCGTTTTCTCCTGCTTTCATCGCTGCCTTTGTGTGCTTTGCAATTCTGTGTATCAGCAATTCGACCGCAAATTCACGGGCCGCATTGACATCAAGCAGCACAACGACAACCGCTGCTGCGGCCATCATTGCGATGACTGTGATCAACGCGATGACGGCTCTTACCGCGAGATACAGGATCGGGCCGCCGGCAAAATAGATCAATGCGCCTCCGAACGCCGACACGAAAAGGCGGCCGTTTCTGTCAAACCAGATAAAGCCCCATGCAACCAGCATCAAAATCGCGGCAATCGCCAGCAGCGCGATCGCAAGCACGGGACTCATGACGCGGCCCAAGCCCTTGATAAATGCGATCAGCGCCTCAGCTTCGGCCACGCTGATCGTATTCTGTACGCCGGGAACGTTATAGCGCAGCTTCAGAATCAGATAGATCCAAAGCGGCGTCGCGGCAAGAACGGACAGCCCCAGAAGGATCGAAACGGTGATCTTCTTTCCCCGGCTTGCGAATCGGTAAAACCGGACAAGCGCATACAGCGAGACGACGCCGATGACGGCGAGGCTGATGCAGCTCGGAACCGAACGCCAGTAATTGCGGGGGAATTCATCAAAGCTTGCATAGCCGCGGTTCAAGGAAACGAGGATAAAGACGACTGCAAGAATCACATTGATAAACGGGAGCCATATGGCAATCAGATCGGCGATCCTCCACCGGGAGGACTTGACGTCGTACGATTCCTCGTCAAGCAGCAATTCTCGGAGCGCCTCGTCGGCCTCTGCGGCAGTACGGGCTTTTTTCCGCAGAGGAAAGCGAGATCTTTCCATCGCGGCGGGCCGATCCTTTTTCGGGGAAGGTCTGTTCCCGTACTCGTCGGCGGAGAACTCGTCCCCATCCTGTGCGCGCCGTACAATGAACACGATGAACGCAATCACGCCTGCGCAAAGCAGGACGATTCCGAGAATGATCAGGATATAGACGTTGCGCAGTAAAAGAATCAGAAGCGGAATACCGAGGAAAACGACCGCCGCCCAAACGAGCATAATGAAGAAATAGATCCGGTTTTTGCTGTAGTCGTCAAGGACAAGCAGACACAGCGCGATCAGCAGCATCAGACCGGAAACGCCCGCCGGGATCGCCGCAAATTCGGGCTTTGCCGCCCAAGGGTTTGCAGAGAAAAAGCTTCGGAGCGTATCCTCTCCGACCGCGTTGATAAAGGCCTCGATCAACGGCATATCCTGCGCATCATGAAGTCCCCAAAGCAACAGAAAGATCGCGGCAAGCGGCAGCGCCAAAACAAACAGAACCGTGAACGCCGCGCGTTTTTTGCTCTTTGCCATCCGATAAAAGCGCACAATCAAATAGAGCAGCCCGAGTCCGAATGTGATGCCTGCGATCCAGAACAGGATCGGCTCATAATAACGCGGCAGGAATTCGAGCGAAAACTGTTTTACGCTGCCCGCACGCTGTCCGCTGTATACCCCTTCCGAAAAGCAGCGCACGATTTCCATCGCCAGTTTGACCAGCCCAAAGATTGCGGCAAGCGCCGGCAGCCATGCGAGAATCCGATCGACGGTTCCCCAGCCGAATCGTTTGGACTTCTCTGCCTGTTCGGATTCTCCGCTTGCGGGAATCTCCATGACAATCTGCGGTTGATTGCCGTTCGGTTCGTTGTTTGGCATTTCTGTTTTTCCCCCTCTGTAAGCAGTCCTATTATGACGCGGTTTCAAACCGTATGTCAAGAATCCGTTTCGTTTTGCGTACGCTTGCGGCTGTCCTTTGCCATAATGTACTGCATCGCGGGATCGCCGCCGTCGTGATAGCAGTCCTCCCGATACAGCAGCACGACTGCATCCGCCTCATCGACAAAGCGGCGATGCCAGCGGACGTCCGCAAGCGTCGGGCGGTGATCGGAACGAAGCTCGGTGCTGCGGGAAAGCGGCACGGTCAAAACGACGGGCAGACGACACTGTTTTGCAAATTCCTTCAGCATGACAGCAGCCGCCGCTTCTTCAAGATGCGTCTCGCTGTACGGATTTTTCGCAGGATACGGGCAGCGCTTTCCGATCGGCTCCCGAAGCCCGTCCAAGAGCAGAACGCCGTCTCCGAGCTCGCGTCTTGCCATGCGAAGCAGCGTTTCAAGATCGACCGGCCCGTCCGCCACGCGGATCGGCAAATTTGCGGCATTTGCGCCGAGCAGCGTTTTCAGCCGTTCTGCGCTGCGCGCAGAGATGCGTTCCGACGAATAGAAACAGACCGGCGTTCCCGAATCGGCAAGCTCTGCGGCAAGCTTCCAAAGCAGCGTCGACTTACCCATGCCCGGTCTGCCGCCGATGAGATACAGTCCTTCCGACAAAGAAAGAAACAGCGCATCGCGCACGGAAAACGGCTCCCGTGTCTCATCGTCCGACGGACAAGCGTCCGCTTCACCGATCACATCGGCGATCGGGCGAAAAAAAGGCTGTGCTGCGACTCCCCTTTCCGCAAGCCGCAGCGGAAGCCGAATCGTACCCTTGCCGGGCAGAAATGCCTCCGGATCGGACGCTTTCGGGTCGGCAGGCAGAAACTCAATATCCCGATCCATGCAGTCGAGAACCGTTTCCAAAACGGCTTTTTTCTTTCCGTCCGTGCATCTGTCCAGCTCGCTGACGAGCTGCTCCCGATTGGCTGAAAAGCAGCTTGCGTCCGTTTCCGTCTTCGCCTTAACCGACAGAACGGCGGCAAAGTATTCGACAGGATGCGTTTTTCGGCAGCGCAGCAGGCGAAGCCGCAGCAGGAGCGCGCCGACCGCATGCGCCTTCGGAAACAGGAACCGAATCATGCGGAACCGCGCACATTCCGCATCCGTGAAGCCGTATATGCGTTTCTTCGTTTCGTCTTCAAAGCGGTACTGCGCCCAGTTTCCTTTTCCGATCTCGTTTGCAACCAACGGGATGATCGGAAAACTCATATTGTGCTTGGAAAGCTCTCTCTGCACATCCTCACGCAGCGCGATCACATTCCGATACGGATGATCGGGATCGGCAAGCTGCCGTTTGTTTGCTTCCCACGTTCCCGTTCCGTACACAAGTCCGTACAGGCTGACAATCTCCGAAAAGCACTGCGGAATCGCGGTGGGCTTCAGCTGCGGCGGAAACAGCTTTTCACCGTCACCGTTCCATCCTTCTTCGATGAATTGCGCAATCTCTTCCTCGCTCGGAACAAACGGCTTGTCGGACGCCTTGCAGATGCCCCGCATCCGCCGCAGCACGGAAAGCTCGCTGTTGCCGCGAACGCGAAACGGCATTGTGTCGGGCGCTTCGCCGAACCGTTCGGCAAGGATCGGAAGCGCTTCCTGTGCGACGTCGATCTCAAATGCCGGTCTGCTTCCTTCTTTAACCGCAAAAAAGGTTTCATACGAGAGGTTATACCCGTCCGCAATCCGCTCTGCGCCGCAGACCGGGCACGTTTTTTTCGATGCGTCGCAGCGCTCCAGATCGATGACCGTCGGAAAGTCCCTTGCATAGACGAATTCATGACTTTTGCAGACGGGACAGCGCAGATGCGGCGGCAGCGGATTGTATTCCGCAATGCCGAGCAGATGCGCAAAAAGCGATGAACCGAGCGCGCCTCTTGCAAAGACCGGCGATATGTCGGCAATTTCCGACGCAAGAAGAAATTGCTTCCAAAGCCCCGCTTCATCGATCTCCCGATCCTCCTCCGTCATCCGATCGACGATGATCGGGTTCCACTCCGCGCCGTATTTTGCCGTCAGAGCGGCCTTGCAGCGTTCCCGCACCATCCGCTCTGCTTCTTTCGTCTCCATCTTGTCATACCGTTCCATATCCAATCCCTCTTTTCTTTTTTCACCATCATTATATCGCCGGTAATGTCCGAAAAAGCGGACATGAAAAGGCGTATTCTGAAAACGAAAAGAAAATATGGCCGTTTTTACCATGTTGAAATCACCGTATTGCTTTGATAAAATAACAGGAACGAAATGGGAGGCATGGAGGCATTATGAACTGTTTATCCAAAACCAGATACTGTCAGGTGTGGCAATGCCCGAAGATGGCGTGGCTCAAGAAATACAAGCCAGAGGAAGAGGTGAAGGACCCCGGTCTTGAAGCGCGGTTTGTATCCGGCAACGAGGTCGGCGATCTTGCGATGGGTCTGTTCGGAGACTTTACGGAGGTCACAAGGAAAAAGGAGAACGGCAGTCTCGATCTGTCCGCGATGATCAAGGCGACTGCGGCGGAGATGGCGCGCGGCGCCGCCGTCATCTGCGAGGCGTCGTTCAGCTTCAAGGGGTTGTACTGTGCCGTCGACATTCTGAAAAAGGAAGGCGACGGCTGGGCGATCTACGAGGTCAAAAGCTCCACCCACGGCGAAAAGGACGTCTACCTTGCCGACGTTGCGTACCAGAAGTACGTGCTGGAGCATTGCGGCGTCAAGGTCGCCGGTTTGTATACGGTGGTGCTCAACAATCAATATGTTTTCGACGGAACGCTTGATCTTCAACAGCTTTTCAAGGTGACCGATGTGTCCGAGCTGATCGCACCCGAATCGCAGAAGGTCGAAAAAGTCCTCGCAGATGCGGACCGTGTGCTGTCCTGCAAGGACGAGCCCGCGATCGATCTTTCCGTGAGCTGCACGGAGCCCTATGCCTGCGGATTCTTCCCGTACTGCACAAAACGCCTTCCGAAGCCGAACGTGTTCGATCTCGGCGGCATGCATTTCACAACAAAGCTGCGCTATTACAAGCAGGGGAAAATCCGTTTCGAGGACCTGATCGGCGAACCGAAAATCACAAACGAGAAGGCGCTCCGACAAATGGAATATGCGCTTTCGGACAGGGGCGTCTTTTTCGACAAGGAGCAAATCCGCGCTTTTTTGGACAACCTGACCTATCCGCTGTATTTTCTGGATTTTGAAACGATCCAGCCGATCGTTCCGCAGTTTGTCGGCACAAGACCGTATCAGCAGATCCCGTTCCAGTATTCCCTGCACTGTATCGAAACGGAAGGCGGTCCGCTCCTGCACAAAGAATTCCTTGCCGAATCCGGCCCCGACCCGCGCCGTGCGCTGGCGGAACAGCTCTGCGCGGACATTCCCGAAAACGCCTGTTCACTCGTTTACAACGACAGCTTCGAGAAAACGCGTCTTGAGGAACTTGCCAAGGCGTTCCCCGATCTTTCCGCGCATCTTCTGAACATTCGGGACCACATCGCCGATCTTTTCGATCTCTTCAAGGGCGGCGCATACTATACCCGTGAGATGGGCGCTTCCTTCTCCATCAAGAGCGTGCTGCCCGCCATGTTCCCGAACGATCCGGCGCTGGACTATCACGCGCTGGAGGGCGTGCACAACGGCGGCGAGGCGATGACGGTCTTCCCGCAAATACAATTCATGACGCCGGAGGAACGGGAAACGGCGCGAAAGAATCTGTTGAAGTACTGCGAGCTGGACACGCTCGCGATGGTCAAGGTCTGGCAGGAACTGGTCCGCATCTCACAATAAAAAGACATAGAGAAAGGGGGCCGCTAACTCGAAAAATATCTTAGCGGCCCCCGCCATATACGGAGGATGTATTTCACTTGACACGTATTAGTTTTCCGCAGCATGGCTTGTGGTCATAGTACACAAAGCATCTGGCGATCTCCGGATGCAAAATATCCTTGGTCAGTCGACTCGAATAGAAGCTTTTTCCGCATTTGGTGCATTTGAGCTCGTACTTTCTGCGAAACACCAGGCGTTCCTCCGCCACTTCATCGCCGAAGTCGTTTTCACCGGCGTATATGGTGATCTGATACTGGGGGTATCTTTGATTGATACGATCGGCGTATAGTTTCCAGTTCTTCTTGTGTCCGTGACCGGTACACCACTTGCACGCATGAAGGATCTCATGGATCAACACGTTCATGACGGCTTCGTCCGTCGTAGTGTCCGTAAGGATCTTGGCATCGATCTCGATGCGACAACGGTGCTTGTTCTCCGGCAGTACCTGACTGAAACACCTGCCGGCACAGCTATGGATGTCCGAATTCAGCGTGATAGGACGCTCTATCTCCCAAATGCCGTTTTCGCCTACAACGGATGCCACGAGCCGATACGCTTCATCAAACATCTTTTCTACATCCTTCATATATCCTAACCTCCTCTTTTTCTATGGTATGCACCAAGAATACAACAGCCCATGTCCGATATTTCGGACATGGGCAGGTATTTGTTATGCTAAGATCGACGGGCTTTTACGGTCGATTTGGATGGATCAGAAATACAGATACTCCCGGGTGCCTGCTTTTTCCCAACTAATACACTCTGTTGTGACAGGATTGATTATCATCGTCATGAACGCTTTCGCGCAGGCGTGAATGGCGTACGCCTGCGCAAAACGGCGACCTTCATATAGGATCATTCGTTCCGGCGCGTGAAGAGCCATCAGCCTGCAAAGACGCTGCGCGCGAATTACAAGGTCATAAGCCATGTGCGTTTTGCCGAGACGCTGCTCGGCCTGTTCGATGAGCCGGCATCTGTAATCATACACATAATCGTCTTCTTCCTCGCTGATATTGCTTCGGACTGACTCCACAATTTTATTGTATCGATCCTCAGGCAGCTCCTTTGCTGTTTCATGAGCGGCATCTGAGGCGGCATGCCAGGCCTTGATCCGGTCACCGATATTCCCGATCCGTTCAAGGTCAAAGGAACCGGAATCGAAGCTGCGAAGATACGTCTTCCACACCGTCAGAAGCTCGGGCGGGAGCAGCTTTGCATTCTCTTCTTCCGTATCGCCCAAAGAGCCGTATTTGTCTGCGAGCTCAAAGAAGGCGCGATACAGCGCTTCCACCTCCGCTTTCACGCAGTCACGGTCTGCTTCCGACCAGTCCATGACGCAGTCGTGGCGGAATATGAGAGACGTGGGGTTTTCACCGTATTCCGTGCCGGGAAGCCTCTTCGTTTCATCGAAGAACGGCTCATATAAAACCCCGTCATCCGCATAGGTCCGTTCAAACATCATGTCAATGTATTCACCGGGATCCAGATGCGCAATAAACGCATCGTCTACCCTGTCGTTGGCGGTAGTATATTGGTCGGCTCCCTGCATGTGGTTTATTCTTTCCATCGTGTTTCCCTCCCTGTTTTTGTGAGCACAGTATACGCCGACTCATGTCCGTTTTTTCGGACACGAGTCGGCTTATTGTGATACGTTCGATCAATCCTCGGCGGGTTCGATCACGGTGAAACTCTCTGCACAGGCATGGAAAGCCACTGCCTGCATCAGGCATTTCTTTTCGGCATTCACAATCACGTCGGGCGCCAGAAGAGACATGAGGCGGCAGACGCGCCTTGCGTGAATGACAAGCTGATATGCGGCATGGCTGATGCCGATACGCTGCTCGGACTGCTTATAAAGCGTCTGTCGGTATGCATCATAGAGCTGCGTCTCGTCCGCATCGATCGTGATGCTGCGGTTTTCTTTGAGGAAGTTCTGCTCGTATGCGTCAAGCGTTTTTCCGCTGTTGCGTTTCAGTTCAATGGCGCCGACTTCGTCCATGATCTCCATGCGCATCTCGATGTCATGGATAAGATCGAGATCAAAGGAAGCGACGTCAAACGGACGAATATAAACGCTCCAGACTTTGAGAAGCTCCGGAGAGAGGATCTTTGCGTTCTCCTCTTCGGAATCGGAAAGCTGACGGTAGACCTTCGCGATCCCGGAAAGCGCGGAAAGCAGCGTTTCGGTCTCTGCGCTGAGACGGTCAAGGTCGGTTTTGCTCCAATCCATATCGCATCTGTAATAGGAGGGATGTGCGCTGCGGATGACGTTGCCGTCGTTCCATACGGGGACGATGAGCACGCCATCTGCATCGGTCTGCTCATGCAGCCACGCAAAATACTCGGAGGAGGTCATTTTGTCCGTTTTTGCGTATGCGGAACAATCAAACCAATTTTCATTCTTTTTTTCTTCAACATTCTTCATTTTTATCTATCCTCCATTCATTTTTTCATGTCCATTATACCGCGTGCTTTTCGATTTTGTAAGAGTTTTTCCGACGTTTTATGTTCGAAAAAGCGTACATCATTTCAAGCAAAGGACGCATCGGTCAATTCGCCTTCCCGAAGGCATGAAAGACCATCGACTGGATCAGACGCTTTTCTTCCGTGCGGATCATGACGTCGGAAAGCGCGTTGACGATCAGGGTATACAGGCGCTGCGCATGCCGCACAAGCCCAAGCGCGTCGTGGCCGTCGCCCACACGCTGCCTTGCCTGTGCCTCGAGCGCCGCCTCGTACGCACGGAAATCGGATTCATCGTCCGCGTCGACCATGACATCGCTGTTCTCTTCGAGAAAATCGTACTCGAACGGCGCGCAGTACCGCCCCATCAGCTGCCTGTCCCGGATATCGTCGATCTCGCGAAGAATATCCTTCCGTCTCAGGATGTCCGAAATATGTTCGGCGTCAAAGCCGGAGACGTCGAACGGACGGAGATACATGCGCCGGATCTGCATCAGCTCTGGGGAAAGGGCCTTTTCATTCTCCTCCTCGGAAACGGACAGCCGATCGTGAAGCTTTGCAATCGCATGGATCCCGTTGATCACCGTTTCGGTCTCTGCCGCGATGCGGTCACGGTCGGTTTCGTTCCATTGCACATTCTTTTTCTCGAAGTATTCCGCGACGCTGCCGTCATCATTCCATAGCGGAACGACGAGCATACCGTTTGCATCGGTTTGTCCGTACAGCCACGCGACGTATTCGGTAGGTGTGACCGCATCAGGTGCGATCGTTTTGATATCTGTTAAGATCTTCATATTTCTATGCGCTCCTTTTCTGTGTCGGCGTCGGTCATTCCGCCTGGATCATTTCATGGGTGTCGAGGAACAGTACGGAAAACGTTTCGGCATATCTGTGAAACGCCAGCATCTGCACAAGCTCCTGCGCCGCATGATCGAGACAGTGCTGCGGCGCTTTGACCACCATCAGACGATATAGCTGCCATGCGCGGAGCGCAAGCGGATAGGAAGTCGGCTTCCTGCCCAGACGCGTCCGGACCTGCTCGCGAAGCGCAAACAGACAGTCGTCATAATACCGATCCTCCTCCCGTGCTCTCTCGGTGTGGTGCACGAGACCGAGATAGAAGTCAAACTCGGATTTTTTGATCATCTCCTGCGCTTCCTCGAGCGTTTCCTTCCGAAGCGCAATCTCCCTGATCCTTTCCGGATCGAACGCGGACGTGTCGTACGGACGAACGAACGTGCGCCAGACGTACATCAGCTCCGGAGAAAGGATGGCTTCATTTTCCTCCTCGGAGTCGGAAAGGCGGCTGTGCTGCTTTGCGATCTCGGAGAGCGCATCATACAGCCCCTGAGATACCCCGACCAGCTCGGCGCGGTCCTCTTCGGTCCACTGCATGCAGTTTACGAAGAAATAGCGGGGATATCTGTACTCCGTATTCCATGTGGGAATCGTCACAAACCCGTCCTCGTCGGTGTTATCCGCGAGATAGTCGATGTATTCGG
>ODAI012052061.1_pt1 | contig 11459 bp, 10 predicted proteins | sample 1539321 | NCBI WGS metagenome assembly ODAI01 (sample SAMN02144231, study PRJEB22623) | gut metagenome | biome: sheep rumen | host: Ovis aries | place: New Zealand
CTTTGAACTTCGCCTGCTCGGTATGCGTGAGGAAGAAGCCGTTCTTGCCCTCCAGAAGCAGCTCGATCTTTGCGCAATGACAAATTTCAAGAGTTTCAGCGTAATCCACGGAAAGGGAAACGGAATCTTACAACAGGCCGTTCAGGACTACCTTTCAAACTATCCAGGAGTAAAATCCTTCTACTACGCCCGCCCCGAAGACGGTGGCTTCGGAAAGACTTATGTAGAATTAAATTAGCAATTAGAAATGAGCAATTAGAAATTATTTCGGGACGTTGTTCGCTATAGCTCACTCGTCCTAATTACTACGGCAACTTTCTCCTTTTCTTTCTGCGGGACATATGCAAGTATATTCCGCATGAAATGAATCTTGCATCTCTGCCATGTGGTTCCTGGCAGGGTGGTGCGTATCGCGGCCTGAAGCCCTTTGTGCGCGTCAGAGACGCACAGCCAGACTTTTTCAAGTTCGCGTTCCTGGAGCCTTCTAAAAGAGTCGAATAAGTCTCCTCAGATTCATTTTCCATGGGCTCCACAGCAAGAATTTCCTGCAGTCCCTCAAGATTTACAGCCTTTATGACCATCACGGCCTTGCTTGCAATCCGGTGATTGTCACGAATCTTTTCATAAAGAGCGTCAGCCCAGATTACCGGATACTCTGCTTCAAGTTTTCGTGAACGAAACTCATCGACCATTTCATCAAGCCCGTTGTTTATTTCGCTGACCTCAGACGCGCTAAGGCTTTCTATTCCAAGCCGTTTCGCAATCTTCTCAATCTTACGGGTTGAGACTCCGTTCAGCCAGCATTCCTGCACGACTTGAATAAGAGCCTGCTCACTTCGTTTCTTCTCCGTCACGAAAAACAGAATGTAACCTCCCTGCCGTATTTTGGGAACCGAAAGATAAACTGTTCCGAGCCTTGTGTCAAAACGGCGGATTCTATAGCTGCACCTGTACCCGGTACGGGTTTCAGCATGAATCCCTTTTTCAGCTCCTGTTTTGTGGGCAACTTCAATTTCCATGAACTTGTCCATTACCCACTGAAGCATTTCAAGCATCGGATCTTTTGCCGTTACAAAATCCAGTAGTTTATTTTCGAAAAATGTGGTATCGTTCTTCTTGGCCATTGTCTTTTCCTTTTGTTAGTGTGGTAACCAACATTTTGGAATTTTCAATGGCTTTTTTCTACCCCAAATTGTGAACTTTATTGTACACTATCGAAGAAAAGATGCTTGCTTATCTTGAGCAGTACGGCAATCAGTTTTTGTATCAAAAAGCAGGTTTTATTTTAGGTACTTAGCGGAGGGTGGGAACAGAGCCACTGGCAAGCGAAGCCGTTAAAATTGCACTGGTTTTGGGAACTTCGGTTGAGTATATTGTTACGGGAAGTGATGCTTCTGGTGGATGCTTAGTTGCTAATGAAATGTGAAAAATGTAAAAAATAATGTTCATGAAATGTGAAATTTAACCTTTGTTTTTATCCATAAAATGTGATACACTCTAATTATGGCTGAAAAAATAGAGATAAAACGAAAAATCGACAGATTCCTCATGGAATGGAAGGCTGATGAAAATCATCTTCCTCTGATTATACGAGGTGCAAGGCAGATAGGGAAAACTTATTCCATTAGAAAGTTTGGCTCGTCTTATAAATCTTTTGTCGAAATCAATTTTGTTGATAATCCTGAGTTCAAGGATATTTTTGAAGGCGGCTATTCAACTGATGAGGTAATAAAACGAATCTCTTTCAGAAATCCGAAATTCCAGTTTATTCCGGGCGAGACGCTTATCTTTTTTGATGAACTTCAGGAATACCCCGACTGCTCGACAAGCCTTAAATTTTTTGCGGAGGACGGTCGGTTTGATGTAATCTGTTCAGGCTCAATGATGGGCTTGAATTATAAGAAAATCTCATCGAATTCTGTGGGTTATAAAACTGACATCACAATGTATTCTGTTGATTTTGAAGAATTTTTGTGGGCTAAGGGCTACAAAGAAGATTTTTCAGAAGAGATTTATTTTCATCTCAAAGAGCAGAAGCCGTTTTCTGAGAACGAATTCAAAATCCTCAATGATTGTTTCATTGAATATGCCGTTCTTGGCGGAATGCCTGCCGTCATAAAACAGTTTTTGAAGGACGGAACATTCTCTAACATTCTGGCGATTCAACAGCAGCTTGTTCTGGATTATGAGGAAGACATTACAAAGTACGCCGACGGGCTTGATAAGGTAAAAATCAAAAATATCTACCGAAATATTCCAGTTTTTCTTGCCCAAGAAAATAAAAAGTTCCAGATTACGAAAGTCGCGAAAAATGCACGAAGCCGTGATTATGTCGGATGCGCGGACTGGCTTAAAGATGCAGGTGTAGTCAATCTTTGTTATTGCCTTAATGATGCGACATTGCCGCTCAAAGGAAATTATGACAGTTCAAAATACAAAATCTACTATCACGATACAGGTCTTTTGATTGCAAATCTTGATGAAGAATCCAGTGATGATTTAAGAAAGAACCAGAATCTTGGAACTTACAAAGGTGCGATTTATGAAAACTTGATAGGGCAGATGCTTACCGCACAAGGGCAGGAGCTTTTTTACTACAAAAAAGAGAACTCGCAGCTTGAAATGGATTTTTTTGTGCGGACTTCTGAAAGCCTTGTTCCGCTTGAAGTAAAATCAAAGGACGGTGCAACGGCTTCGCTGAATAATCTTATTTCATATCCTTCATATTCCGATGTACGGTTTGGAATAAAACTTGCTCATAAAAACATCGGCTTTAACGGAAAGTTTTACATAATCCCATATTTCTGCGCATTCTTAATAAAGCGTTTCTTGAAAGAAGATTTTGTGATTGCAACAAATAGGGGCAAATAAGCCTTTTTGATATTCGTGAAACAGTTTCGACTAATTTGGAGTCTGATTTCAAATTAGTCGATTTTTTCCCCATCGCTATTTTCCTTCATACGCCCGTTCGTTGCCGGTGATGTTTTCCGGCAGGGAAGTGTCAGCCTTTTTCTGCTGCTGTTGCTTCCGTTCGGCTTTTTCCATCACCTTTACGGCCTGTGAGGAGCCGATGTCAGCACCTTGCTTGCGCTTCTCATCATAGAACTCCATTCGGGTCATGTTCACGCTACTTTGGGTTGCAGAATCAAATCTTGTGGCATTTTCAAATTTCGGATTTGAGGTGGTATTGAGCGTCCTTGAATCGTTCGGACCAAGCTCGCGGGAAGTGTTCTGACCGCTCCGTTGGTGTGCCTGGCTTCCGTTTGAACCGCCGCCACCGTGTCTGCTCATTCCAGATTTTCCGCCTCCGTGGAGGAAGTTGTTTCCGGCATTTTTGAACTTGTCCTTTAGGTCTCCAGTAACGGTTGCGAACATTCCTTTTCTTGCAGCCGTTCTTGCCTGTGCTTCTGTTCCGCCAAGTTCCTTTACGCCCGTGCTTGCGGCTTTTCCTGCGGCACGGATTTTTGAAACTTCGCCGTGCGTGTTGACAAATCCTTGAGCGGTCTTGCGCGTTCCTTCTTTTGCAGTGTGGGCTGCTGCGTGTGCGCCCTTTGCGGCGAGCTTTCCGCCCATGACGGCAGAGCCGACTGCCTGTACGAATTCGCCCATTGAGAGCTGTGGCTGACCAGTTAGAATCGTCATCGCGATTTTCGGTGCGTTCTGAGTGAGTACGAGGGCAATCAGGCTCGTGAAGCAGATTGTCGCGAATGTCACCCAGTTCATGCCGCCGTTCTCCGCCATGATGTCCACGGTTTCCTGAATGAAGAGGTAGTACACGAAGAAAAGGCAGATGTTCATCACAATCATCTTGATGAGAAAACCCGTGAAAACAGGAACAAGTTTTTTGGGCATTTCCTTCGTTCCGTCAAACAGAATGAACGGAATGAAGAAAGCCCCGATACCCATAATAATCGTATATTCCAGAGTCATCATCACATACTGAATCAATGCAAAAATAGTACAGGAAATCAGAATCACACAGCAGAGCATGGTCATAATCATGACCGGCACGTGCGCCATAGTCGCACTCATCTTGCTGAATCCTTTCTTTACGAAGTTTGCGTCCTCCTCGTCAATCAGGTCTATATCCATAGCGTACTGAATCTGGTTTTTCTCCCACATAATCTGGCAGCCTAAAATTGAAACTCTAAGAATCGCTCCGGGAGAAAGGTAATAGGAGTCGCTTCCGTCAGCATTTTTAAGCCAGATGTTCAGGTCAATGTAGGAATCAGTGAGGATGTCGCCGTCAGAGCCGTCTACTTCCTTTACAACAAGAATGTCCTTGATTGCCTGGAGAGTCCTTGCGCCATAGAGCGAATGGAACTTGTTTTTCTCTCGGTATTCGTTCACGAGCTCCAGAGCCTTTTTCTTCTCTCTCTTTGAATTGAACTTCGCGACGGAAATCTCGCTCGTGAGGCTGTCGATGTAGGAATTGTAGTTCTCCGAGTTTCCGAAAGTCGTGTCGAAAGTAAATGACTCGAACCTGGAGTTTAATTCAACGCTAAGCTCGTCTGCCCACTGCTGCTGAACGGATAAATCCTGTTCGATGCTCTGCTTCATCGAAGTTAGCGAGTCGATGATTGCCTGTTTTCCGTTTCCCGCCTGTATTCCTATCCTGTTTCCGACAGCCGAAATGCCCACCGTAAGGAGCGGATAAACCGACATGAAAAAAATGAAGGCGAGCCATTTATAGAAAGTGTCCCACCAGAAATCGCGGACACTAAAACGGCTGTTTATCAGCTTGAAGGCCGACCAGCAGAGTCCGATTGTGCCGATTGCAAGAGCGTAATGTGTTCCCCATTTGTAGAAGGTAGAGAGAACGCCGGAGAAATATTCGATTGCCTGAACGACAGGAATATCAATCCAGCCTGTTATTTCGTGTGCCATTCTTCCCCCTGCTATTTTCTGAAGGAATCAGGAACCTTGTAGTCGAACGCTTCCTGCCTCTGTTGTTCAGCAGCCATCTCATCGGCTTCCGCCTGTTTCGCGTTCTCTTCGCTAATCATACGGCTTGCCTCAAGGTTCGCCATGTCGTTCACGGATTCCTCTAGGGAAAGAAGCCCGTCCACGGTCTGCTGAGAAAGATAGATGCTTGCCTCGCTTGCTGCGGCATCGGTCATGTTGCCGTCTGAGTCAGTCTGCGAATAAGCGGCCTCGATTATTGCGTTCGTGCGCGCGATTTTTTCCTGACGGTTAAGCTCGACCGCCTCATCTGTCGCCTTTGCAAGCACTTTGGAAGCCTGGCTCTTGACCTGTGCAACTGACTGCTGAACGAAAAGATAATTCTTAGGGCTTATTCCGTATTTTCTCCATATTGAGATGCGCTGCTTGTCGCTGAGTCCGCTCTCGATGTTCTTGATTGTCGAACTCATGCTGTCGCTCATGTATGTTCCCATAGTCTCAACGGCATTGAAGAAGTTATGGTCAGACCCGTTCATGCCGCAGAGGTCGGCGAGGGAGTAACGTCCGTAGCCGCAGTCAATCGAAGGTTTTGTGATTGTCTCTTTGATAATACGGGCCTGGTTCAAGAGCTTGTTCACGCGTCTGTTCGCGTCGCGGATGTCGTTCCTGATGTCGAAGTCTCCGTCAAAGCTGATGTTGTCCCAGTCAATTGACTTTGCCCGCTCGACCGCGTGCTGAATCTGTGTGTACTGGTTCTCAATCGTCGTGATTGAGTTCATCACCATGTCATATTGCTGATAGAGTTGGTCAATCGCAGTAAGCCAGCCCGAAACGTCAAAGACAGGGTAGCCGGTTGCGAAAAGACCGTTAGCGGAGATTGTGATTGCAATGATTATTGCGGTGAGTTTATGCTTCATATAGTGTTCCTCCTGATGTTTATTTCTCAAGCATCCGTTTGTATTTTTCATAGTCGAGGGTTGAGGTGTTCCTGCCCAAATCCGCAAACTTTTTCCTAGCTTCTTCCAGAATCTCAAAGGCAAGCGGTTCGGTGGTGTTCTTACCATGCTCAGCCTCAATCCTGTCGAGCATCTCATGGTCAGGCGAGATGAGGGCAAGCTGGAACGGGTCAAGGTCAAGCGTGAACATACGGCAGCCGTTCGGGTTTTTGAAGTATTAGTCCTTTTTCATCGTGGCGTTGGAGAGCGAGATGATTTCAGAATCGGTAAGTCCGAAATAGCGGTAGCTGTCCATAAGTCCCGGTGAAGTAGCGGATTCGTCCGCTAGATAGATTTTTGTGAGGCACTGCTGGGCGATTGTGTCAGAAAGTGAGCTTTTGGCCGCAGCAGCGACTTCCTGCGTGGCGAATATGCAGAACACCTTTTTCTTGCGGAGCGTCCGGAGCCATTCCTGCAAAAAGCCCGCGAAAATAGGGTGCTGTAGATAAAGCCATGCCTCATCCAGAAAGAGAAATGTCAGCGGCTGTTTTGCTCCTGTTGGCACGTTCCACAGCTTTTCAAGGTAGCGGAAAATGTACATCAGGGCGGGAGCAACCGCTTTTCGGAAAGCCGCATGAGGCTTCCCATTTCGATTGTTATCAGTTTGGAAAGCTGGAGCGTGGTTCTGTCCGCGTCAAAAATTGAGGCGAACTGTCCTCCGTCGCAATATGGGTCAAGCCCTGTCCTGATTGTGTTCTCGCCAGTTTCCGGGTCGGAATAGGTTGCATACTGCTGGAATGTTGTCAGTGTCTGCATGTCCTTCTCTTTTTTTGAGACAAGACGGAGCGTTTCAGAAATCACTTTGCTCATTGCAGGTGTTACGCTTATGTTCTGCTGCACGAGCAGCCCTTCGATGAACTGCTGACACCACATAAGGCTTTCGTTGTATTCGGATTCGGTCGCAGTTTCAGGCGATTTGAGTTCAGAAAGCGGCTGGAAGGCAACAGTGTCTTTTCCAGGCTCAATGTAGATTCCGCCTCCGCCTACCATCAAGGCACGGCTTGAAAGCTGCTTGTCGATGCAGACGATGTTCGCATCCCTGTACTTTGTGGCGGAAGCCATGAGCAGGGCGAGTAGGGTAGACTTACCCGCACCGGTTGGCCCGAACACGAATGTATGCCCTACATCACGGACATTGAGGTTCAGAAAAAAAGGTGTTCCGTAGCTTGTTGAGCAGATGCAGAGCGGGACGGACGAGCCGCAGGTTTCAAGCGTAAAGTCATTCTGTAGAAGCCCCTGCCATGCAGAGCTTAATGGAATGATGTTCGAGAAGTTCTTTGTTGAAATCAGTGGACGGCGGATATTCGCATATACGTTTCCCGGCATCATGCCGAGCCATGCCTGTGAGTTGTTGAAAGTCGTCCGTTCTTACGGAGAATCCGCAAGAACGGACGACTTGCTGGAGTTTTCGTGCTTTGAGTTTCGCCCCCTCAAGTTTCTTATCCCAGACCATCAGGTTTGAGGTGTAGTAGCCGAGGACATAATCACCCATCGCAATGTCCGCCTGAATGTCAGCTGCCTGGCTTTCCATTTCCAGTGCGCCCTTGTTCTCCTTGTCAATCTCGACATTCATCGCCATTTCGGTAAAAAGCGTCATGCCGGATTTTCGCGCGGAATAGAAGCGGTTCTGATATTTTTCTGCCTCTTTTGTGCTTCGTTCCTTTGAAAGCGGAATGAAGCGCGTAGTCCAGCGGAATTCGGTAATGGTGCGGTTGAGTTCGTCAAAAATCGCAGGGTAGGTTTTGTTCGGGAAATCCATGATTCCCATGACTGGAACATAGTATTCCCCGATTTTAAGCGGCTGCGAGTTATGAATGTCCATATCGCAGAGATAGTTGTCGAGAAAAAAGAAAGTGTCTTTCGGATAAATAAGGTTCTGCTTGTTGAGCGATACGGAGCTTTTGATGTATGAAAAGAGTTCTGAATCATCAAGCCTGTGAATCCACAGCTTTACCGCAAGAGTTCCCATCACCTTCTCGCATTCGTCAAGGAAGTTCTCGACCTCTTTCTGAATCTGCGGGAGATTGTTTGTTTTCTTAAATCCGTTTTTGCCGTTCTGATTCCTGTTTTTCTTGTCCTTCCCTTTCTTGAAAAAGAATCCGCTTGTCTTTGAGTCGATGTCGCTCGGAAGCTGATATACGAAAGTTATGTAATGGTCAGTCGTGAAATGCTCGCCGAAACGGTGATAATTCTCAGCCCGTTTCTGGTCAATCAGCCAGCCGGCTAGGTTTGAGAACTCACCAGCAGGATAGTCTTTAGTCTTGTAGCGCCTTACGTCAAAGAAAAGCGCCCATCCCTCTGTCTGGGCGAGTGCCATAGTGCTTCTGTTGAAGAGGGAAGCCATGCTCGCAATCTCCGGGGCGGACGAGGATTCAAGATCGGGATATTCAACCTGATAGGTTGCCATGAGTGCGCCGTTTTTTAAAAAGCACACGCCTGGGCTCATAATGAAAGACCATGGAAGCACATATTTGAGCTGGTTCAGCGGTTCTTTGAATTTCTGTAAGTCAAGTCTTGGTATTTTCAATTTAATCTGCCCTCCACACATCTGGGGCTGAAAGCCTGTCGAAAATCACGGTGAGTGCATAAGGGTCGTTTTTGCAGACCATTCTTGCCGCCACAAAAAGAAGGATTCCGATGATGACGCACCAGATGCTCACGATGTTCATAAGCACGATGGTCAGCACCATCAGAAGCATTGCCGGAATCACGCCGATTCCAAGAAGCAGGTTCGGCTCCAGCAACACTTTGTGGACGGGAGTTGAATAGTCGTATACGGAGATTTCGTCCATCTACACAACTCCTTTTTTTCAGACTGCCGCGAGGTCGGGAAGTGCAGTCAAGGCGATTTCCTGTGTCTGTGCCGCAGGAGCCTGTGCGATTTCAAAGGTAAGACCGTCAAGGAAGTAAGAGCAGATGCTTGATGCGGAAAGAAGGATGATTGTTCCGATAATCCACGGGGCGAATTTTTTAATCATCTGACCGCCGCCGCCCTGCTGTCCGGCAAGGACCATTCCTATTGCCTCCACGATGAGGGCTACGAGAAGGATTGCCTTTACCCAGCTGGACTGGAAAAGCTCAAGGATTTTGTCTGCCCATGTGTCAAGCTCGGCGATTGATTCTCCTGAACCCGCAGCAAAGGTCGGAACGATGCACGCTGCAAATACGATTGCAAGCGCAATGAAATGTTTTGAAGCGAAGGTCTTTTTGAGACCTGAAAGAAAGTTGTTTTTCATCTAAGTTGTACTCCACTAAGTTGCTAGAAAAATTTTTGTGTCAGCCCTGTTTTGCGAGTGGCTGTGTCTCCAGAATCTCGTCCATGACCGGTCCGTTCTTGGTCGGCTTCATGTGTACGAGAAGCTGGACGTATTTAGCCGTGTCCGGCAGAACGCCGGGAATGACCTCTCGGAGAAGGTCGTTCATGCGGTCTATCATGGACTGGCAGCAGTCGGCATGTATCGTGCTTACGCCCGAATGCCCTGTTTTCCATGCCTTCAGGACTTCGTTAGTCACGTCACCGTAGCGCAGCTCGCCGAAGATTATCCGTGCGACATTGCACCTCATGGCGATTCCCACTGCTTGAAGCGTGTCCTTTCCCGCTGTCCAGATTGGAACGCGGTCCCGAGCCCTGCACTGGATTTCTCCCGCGTCCTCCACGATGTAAAAACGGTCATCAGGGATGAACTCGCGCATTTTATCTATGATTGCGTTCATCAGCGTCGTTTTGCCTGACCCGGTTTCCCCTCCGATAAGGATGTTGCTTCTCTTTTGGATATGTTTTACAAGGGTCTCGTATTGTTCCCGTGTCATACGCCCGCTTTCAACATAGTTTTCAAGCGTGAAAACCGTTTCCGGCGGACGTCTTATGAACAGCATGGGATTTTCAGTTGCCCTTGGAGGAAGAATCCCCTCTATTCGGATTTTCCAGTTCGGAAGAACGCCCTCGACTATCGGGTTTTTAGGGTCGATGGTAACTCCCAGTACGGCTGCCGAAGAGTAGATTATGCGCGTTGTCGTGGCATCGTCAAAGAAAATGCCAGTGAACTGCTTTTCCATTCCCATGCCCTCGACAATCAGCTCGCCCCCAATACCGATTGCTATGTCTGTTACTCTCTTGTCCTCGATGAATGGGATTATCAGTTTCATGTCGTCCTCAAGGTTGCGCAGCCATTTGTCCTGCTTCACCTGAGTTTGAAAATCCATTATCGAAGGCACTTACTCACCTCCCTGCTGCTGATAGATGTCCAGCACCATCGATTCCAAAAGACGTTTGTGGTGATTTTTGAGGCTGAAAGTTGAGTCGTCCAAGAATTTCTGGAACTCCAATTCAGCTACTTCATCGCTTACACTCTGTCTGTTTGGAAGCGTTTTAATCATCCTTCTTGCGATTTTCATGATGAAGACCGCAAGAAGCTCCGTCTTATTTTCAAGGAAGCGGATTCTCTGCTTTGTGTCGTTAAGAGAGGCATAAATAAGTTCCGCATCCGAGATGTCCTTGTTCAAATAATCCATGCACGAAAGCCGCACGATTTCAGAGAATGTCGTGCCTTCCTCTTTCGCCTTGCCCTCAATCAGTTCCGCAAGGCGGGGAGTGAATCGTATGTTTTTTGTCTGCTCGTGCTTTGCAAGCTCGTCTTTTTCCATATACTTTCCTTCTATGTATAAGTGTGATTTCAGAGTGCCGCTCAGACTGCGAACAGGTCTGCCGCTCCGCTAATCATCCTCGTTATGTTCACGCCCTCTATTTCCCTGATTGCTTTCTTGATTGCCTGCTCGTCCTTACGTTTTATATGGTTGCTTGGAAGTGAGCGAATCTGCTTATTTATCCAGTCCATTTCGGGGATTTTGAGGAACGCCTTTGTCTTGAAACGCGGGTCTTCGTAGTACACGACTTTCTTCCCTTTGTAGGGCGGCATCCCCTGGTTCATGATGATTGCCCTGCTGAATTCAAGCTTCATCAGCTCGTCCGGATTTATGAGCGATGTGCTTGTCTCCTGGCTTGAGCGTGATATGCTGTTGAAGCCCACCTGATACTTGCTTCCGCTTGCTGAGATGTTGTCGAGCAGCACGGAGCGGTTTCCTATTGATTCAGAGAAAGTCCGTGCGTCCTTGATTGAGCCTGGTGCGTAGAGGATGATTGTCTTGCAGTGGTCTAGGAACGGATGGTTCTCGCCGTACACATCGATTATCTGGTTCAAAGCTTGACAGACGATGAAGAAGGTGACCCCATAGCCCGCCAAAATTCCTGCGTTTAACGCAATATCCGGGAAATAGCCGAGGACGGGGAATTCGTCCAGAAGGAACAGACATGGAATCTTGAGCTTCACTTCGTTCGCGTTCGTCTCACCTGCGCTGAACTTCTTTATCATGAAGGTGATAATCATTCTGAAAATCGGGCTGATCCTCTTTATGTGGTTGTACGGCACGATAAGGTAAAGGCTGATTCCGTTCTTCGAGTTTATGAAGTCATCCACTGAAAAATCTGATGTAGCAGTAGCCTGTGCCAGAAGAGGATCCTGGAAAAGAGAGATTTTGCTGAACACGGTGGAGTAGGTGGATGCA
>ODAI012778077.1_pt1 | contig 11459 bp, 9 predicted proteins | sample 1539321 | NCBI WGS metagenome assembly ODAI01 (sample SAMN02144231, study PRJEB22623) | gut metagenome | biome: sheep rumen | host: Ovis aries | place: New Zealand
ATACATTATGCTTGCCTGAATCCGCCATTGCTGCGTTGTCGTCGGTCGACGTGCCCCGGCACGCCTCCCTCCTCTACGCTGTATGGCTACGCACACGCCTTGCACTGACGAATTCATACTTCGCATTCTGTACGAATTATTACTGCACAGTTCCTAAGCATTGATCAGAGGTGTATCTTTGGAACGTTTGAAAAAGGACCTGAAGGCATTCTTCTACTCGAACCGGTGGGCACTTTGCCTGACGTGGCTTATGCTGATCCTGGCGTTGTACCGCTTCCTGCTGTCCGACAATATCCGGATGGACAGCGTCATCAAGCTGGCGACGCCGGGGGATGAGTTCAACGATTTGCAGCTGGGGCGGTTTGGCATCGTCTACTTCAACCGCATGACGGGCATGCGCTGGTTCAGCCCGTATGTGAGCGGATACCTGACGCTGCTGGCGGTGCTTGCCGCCAGCGCACTGCTGTGCTTTATGACCTGGAAGGCCGCGGGCGGTCAGCGCGGGCGGCTGCTGTGTGGCCTGCCACTACTCGTCTTCCTGACGCCCAACTGGATCGAACAGCTGTATTTTTCCTATCAGTCCTTTCATGTGACGCTTGCCCTTGTGTTTGTGGAGGCTGCGGCGCTGATGCCGGAGTACTTTCCGCAAAAATGCTGGCTTCCGGCGGAGGTACTGCTTGTATTCTGCGCCTTTTCGGTGTATCAGGCATTTGTGCCGCTGTATATCGCGCTGTGCGTCGGCTATGTGCTGCTGTGCTACATCTGCGGGCGAATCGACGCCTCGGTGCAGCTATGGCACAGGGCTCTGCGGCACGTGGCCGTATTCGTCCTCGCCCTGGTGGGCTATCTTACGTTGAACAGGCTGTTCCAGAGGGACATGCAGCCCAGCGACTACCTGTCCTCCCAGGTGCTCTGGGGCAGCGTGCCGCTGCCGGGCGTGGTGGTGAGTATCCTGCGCTCCATCGGCAGCGTGGTGTTTTGCGAGGGCAGGCTGGATAACCCGATGTATTCACTGTCGGCGGGCCTGTTCCTGCTGGCCGCGGTGCTCGTGTGGGTCAAAACCGGGGATCATGGGCGTGGCCTCGTGACGCTGCTGGGATGGCTGCTGCTCCAGCTAAGTGCATTTGCCATGACGATCGTTGTCGGGAGGCGCGCCTATCTGCGCACGGATTTGGCGATCACCCTCGTGACGGCCTTCAATGCCTGCGCGGCGGTGGTGCTGGCCCGCCGGTGGGCACAGGATTTCGCGGGAACCTGGTTGCGTCAATTGCCCATCTGCGTCATTGTCCTGGCACTACTGTTTGGACTCTGCAAAGCCGGGGACATGTGCTTCAGGCTGATGTATACCGACGACGTCAGGAACGCCGCCGACAATGCGCTGGCATTGCAGGTGGCCGAACGGGTGCGGGAAACGGGACTTGAGGACGGGGACAAGACGCTGATATTCGTCGGAGAACCCGAAATCACGCTGAACGCCGGTTGCCTGGAGGGGGAGACCATCGGGCGCTCGATGTTCAATCGGGTGCTGAACAGCAAGAGCACGAATCGTCTCATCGCCAATGTGATGCAGATCAACGGTATCCACTATCGCCCGCTGACCGAGCGGGACGTCATGGAGGCTGAGCAGATGGCGCTCGAGATGCCCGACTTTCCGGAGGACGGCAGCGTTGCGGAGTCGGAGAACGTCGTCGTGGTCAGGTTTTCGGAGGACTATTATTATGGATCTGAGACGATCAAGCCCGGGGCCGTTCTGTCGGACGAGCCGTTGGCGTATGACCAGGCCGTGGAGTGCCATGTGGAGAGCATGGTGCCGGACAGAGACGCTCTGCTGATCCGGGGTACAAATATCCGACGGGGCCAGCCCGCCGTCGGGCTACAGAACTGCGTATACCTCCTCAGTTACCAGACCGGTGATCTGCTCAGGGTCAACACCGCGTGTGTCCAGAGCGTCCAGATCACCAACCAATTCTGGCAGGACGGCGTGAATTACGACCAGGGCGGGTTTATTGCGGTTTGTCCGGCGTCGGTTTTGAACCGCTACAAAGGGGATACCTTTGAAGTGCTCGTGCGGTACAGCTGCGAAGGCGAGACCTGGTTTGCGGCGACGGGCGTCTTTCTGGACCGACGGCGCGGTGACAGGCCGGAAGGACCGGGAGGAATGCGAGCCGATGGCCAGTAACGTGATTCCGTTTATCGATTTAAAGGCGCATACCGGGCGCGTGGAAGGAGAGATCCTCGACGCGGTGAAGCGCGTTTGCACCACGGCGGATTATTCCGGGGGCGCTTTCGTGGAGGCATTTGAGGAACAGTTTGCCCGCTTCCTGAACGCGCCGCGCTTCACGGCGGTATCCAACGGATCGGATGCGCTGTTCCTGGCCCTCAGGGCCTTGGGGATCTGCGAAGGGGACGAGGTGATCATCCCCGCCAGCACCTTCGTTGCGACGGCGTTCGCGCCGATGCGGCTGGGCGCGACACCGGTGTTTGCCGAGTGCGATCCCGTGACCTGGCAGCTCGACCCCGCATCGGTGGAGGAGCGCCTCACCGGGCGCACGCGGGCGATCATTGGCGTGCACCTTTACGGCCAGGCATTTCCCGTCGACGAGATCAACGCGCTGGCCCGTCGACACGGCTTGAGGGTGATCGAGGACTGCGCTCAATCCCAGGGGACGCTATATCGCGCTAACCCCGTGGGCACGCTGGCGGACGTGGGCTGCTTCAGCTTCTATCCTACGAAAAACCTGGGAGCCTGCGGACAGGCGGGTGGCGTGGCCTGCGCCGATGCGTCGGTGGACCGCAGGCTTCGCCGCATGCGGTCCCAGGGCGCGGATAGGGACGGGACGCATGTTGAGCTGGGCTACAACATGCGTATGGACGGCCTGCAGGCCGCGATCCTGTCGGTCATGCTGCCGCACCTGCCGGAATGGAACCGGCGGCGTGCGGATATCCTGCGTCGGTACCGGACTGAAATCGACAATCCGGGCATTCGCTTCCAGGGCGAGCTGCCTCACACGCAGCCGGCATGGTATCTGGCGGTCGTTTGCGTGCCGGACAGGCAGCGCTTCCTTTGTCACATGGCGGATCGCGGAATAAACTGCGGCGTTCACTATCGGAAACCCTGCCACCTGGTGCCTGCCACGGCAGCCCTGGGCTATCGGCGGGGGGATCTGCCGAACGCGGAATACCTGGCCGATCACTGCGTTTCGCTGCCGCTGTATCCGGAACTGGGGGAAGCGGCCGTGGACCGCGTCATCGAGGCCTGCAATGCGTGTATATTCTGATTGCATCGCAGATGCATGTGTGATAGTATATTACAGTACGCAACCACAAAGGAAAGCGAGGAAGGGTTTTATGAAGCATTATCTGACTGTCATGCTGGTACTGGCTCTGGCTCTGGCGCTGACCGCCTGCGGGAAGTCCAAGGACGGCGAAGCGGCGCCGCCCATTAAGATCGGCTACGTCAACCCCACCACGGGGGCGCTGGCCGGCAACGGCGAGGGCTGCGAATGGGTGGTCAAACAGATCACCGACTATGTCAAGGCGCATCCCATCACCGTGGACGGCAAGGAACGGGAGATCGATGTTATCGTCTACGATTCCACCTCTGACCAGAACGTCTGCTCCGAAATGGCTCAGAAGCTGATCGAGGAGGATCACATCGACCTGATGCTCGCCATCCAGACGCCCAACACGGTGATCCCTGTGGCTCAGGTAGCCGAGCGCTACGGCATTCCTTGTATCGCGACGCAGTCCCCGGTGGATCCGCTGGCCAATTCCCAGGAGGAATTCAAGTGGACCTACGACGCCTTCTACACCCTCGATCAGGTGTATGAATCCCAGCGGGCCCTGTGGACGGTGGCGGGACATGCACCCCAGTCGGGCGCCAAGGTCGGCCTGCTGTTTGCCAACGACGCAGACGGCACGGCCTGGCACGATATATTCGTGCGGCGACTGGCGGAGGATGGCTACATCGTGGTCGATCCGGGCCAGTATCCCTCCCGCACCACCGATTTCACCAACGTTGCCGCTATGTTCAAGGCCGAGGACATCGACGTCATCGCCGGCACGAATATTCCGCCTGATTTCATGAACGCCTACCAGGCTATCATCAGCGCGGGCGTCGAGGTGGAATGTGTCACGATGGGCAAGTGCTGCCTGTTGGCCAGCGACGTCGAAGCGCTGGGAGACCTGGCGGACGGCATAATGACCCAGGTTTGGTGGGATCCCACCTATCCCTACAAGTCCGACCTGACGGGTATGGATTCCAAGACCCTCAACGAGGCGTATGGCAAGGACAACGACGGCCGCGTCATGCCCCAGCCGGCGGCCTATGCCTACGCAGGACTCGAGCTGGCCGTACAGGCCTTCCGGAAGGCCGGCACGACCGACAAGCAGAAGCTGATGGAGGCGATCGGCGGGCTGGACGTGACCACGATCGTCGGGCATGTGAAGTACGACCAGAAGATGAAGGGCCTGCCCTACGCCTGTACCACGCTGTGCGGCGGCCAGTGGCAGCGGGAGAACGGCGAGCTGGTGTTGAAGATCATCGACAATTCCCTGTATCCCGAAATCGGCTTGACCGGCGAATACGTGCCGGGCAATGCGACCAACGCCCATTGATCTGTGAACGCGCCGCCGGCGCCCCGTGTGCAGGGCGCCGGCGGCGATGACGCGCGAAGGAGCAAGTCATGGAGACGATACTCACCTTTGATGGGGTCCATGCCGGTTACGGCAGGATCCATGTGCTGAACGGGCTGTCCTTTGAGGTTGAGCGCGGGACGGTATTTGGCGTCATAGGCCCCAATGGCAGCGGAAAGACCACGATGCTCAACGCCATCATGGGCATGATACCCCTTTCCTCCGGCAGGATCGAACTGGAGGGACGGGACGTTTCCAGGCTGACGGCGGACGCCCGGTGCAGGCTCGGCATAGGGCGTACCTTTCAGATTCCCCGCCCCTTCGTTCGCATGACGGTGTTTGAAAACGTGCTGGTTTCGGCGGTTTTTGGGGCAAGAATGTCCGAATCGGCCGCAAGAGAGCCGGCGCTGGAGGTGTTGCGCTTTACGGGCCTGTACGACAAGCGGGAGGTGATCTCGGGCAGGCTCACGCTGCTTGACCTCAAGCGGCTTGAGATCGCCCGTGCCATCGTGGCAAGGCCCAGTCTGCTGCTGCTGGACGAGGTGGCGGCAGGTCTGACCGGCGCGGAGGTCGAGGATGTGATGGCGATCGTCGCGCGGCTGAAGGATGCGGGGTTTACGATCGTGTGGATTGAGCACATTATCGAAGCAATGGTCAGGGCTACGGATCACCTGATGTGCATTTCGGAGGGCCGCTGCGTCATGGCGGGCGCGCCGATGCAGGGGATGAAATCCCGGATCGTGGAGGAACTCTATCTGGGCAGCGAGGACGAGGTGGCGAATGCTTCAAATTGAAAACCTACAGGTGAAGTACGGGGATTACATAGCGGTCTCATCCCTCTCCATAAACGTGGAGGCAGGCCAGATCGTTGCCCTCATCGGAGCCAACGGGGCGGGAAAATCCAGCTTGCTCAACGCCGTGGCAGGGCTGCTGCAGCCGTCCCAGGGGCGGGTGCGCTTTGAAGGAAGGGATATCACGCGATTGAGCGCGGATCAGGTGGCCAGGCAGGGCCTGAGCCTAGTGCCTCAGGGCGGAAGGTGTTTTGCGCGCATGTCCGTCGAGGACAACCTGTTGATCGGCGGCTATCCCCGGTCGGCCCGCCGGCATGCTCGCGTGAACCTTGAGCGCGTATACAGGCTTTTTCCGGCGCTGGCGCAGAAGCGCAGGACCCTGGCGGGCACGTTGTCCGGGGGCCAGCGACAGATGCTGGCCATCGGTCGCGCGCTGATGCTGGAGCCGAAGTGCGTGCTCTTTGACGAGATCTCCCTGGGCCTGGCGCCCGTGGTAATCAAGGAACTCTATGCCTGCATCTGTCGGATCCGGCAGCAGGAGCACATCACCGTCGTCCTCGTGGAACAGGACATGGAGCGGGCGCTGAAGATCTGCGATAAATACTATGTGATGCTCAAGGGCGCGATCACAATGACGGGCGATCCCCAAACCATGCCCATCAGCGACATCAAATCCGCGTATTTTGGCATTTAGGTTGAATGTGACATGAAGATTTTACAGCTGTTGGTGAACGGGGTGCTGCTGGGCAGCGTATATGCGCTGGTGGGCCTGGGCATGGCGATGATCTTTGGCATCATCGGCCTTACGAACCTGGCCCACGGCGAGTATGTGGTGCTCGGCGCCTACCTGTCAACGTTCTTCGCCAGGATCATGGGCGTCGATCCCATACTGACGCTGGTCGTTACGGTTCCCCTCATGTTTTTGATGGGCGTGGCGCTCCAGCACGTTCTCATCAATCGGGCAATGAAGCGGGGAGGGGAGCCCGCGCTGCTGGTGACCTTCGGGCTTTCCATCATATTGCAGGATGCCATGCTGATGATTTTTTCGGCGGATGCCCAGCATGCGTCGACACCCTACAGCACCCGGACGCTTCACCTTGCCGGGTTGAATATCGCGTTTTTGGATGTGGTGCTGTTTTTCATATGCCTGGTCTGTGTGCTGGGGTTGACGCTGTTTTTGAGGACCACCTATACGGGGCGTGCCATTCGCGCGATATCTGACGATCCTACGGCGGCGGCGCTGGTGGGCATCAACGCAAGGCGGATCTACGACATCGCGCTGGGCGTCGCGCTGGCGACGGCGGCGGTGTCGGGGCTGTGCGTCGGCATGAAGTGGACCTTCTATCCCAGCTCCGGTGGCCAATACCTGCTGATCGCGTTTATCGTGGTGGTCATCGGCGGGATGGACAGCGTTCCGGGCACGCTGTTGGCAGGCTTTGGCTTTGGCCTTGCGCAGGTGATCGGCGGAGCGAACTACGGCCTGCTCATCAGCTATGTGGTCATGCTGATCACGCTGGCCATCCATCCGAAAAAACAGATCGGCAAATGAGGGAGATGAGCTGTTGATGCCTCCAGAAGCGTTCCATTCCCGACAGCGGGCAGGGCGAAGCAAAAAAGCGACGCTGAAGGGCGTCGCCCTGGCGCTTACGATCGTGACGCTGTTCGCATTTGGCGCCTTCGGCGTATTCTCAACCAATGCCATGCGGTATTTGCTGCAGATCTATCTGTACATTGCCCTGGGGCAGGCGTGGAACCTGCTGAGCGGGTTTTCCGGGATGACGAGCTTGGGGCAGCAGTTCTTTGTCGGCCTGGCGGGCTATACCGTGGCCGTCATCACCAGCGTCTATGGCGGCTCTCACTACCTGGGGCTCGTCGCGGGCGTGCTGGTGGCCGCGCTTGCGGCGCTGCTGCTGTCGCGGGTGCTGTTCAGAATAAGCGGTATGTACTTTGCCATCGCTACGTGGGTGGCCGCGGAGGCGATGGAGAAGCTGTTCCTGGCCTGGAAATTCACCAACCAGGGCAGCGGTATGACCGTTCGCATCGTGCCCTATCCCACTACGGGGCAGATCTATCTGCTGTCCCTGACCGTCTGCTGCGGTTCCATAGCGCTCGTGTACGCGGTCATGCGCTCGAAAATGGGCCTTGGGCTCATGGCCATGCGCGATGACATGGAGGCCGCACAGGCGACGGGCGTCGACCTTTCGAAGATTCGGTTGATCGCGTATGTGCTCGCAGCGATGGTCTCCGCGCTGGCCGGGGGCGTGTTTTTTATCAACAAGGGCGTCATCTATCCCGACAGCGGTTTTTCGGTGGGCTGGACGGTTTCGACGGTGTTTATCTGCCTGATTGGCGGGGTAGGCACACTCAGCGGGCCGGTGGTCGGCGCTGCGCTCTATGTGCTCCTGCGGGAATTCCTGGCCCATTATCCGGGCTGGTCCAACATACTGCTGGGATTGATCACGCTGTTTGTGATCTTCTTCATGCCGGAGGGTATCGTCGGAGCGCTGCAAAAATACACCCGCATACCGCTGATTTTGCAGCACAGGCGTTCGGATGTCAAGTAAACCTATAAGGAAATACCGCACAATATGGGTGGCAGTCTGGCGGGTGAATTTCAGCCATCCGCAGCCTGCAAATTCCTTGACTTACCTCCAGTAAGCCTGCGAAATTTGCAGCCCACGGCTGACTATAATTCACCTCGCCATACTACCATCCAATTATGCGGTATTTCCTTAATTATGTAAAGAAAAATGTTGCGCGATCGCCCGTCAGGCGTTATAATAGAAATAGTATGGCTGCAACAGGCCGGTTGGCGAGCAAAGGAGTGGATGGAATGATCGTTGCGCAAATTTTGTTGACCGTGTTCCTTTCAGAAGACGCGACGCTGGGTATGGTTGCCTCAGCGCTGTATCTCGTCGGGCTGTGGAAGCTCTTTAACAAATCCGGCATCAAGGGCTGGTGGGCCCTGGTGCCCTTCGCCCGGGATTACCAGCTTTCCCGCTGCGCCGGGCGTGAAAACGAGGGCCCCGTGTTTTCCCTGGCCCAATTTGGCATCACCGCGCTCGAGGTGGTCCTGCTGATCAACAACCGGACCGAGGCGCAGAAGGCCACCTTCGGCACTGCGGATACGATCATCGCCCTTCTGGTAGTGGCGCTGATGCTGGTGCATTTCATCTACTGCATCCGCGTTTGGTCGGGCATGATCAACGTCTACGGGGTGAAAAAGCGCTGGCTGCTGCTGTGCGCGTTCGTCTATACCCGTTTCATCCCCGCCCTGATCTGGGGCTTCAACCCAAAGTACCAGCCCGAGTGGAAGGTGGAGGACATCAGCGCCGAGCTGAAGCGCCTGGCCACCCAGGGCAGCGCCACGGTCATGGACGAGGGCCTGACGGTGAACCTGACCGAGCGCACCGCCACCGAGTTCTTCCGGAAAAAGGTGCTGCTGCGGGACATCCACATGGCCATTCCCCAGGGCCACATGGTGCTGCTGCTGGGCGGCTCCGGCGCGGGCAAGACCACCTACGTCAACGCCATCAACGGCTACGAAAAGGCGAAGGCCCAGGTCATGCTGAACGGCACCGACCTGTACCGGCATTACAAGAAGATGCAGTATGAGGTGGGCTTCGTGCCCCAGAGCGAGATGATGCGGGGCAAGGACACCGTGCTGAACACGCTGCTGGACGCGGCAAAGCTGCGCCTGCCCATAGAGGTCAGCGCGAAGCAGCGCCGGGAGCGGGTGAACGAGGTCATGGAGATCTTCGGCCTGACGCCCGTCAAGGACAACCTGGTCGAAAAGCTCTCCGGCGGCCAGAAGAAGCGCCTGTCGATCTCGATGGAATTCATATCGAACCCGTCGCTGTTCATACTGGACGAGCCCGATTCGGGCCTGGACGGCGTCATGGCCCGGGAGCTGTTCGAGCAGCTGCGCAAGATCGCCGACACGGGCAAGATCGTCATCGTCATCACCCACACGCCGGACCGCGTGATCGACCTGTTCGACGACGTGATCGTGCTGGCGAAGGACAGCGCCCGCACCGGCCGGCTGGCCTATTACGGCAGCATCGAGGACGCCCGGAGGTTCTTCCAGCGGGAAAAGATGGAGCAGATCGTCAAGTCCGTCAACCGCAAGGAGGAGGGTGGCGACGGCCTGGCCGACGATTTTGTCATGAAGTATGCGGAGGTGGCGAGGAATGGCTGAGACGAGAATCGAAAGAGGTAAGCGGCGGTTCATGACGCGCCACCGCGGGCGCGGCGCTCAGGTCTTTATCTACCTTGGAAAGCTGCTGAGGATGTTCGTGTACCAGAACGACTGGAAGGTGCTGCCCATGGCGGCGCTGATCGCCGGCCTGGTGGGCATGGTCATCCGGCGCAAGTTCTTCATCAACATGGAGGGCACCGTGATGGGCGCCTTCGCCATGGTGTGCGTGTGCATCTGGAACGGCTGCTTCAACTCGATCCAGGTCATCTGCCGCGAGCGGGACGTGATCAAGCGGGAGCACCGCTCGGGCATGCACATCTCCTCCTACATCGTCGCCCACATGATCTACCAGGCGCTGCTGTGCCTGCTCCAGGTGGGCGTGACGCTGTTCGTGACCAAGCAGGTCGGCGTGAAGTATCCGATCGAGGGCAAGATCATGCCGTTGTTTATCGTGGAATTCGGCATTTCTCTGTTCCTGATCACCTACGCCTCGGACATGATGTCGCTGTGGATCTCCTCGCTGGCCCACACCACCACGACGGCCATGACCATCATGCCCTTCGTGCTGATCTTCCAGCTGGTGTTCTCCGGCGGCATGCTGACGCTGCCCAGCTGGAGCAAGCCCCTGACCTACCTGACCATCTCCAACCCGGGCCTGAAGGTCATCGCCGCCCAGTCCGACGTGAATCACCAGCCCTACGCCTCCATTGCGGACATGATCCGGAAGATGAAGAATGACAAGATCGATGCCACGATCACCGTGGGCCAGATCATGGACATGCTGGGGCAGAAGGACAACAGTACCGTCAGCGCCATTCGCGGCCAGGTGCTGGTGCCGACCATGACGCTGGGGCAGCTGAAGGCGGCGCTGGACACCTCGGGCACCGTGGCGGCCCACAGGGACGACGCCATTACCGAGGGGATGACGATCGGCACGGTGCTGGATATGCTGGAGGCCTCCGGCTTCTGGGAGCAGAACAAGGACGAGGTCATCACCGAGGATGCCACCCTGGGCGATATCATCGACCTGCTGCTCAACAACCCGGACGTCCAGTCCCGGCGCGAGCAGGTGATTTCCGTTCCCGCCACGGTGGGGGACCTGCTGAACCTGGTCGGCGAGGACAGGGTGATGAAGTTCCTGGAGGAGAAGGCCGCCGCGGCGAATTTCAAGCTGGAATACGAATATACCGTGGATAACGTCTCCGATTACTGGCTCACGCTGTTCATGTTCATACTCGCCTTCGCGGCGCTTTCGACGATCACCCTTGAATTCATCGACAAGGACAAGCGGTAAGGCTGTTCAAAATGGAATTGGCATGGTATAATGCTATCATCATCAATACAGAGTTTGGAGGTTGTTTCATATGAGCACGAACGACATTCGCACGATCATCGAGGGCGGCAGGGCCAGGCTGGGCATCGAGTTCGGTTCCACGCGCATCAAGGGCGTGCTGATCGATCCAGCGGGCAATCCGATCGCCCAGGGCGACCATGAATGGGAAAACCAGCTGGTGAACGGCATCTGGACCTACGACCTGGACGATGCCTGGAAGGGCCTGCAGGATTGCTACGCCAGCCTGGCGAAGGACGTGGAGGAGAAATACGGCGCGGCTTTGACGAAGCTGGAGGCCATCGGCATCAGCGCGATGATGCACGGCTACCTGCCCTTCGACGGCAGGGACAAGCTGCTGGCGCCCTTTCGCACCTGGCGCAACACCATCACCGGCGAGGCGGCGAGCATCCTGACCGAGCGCCTGGGCTTCAACATTCCCCAGCGCTGGAGCATCGCCCACCTGTACCAGGCGATACTCAACGGCGAGGCGCATGTGCCTGAG
>ODAI014811622.1_pt1 | contig 11459 bp, 14 predicted proteins | sample 1539321 | NCBI WGS metagenome assembly ODAI01 (sample SAMN02144231, study PRJEB22623) | gut metagenome | biome: sheep rumen | host: Ovis aries | place: New Zealand
CCGGATCTGTGCAAGTACAACCTTGTTGAATTCACACGTCAGGGCCTAAAGGCCAAGTTGAACGAACTCAGTGACTGGGGCCAAGACCCGACCGCTCCTATTGAGGAAACCATGTTCTTCTATCCTATTGTAGCCATGTTAAATAACCTCGCTCGCGAGATTAGCAATAAGTAATCAAGATTATGGACTCAAATAACTTGGTAATTGTTATAGCCCTGATTGCTATTGTTCTTGCTGTAATTGTTTCGATAATTGCACTGATAAATGCCCAGAAGGCGCTTAATAAAAGCAGATCGGAAAGGATTAAGGATATAGCGCAACAGGCAGTCGACAGATATTTGCAGTTCAACCTTAATACGAAGATAAGAAATACCGTTCATGATGAGCTGGTTCGCCAGCAGATGATGAAGGATGCTCAGAATGTAATCCAGCCGAAACCTGTAGAAAAGGTTGAGGCTGCACCTAAGGTTGAAGCGAAACCTGAAGAAGTTGCTCCCGTTGTAGAACAAGAGACCGAATCCAAGCCCGTAGAAATACCTCTTCCGGAGCCTGTAACTTTCTATACCGGTATCTGCAAGGACGGCGCATTCAAGCACGTTACGACTGTACCTGACAACAAAACCATCTTCACCATCTTTGCTGATAGTAAAGACGCCGTTGAGGGTATTTTGAATGTCGATGCAAGCGCATACGATAAGATTGCCCAAACGCCAGACTACTTACAGAACGCCTGCGTTTACAGCGGTGCTGGCACCCAACTTAAAGTAACCAAAACCGGCATCGTGGTCAAAGATAATGGTGCCTGGGTCATTAAAGAGCCCATCGTGGCGGAGTTTAACTGATTGATTAAATGAGCGGATTAAGCATCTTTGGATTTGTAATTGAATTCGGTTTTGTGGCAGTCATCGTGCTGCTGCAATTCTGGTTTTTTGGCGTAAATACCAAAAAAAGAGGACAGTTAAGAAAGATTTTCCCGGACGACATCAATAATCATTTGTCTGTTGCTAAAGATTTTGAAGGGGTAACCCAGATTGAAGCAACAGATGTCGAAAGCGACATTCTCAGGGAAGACATAATCCAGCCTATCAATTCATATTTGGAGAAGAATAAGGGGGCAACGGATTATCATATCATCAAGGATTTATCCGACCGTGCTTGTGACAAGATTCAGGATGAGGTGGACTCCTACAATCCCATCCCGCTATATCTTGGTTTGTGTGGCACGATGCTGGGAATCATCTTTGGTATTGTCTTCCTTTGGCTTGGTGGTGGACTGGATTCCCTTTTGACATCTGCTTCATCAGCAGCGTCTGTCTCTGGGGATTCTGCGTCTCAAGGCATCCAGCATTTGCTCGGAGGTGTTGCTGTTGCAATGATTGCCAGTTTGCTCGGTGTTATCCTGACTATCATCGGTTCTCATCAGACGAAAAATGCGGTTGCTGCGAATGAGACTGGTAGGAATCAATTCCTCTCCTGGGTTCAGAGCAACCTCCTTCCTAAGATGAGCGGCGATGTTGTAAGTACGCTTGGTGTCTTCTACCAGAATCTGAACGAGTTCAATGGGACATTCTCCACTAACTCCAAAGAACTTCAGAAAGCCTTTGAGGCAATCAAAACCGCATATGCCGGCCAGACGGAATACACCAAAGAGCTGAACAAACTCGATATTGCAAAGGCTCAGATTGCTTTTGCGGCTCTGGGCAGCGCCACTGACAAGATTAATGATTTGAACGAATTCCTGAAAGGATCGTCGCAGTATCTTGCCAGCGTAGTTGCCTTAGCCAATAAACTGGATACGGCCGATGAAAGAACAAAGGCCATCGAACGGATGGGGCTGTTCTTCCAAAACGAAATCGAGCAGATTACCGCAAGAAAGGCTCTCCTTTCAGAAACAGTTGGCAAGATTGACCTCAACCTCAAAAACTCTCTTGATGGCCTTCAATCATCCTCAACTGAGCACGTCGGTAAATTGCAGCAGCACCTCAATAAGATTTACCTTGATTTCCAGGATGCCGTTGCAGAACAACAAAGTCTACTTGAGAAGAAACTCTCAGAATCCTCCCTATATCTTGAGCAATTCAAGCGCCTTGAGACAATTCAGGGACAGTTGGATAAGTTGCTGACTTCTGAGGTGTTTACCGGAAAGATTGATGCCGAGATAACAAAGCTTGATACTCAGATTGGGAAATTAGAACGTATCGAGGCCGCCATTGTCAAGCTAACAGAGATGATGGCAAAGCGTCCTGCGGCTGTTGCCCAGGGGGTAAGAGAAGCCACTTTGTTCGATAGCCCTCAACAGCCCCAGGACCTGAAGGTCAAAGTAAATCTTCCGATTCCTCGCTGGTTGGCATTCACCACCTGCGGCGTCCTTATTGCGGCCGGCCTGTTCTCAATCATTTATCCGCTACTGGTAAAGTTCCTCGGTTAATATGGCCAAGAAGAAAAGAGAATCCTTTTTCTGGACAAGTTATTCTGACTTGATGACGAGCCTGTTCTTCATCATGCTCACACTGTTTGTCCTTGCCATTGCTTTGTTGCACCGAGAGGTGGTTCAGATTGGAAAAGACAAGGAGGCGACCGAAGCAGAACTTAAGAAGATTAATGAAATACGTACTGCCGTCCAAAGTATCGACTCCACGTACTTCTCATACGATCCTGCATACAAGAAACACATTTTGAAGACAGCAGTGAAGTTCCGTGCTGGTAGTTCTAACATGGGAGACCTGGATCAGGCCACGAAAGATGAACTTCTCGCCGTTCGTGATACAATCAAATCTTTCCTCGATGACCTTATAGCCAAGGACAAGAGTGCTTCTTATCTGCTGATTATTGAAGGCCAGGCATCCAGGGATAACTATCCTCTGAATAATCAGCTCAGTTACGAAAGGGCACTTTCATTGTTCAAATTCTGGTTCCCGAATCAAAAGGAAACTACGCTGCAGTTCTATAATCTTCCTTGCGAAGTAGTTATTGCAGGTGCCGGCTATATGGAAGGTAAGCCTCGTGCTCCCAGGAATGAAGATAACCAGCGCTTCTTGATTCAGATTATCCCTAAGCCTGGTATTATCGATGAGTAAGCAGTTCTCATATTTGCTCCTGAGCGTTATACTCTTTGTGAGCTGTATTCCGGCACGCCCTAATGGGAATACCGGAAAGCAGCCGCGCCCAACGGGAGCCAGCTTGCTTGAGCTGCCGGCCGTGAGGCAGGGAGAAGTGATTACCATTCATTCCGGTTACACTTCCTCATTTAATTCCACACTGATGATTCCTAACTGGGTGGCGTATGAACTGACGGAAGAGGAAACCCGCGGTACCGTACGCCGGCCGAGCAATTCTCCATTCCAGCCAGATCCTGATTATCGAGGCAAACAACCTGATCGAAGCGACTATTCCCGCTCCGGCTGGGACAAGGGTCATTTGGCTCCGTGTGCTGATATGAAATGGAGTGAGCAGGCGATGTTCGAGAGTTTCTTCTTTACCAACGTTTGCCCGCAGAATCACGATTTCAATGAGAAGGACTGGCAGAAACTGGAGGACAAGGCTCGTTTCATCGCACGAAAGAAAGGATCTGTTTACATTGTTTGCGGACCGATAGTGACCACCAACGAATATGGTAGGCTGGGGAAGAACCAAGTGGCCATCCCCGACTATTTCTTCAAGGCCTTCCTTTATAAGGACGATGCCGGATTCCATTCAATTGCCTATGTGATGCCGAATCAGTACACAGGGCGGCCTGTGAATGAATTCGCTATGTCCGTCAATGAGTTGGAGAAGATCCTTGGCATAGACCTCTTTACGCGCCTAAATGATAAGATAGAGGAAACCGTTGAGGAGCAGTTGAACCTTGATGATTGGAGGTAACGAATCATGACGAAGAAAGACACTTCCATACAATCGATCATCTTCGTGGCATTGGCGTTTCTGCTACTCCTTTGTCTCGCGAAAATGCCTTATGGATTCTATCAGATAGTGAGATTTCTGGCTTTTGCCGGGGTTGCCTATTCAGCCTACCTTCAATACAAAGCAAAGAGCACGGATAGGATGATTCTGTTCATTGTCCTCGCTCTGCTGTTCCAGCCTTTCCTTCCGCTGTCATTGGGCCGAATCATCTGGAATATTGTCGATGTTATTGTTGCCGGATATCTGATATACCTTCTGGCGCAGATGCACCTTAAGAAGAAAAAATAGAAGCCTATGTATAAGCCTCCATACACCATTCAGCCATCATCGCTCGATTTCTTTGGCGACAAGTTGCACGGAACCGGTAAATGGACGTTGCACAAGATTTCCAGGCCGTTTGACCCTGTCCTTAGGGATGCGCCCCAAGAGTTCGCTCAGTACAATTTCTACGGCTTCGTAGGGAAATCTGTCCGGACTGCGATGGAAGTCGAACGTGAAGATGCCCAGCTCGTGAAACCACAAGCCTATGTGTCGGTCCCATATACCAGGGCGTCCTTCCAAACTCCCGAGCCAACACAGGAATCTGTCGATGCCTTATTGGCAGAAAAGGCGAAAAAAGCCATCCGTGTATCTCTGTTCGGAAGCATTGAGAAAAAGCGCCAGATGTACGTAATTGAAAGACGAGGCACCAGACTTGATGCCGAGCAGAAGAAATGGATTGCCGATAAGGAAGCCTTTGAAAAAGTCGAGGACGAAAATGAGAACCGGCACAATGCGGAGGAGGCCAAGAAGAGAGAGAAAGCGCAGGAGGTAATAGACAAGTATGAAAAAGCGCATAAGGCAAACGAGCTATTTCTGTATTCTACTCAGGAAGAAGTTGAGGAACTGTTTCAGCGACTGAATCCTCATTTCCCGGCCGATTTCAACGCTTTCTATCAGGTCGATTTGTCCCACAAACTTGTCAATATCAGTTATGAGGCACCTTCAGAAAGAATAATCCCTGAAGAAAAACTTGTTTTCCATTCCCGAGGCTCATCTCTCAAACCAAAGACTCGCACAGAAGTCAATAAAGACTATGTGGACTGCATCTGCGGCCTCGCATACGTATTGGCAGCCCAATGCTTCAATCTTACCGGGAAAGTGGACAATGTGTTCATCTCGGCATATTCCAAAGAGTTGAATCCGCAAACGGCGACATTCGAGGAGACCACACTGTATTCCATAGTCTTTGACCGTGATACATTCAATTGGGTGATCTGGCCGAAATCATTCCAGCCATATGAGTCTCTGGTATTCTTCCCGCACACCATAGAGTTGGGAGCACGACTCAACATTCAGCCGATAGATCCACTGGACCTCGTCCCGGCAGGAGAACCTCTGCCTGGAGGGAATCAGTTTATTGACGCAAGCCGTGCTGATCTGCGTTATCCGGATATGGGGACATACACCACGACCGAAGATGACGGATTCATTATCATTAAGGAACTCGATGATCGTTTTGAAGAGGCTGCAAGGCTGGTGGTAATAACTCAGCGTGGTTCCACGGCAGACCTTCAGCGAAGATTAGGAATGGGCTATGCTAAAGCAGGCCGAGTTATGGACCAACTTGAGGCGGCCGGAATTGTTGGACCGCAGAATGGTGCAAAACCACGTGAGGTCCTCGTCAGTGAGCTGGCCGAATTGGATGAAATTCTTGAACATCTTAAGAAATAGATTCGCAATGAATAAGATAATCATATCCTTTATCGCCGTTCTGCTGCCATTATTCGCATTTGCTCAAAGCCAAATTGGCAGCACTGCTGATTCTTCCGAGGTTACATATGGCCAGCCCAGTACGGTAAAGTACTTTGGAGAAATAGTCTACACCGATATTTCAGCTCCGGCGAAGAAGACTATCCAGATAGACTTCGGTGTGAATTCCATATTCGGCAAGCGGTATCCGGATTTCAGGGATGAGAATGGAAAGACGGTCCGTTTTACCACCGTTGTTGATGCTCTCAACTATATGTCCGCCCGTGGCTGGGTACTTGAACTGGAATATGAGGATGCGTACATAGATGAAGGTAGTTCGTATGGTAGCGTAAAGCACTTTGTTATTTCGAAGACGATGACCGTCCAAAACAAGCCAAAAGAAGGTGCAGGAGCTGACTAAAGGAAAGTTATGAGGAAATCCTCCACCATATTCTTCATCGCAGTAATAGTGCCGATTCTGGCCTCCTGCGGACAGCGCCAGCAAAGCGTTGTTCCGTCAGTTGATGCAGCCAAGGTTGATAGCTTGAGTACAAGGGTTCAGCAGTTAGAGGAGCAGAACGCCGCCCAGGATGCCCGAATCAAGGATTTGGAAGATGACCTGGAAGATGTCATCAGTTTCTTGAACGAACGAGGATACTAATTCTGTATCGACGAGTATCGCCTGCATCGGATGCGATACAAGCGATACAAACGATACAAGACCTTTATTTCTCCGCTGGCATGATGATGTCTTCATCTACCAGGCCGATATACTTGAGCAGATCCTGAACGGTGGCAGGTTCAGTCCGGAGATGTAGCAGCTTATACTTGTCGTGACGATGTTTGTCGATAGCAAGTTGGTTCCGTAGAGTGGTAGCCCGCAGACGCCATCCGGAAACCATCTCAAATCCTTCCCATCCACATTGACATTTGCCTTCAAGGTCTACGCGACCGCTGAGAGGTGAGCCGACGTAGCGGTAGGGTAAGACTATCTGGCCACATTTGGGGCACTTGTACTGAAACAGGTCAGGATGCTCCAGAGTGCAGCGAATGAACGACCCCAGCCAAACTGGATCAGGAGCCATCTCTATCGCTTTCCCGGCGATGCAATAAACCATCTCCGGATACAGGGGAATGAAGTAGAAACGGTCAATGTCCTTCCACTGCTCGAAGCTGGCGTAAATCACGCCGGCGTTGCGGTAGAACACTTTGGTGTGGAGCATCTGCTCCTGGGTAGGACGCAGTCCGCCCTGCCTGAAGAAATTGTACTTGTCTTTCATGATACAGACTTTTTTTGATTGAACATCCGCATCGTTTTGCCACCGTGGCAGTCTGGCTCGCTCGGTTGGCGCTCCTCTGGGGAGACTCTTGATGCACGATGCATATATAGCAAAAAGAAGCGGAAAGACAATATGGTCGGCCGATAGATTCAGGCCGATACAGGCCGATGGTGCCCAGGTCCACCGGCGGTGCCAATTCCACCGTCCATATAAAAAGCGGTACTTGCTCGTCAGTCTGTTATTTTCTCCGCTGCGCTCCGCCCATAACAGCCAGACCAGCAACCTCCATTGCCACCCTTCGCTGTGAGACTGTGACCGAACAAGTCGGCCACAGACTCACGGACGCCCTCACGCACCATTGGCCCACGCCTCCGGCACCCGCACTTATAAGGGAAAGTGGTCAAGAGACTGTGCCCGGCGGGGCCGGTCACAGACTCTTGCAGGCCCATCACCCCTGGCCCCTCAAGGGGAAAACATTCACCCGGGAGAGGGAGTACCAGCGCGAGTGTCCCTGTCCAGAATCCGCCGCCATAACATAATCCCATCGGAATTGTGTAACAGCCGCCGGCACCGGCAGTGCCCCGCATCAAGGGAATCGGTAAAACATACTCCCGGAGCCCGCAGAACCGTCCTACAGGGCGTCAGATTACACAATTCGGATTATGTTAAGGAGGCTCCCGCATCAAGATGCGAAGGTCCTGCCTTCGAACTCCCGGGTGAGGCGGCGGAGGACAAGCAGCCCCCTTCAAGGACCTCCGGCCTCCAGGCCCGTCAGGGGGCTGCGCACTTTGCGCATCTTCGCGGGACCGTCAGTGCCAGTTCGGGCATCGCTACACCCGCTGTCGGCACAGCCGCCAGCGACTTCCGCTTTGAAGCACGTATCAGAGGACAGGAGACATTCCAGGGCGCAAAGTGCAGGGCACGTTCACCGGCATCAAAAGGCGAGGGTAGGGTACTCGCTTTCAGCCTCAGTGCGGTGCGGAGAGTCCTCCGCCTTATGCAGCACAGCTGCGGGTCGGCCCGGCACCGGACATCGGCAGTCCAGCGGAGCTGGCCAGCCCATGTCCGGCACCGTTCCTCCAAGGTAAAGTTTAACCTGGCTGCTATTCCTCCAGGCACTTTTGGTCTGCCGCTAAGGCGTCAGCCTCAAAAGAGCCTTCCGGGCATCCAGGGCACGGCCCGTTGGGCCGTTGGCGCAGCGTGTTCCCACCGTCAGCAAGTATTCCACCGTCATCCCGTAAGAACACCCTGCGCCGGTGTCGCCCTTTTCCCGGGCTACGCCTTCATCGTCCATCCTCCGAGGGAGCCTTGTCACGGGCCGTTCCGGCCCGGGGCCGGGAGGCCGTCTGTCCACCGCACAAGCTGCCGGTCTTTGGCGGGGTCTGGGAGCCTGAGGGCTCCCAGCCCTTGCACCGCCAAAGCCCGCCAGCCCCTCACGCTTCCAGACCGCCTCCCGCCCCGTCCCTCCGCTTCGCTCCGGGGCCTCTATGGTTTAGAGACTCTGGTCAGCGCCCACGTATCAAGGCCGGTAACAACTTCAACCTGGTACCCCGCGCCACCGTCGCCGCCCAGAGACTCAAAACCATAGAGGTCGACTTACAGACTCCCGCTTCCACCTCAGTGCTGATTCCACCGGCATCACCCGCCCGAAGGCGAGGGAAGAGGTAAATATATATTCAATATGGAGCAGCGGCCGGAGCCGCTGCCGGCGTTGCCGTCAAGGTTTGGGATGCAGGGTGTTCCACGCATGGAAAAAACTTTCAATAAACCGCGTAAATCACTGTAAATAAATTTGTTATTCTCGCAGAAAATCACTATCTTGTAGTTAGTTAATAAAAGGTTAGGTTATGAAAAAGACATACTACTACAAGCGTACTATCAAGCGAATCTCCAAGTTGGTCGGGGAGTTCATCCGTCAGCACGGAGACAACTTGCCCCTGGACTGCATCTGGGCGAATCCTGTTACCGGAGACGTGATTCTGGAGGGTGGCGACATAGAGGAACCTTGTCTTGGTCGTCCTGCTTTGTTCTTCACCAAGGATGATGATGCCTTCCACCGGGTCATCGATGAAAAGAGCATCCGGCACTGGGTGATGGTGGACCTCCGGAGATTATTCGTTGCGGTAACAACTCCGGTCCAGGCCCCTTTGAGGTCCCTCTGAGCTATTGCCCTGTTCAAGACTTCCAGCGCGAGGCCCGGCCCCGACAGGGAGGTGCCTTTTACGAGATATACCGGTGTCTTCCGTAGTGTTTTTTGGGGTAATTAAAAATATTGGTTGGAAATATCAATGAAGGAGAGTGTTGGTTGAACACCGGCCCTTCTTCGTTGTGCCCGGCCTGCAAAAGCGAACCGCCACCCCGGAGGTCAGCGGCTACATACGCGTGTGTTCAAGGCGGGCTACGCCCGCCAAAGAACGGGACTGGTCAAAATTATTGGTTGGAATCCTCTGATTCAGGCATTTGCATTACTTCGCCCGTGAATTTGTTTACCAATTCACCGTTGATTTTAGTGTAATCATCGTCTTCGCCTTTAGTACTATCAAAGTGGAACGGTGCTTCGCTCTCTGTGAGAGCGGGACCAATGATTTGAACACCCATCAGAGCATTAGCGATGTTTGTCTTGCGATAGAGAGAGCGTCCCCGCAGAATCTTGAACGAATAACCACGCCCACGACAGTTGTTTTCACGAATAAGACGGTTCATATCAATCGTATCGAGCAACTCTTCGTGGTTGTCATTATCGCTTATACCTGGGCCTACCTAGTTGGCATTGCCGCCAATCTCAAAGTCAAGGCCATCAGGATACTCAACAATGGGAGGCATGCCATCAGCCTTGTCAAGTACGGTCTGAACTTCATCGCAGACACCCTCCTCAATCCCTTCAGACCAACCAAAATCAATGTGTTTGATTTTTTGTCATGTACTTAGCCGATGAATATAAACGATGCCTGGCCGGAGAGGAGGATTGAACCATGGCAGGCCGATAGATTGTACCCCTCACGAAGCAGTAACCAGTTGGAGGAAGCCACCAAAGAACGGCTGGACAGGAAAGAACGGCGTTTGGAGAACATCAACAAATCCTTTAGCGACAAGCCGATGGAGTTTTGGAAAAGAGAGCCGTGCACCGTGGAGATGGAGCACACTACCTATTATTCTATCACTCCCTCCTTGTCTAACTTCTCGATAAGTTCCGTCACGCAGGAGCTGGCTTCTTCAGCTGTCACGTCGTATTCCTCACAGAGCCTTTCGGTCAGGGATTCTATGGTGAAGTCGCCCTGTGCCTGCGCCTCTTTCCATATCCATGCGGCACTTTTGTTCAAGGCCAATATCTTTCTGAAATCGATGGCTTTGAGGCCTTCACACATAATCACATTCTCGCCGCACACCTCGCGCAGCACAAAGTCTTTCTTTATTCTCATATTCGTCTGTAAATTGCTAATAAATTCCTTCTGATGGGGCGCAGCCAGTACCAAACTTTTGCACCAAGCATCCGCCACCTGTTATATAAATAATGTGTCTTATCCTTGGCATCCACCACATGCGTCACACGAGCCTTGATGTCGCTGAGGGCACAGTGCTCCGTTGTCAGGTTGCCGTCGCCCATCAGTGTGATGTGGTCACCGTCGATGCGGATAATCCGATGCACCACATACCGACAGTCGTCAACCCATGCCAGCACCACGTCGCCTACGTCTATCAGTCCCGGCCTGTGCAGGATGACGCTCTCCTTGCCACCGATGATAAACGGCTGCATGCTCAGTCCTTTGACGGGTAGCGTCACGTTCACGCCTTCCGTTACCAGCCTGATGGCTTCTTCTATGATGTCGTTGTCAGTCATCGTGTGATGGTATCATGGCACAGCCTCGCCGCCTCTTCGTCTGGCAGGCATTCCAGATGCCACATTGGTATGGTCTGTGCCAGCCTGTTCGTCGTCTGGTGAAAGCCCTCGGAGATACGGCTGTTCCAAGGCATGCTGCCGACACTCTCAGCCAGATCCACGTATGCCTCGATACCGCTCAGACGGCGTATCTTGTTATAGGGAGCCTGGCTCAGCCTGACGATGCCGCCAATTGGGTAACTGACATTTCTGTAGCACGGCGTCTTCTTGCCACTCCAAGGCGAGCCATAGACTACCCCGTCTCTCACCACCGGATTGTCGTCGTTGACCAGTTCCGTCCCATCGAAATGCTTCAGCCACAACTGGGCGTGCGTGCTTTTCCCCGTGCCGCTGGGGCCGAGGAACAGGTATCCCTTACCCCCACAACTCACCACGGCGGCATGGATGCACAGCGTGTCTTTTTCCGCCGTTGCCAAGGCATACATCATTTTCAGCGCATCATTAGAAACCAGTCTATAATAAGAAGCCATTCTATAAGTGCATTTCGGCATGATGACACGACCCTCGCGATAGTCTTTGGAACATATCAAAAACAATGAATTCCCAAATTTAAACACGTCGTTTCCCGAAGCTGTATGACCGCAGACAATAGTAGTGATGTATGGCTCTTCCCTTCGATACACTTCCGTATATTCAGGCACTTCGCCGCA
>ODAI010517581.1_pt1 | contig 11458 bp, 9 predicted proteins | sample 1539321 | NCBI WGS metagenome assembly ODAI01 (sample SAMN02144231, study PRJEB22623) | gut metagenome | biome: sheep rumen | host: Ovis aries | place: New Zealand
TTCGCGGTAATATTGCTGTTTCCCATGCTGACAGGGCTGAAATTTATGGTCGCTCCGCCACTGATCGTCGCGTTTACAGCGCTAAGCGGGACAGACGCGCTGGCGGCGAACCGTCTGCTGCCGACGGTGGGACTCTTTGCGGGAACTGCCTGGATCGGTTTTTTCTGCAGGATCCTGTCCGATGGAACGGTCGTTCCGGAGACTCTCTGGATGATGGCAGCGGCAGCCGGAGCGTGGCTGCTTTTTACCCTGATGAAACGCTTTTTCCCTCCTGCGGCAGCCATCGCGGTACTTCCGTTTCTGCTGCCGGCAGATGGTCTGTGGAAATATCCGCTGGAGATCATGGCAGGAATCCTGTTTCTGTACTTCGCTGCGTGGGTAGTATCAATATGGGAAGTGAAGACTAACTATTAGACAGAACAGGATAAAATGTGTGCAGGAGAGGTCAGTGAATGGAAAAGTATAATGTGACCGGCATGAGCTGCGCGGCGTGCAGCGCTCATGTCGAAAAAGCCGTGAGGAAGGTACCGGGAGTAACGGACGTGTCGGTCAGCCTTCTGACAAATTCAATGAAAGTAGAAGGGACCGCCGGTGCAGCGGAGATCTGCAGGGCGGTGTCTGCCGCCGGATACGGAGCATCGCTGGCAGGTGAGGGACAGGCAGCGTCTTCTGCCGCAGCAGAGGACACGCTCGTGGACACCGAGACCCCTGAAATGATCCGAAGGTTAGTTGCGTCGATCGGATTCCTCCTGCTGCTGATGTATGTCTCGATGGGACATATGATGTGGGGCTGGCCGCTGCCGGGATTTCTCGAAGGCAATCATGTCGGGATGGGAATTGTGCAGATGCTGCTGGCCGGCATTGTGATGGTGATCAATCAGAAGTTCTTTGTGAATGGCTTTAAGGGAGCGCTGCATGGAGGCCCCAATATGGATACGCTGGTCGCGATGGGTTCCGGAGTGTCCTTTGCCTGGAGTGTGTATGTTCTGCTGGCGATGTCTGTGGCGCAGACCCGCGGGGATACCGCCGCAGTGATGAGCTATATGCATCAGTTTTACTTTGAGTCGGCGGCAATGATCCTGGCGCTGATCACGATCGGAAAGACGCTGGAATCCTACTCAAAAGGGCGGACCACCGATGCCCTGAAGGGACTGATGCAGCTGGCCCCGAAGACCGCGCTGCTCATCCGTGACGGCAGGGAGGAAGAGGTGCCGGTCGAACAGGTGAAAACCGGTGATCTGTTTGCGGTACGGCCGGGGGCCAGCATTCCCGTGGATGGTGTCGTTGAGGAAGGAAACAGCGCAGTTGATGAATCCGCGCTGACCGGGGAGAGCATCCCGGTGGACAAGGCGGCAGGGGATCCGGTGTCTGCGGCAACGATCAACCGCTCCGGATATCTGCGCTGCCGCGCGACCAGGGTCGGCAGTGATACTACACTTTCCCAGATTATCAATATGGTCAGTGACGCGGCGGCGACCAAAGCGCCGATTGCCCGGAAGGCGGATCAGATCAGCGGCATTTTTGTGCCGGCAGTTCTGGTAGTCGCGCTGGTGACGTTTGTGATCTGGATGCTGGTGGGGCAGACTGTCGGTTACGCGCTGGCGAGGGCCATCTCCGTACTGGTGATCAGCTGTCCGTGCGCGCTGGGCCTGGCAACACCGGTAGCGATTATGGTCGGCAGCGGGCTGGGAGCGCGGCACGGACTCCTGTTTAAGACTGCGGAATCCCTGGAGGCCGCGGGGGAAATCCAGATCGCGGCACTGGATAAAACAGGGACAGTGACGACCGGAAGACCGTCCGTGACGGATATCCTTCCGGCAGAAGGTGTTACAGCGGATCAGCTGATCGAAATGGCAGCCGCCCTGGAGAACCGGAGTGAGCATCCGCTCGCTGCCGCGGTGATGGAATACGCCCGTGAACATCATGTTCCCGTACAGGAGGTCCGTGATTTCCGGGCACTGACCGGAAGCGGGATTACCGCGGAACTGAATGACAGTGTCCTGACGGGCGGCAGTATGAAGTTTGTCAGCACACTTACGGAGATTCCCGCGGAAATGCGTGATCAGGCAGAATTGCTGGCGGATAAAGGAAAAACTCCGTTATTTTTCCTTCGGGATGGCGCGATTCAGGGTATAATAGCCGTGGCAGACACGATCAAGGAAGAAAGCCGGCAGGCGATCGCGGAGCTCCGGAATATGGGCATCCATGTGGTCATGCTGACAGGTGACAACCCGCGGACCGCCAGGGCAGTCGGCACAGCTGCCGGGGTTGACGAAGTAGTTGCCGGAGTCCTGCCGGACGGAAAAGAACAGGTTATCCGGCAGCTTCAGGAAAAAGGACGGGTCGCGATGGTCGGCGACGGGATTAATGACGCGCCGGCACTGACCCGGGCGGATACCGGGATCGCGATCGGCGCCGGTACCGATGTCGCGATCGATGCGGCGGATGTCGTCCTGATGAACAGCCGCCTGACAGATGTACCGGCGGCCCTGCGCCTCAGCCGTGCGACCCTCAGAAATATCAGGGAAAACCTGGGCTGGGCGTTTATTTACAATATCATCTGTATCCCGGTGGCGGCAGGAGCCTGGATCCACCTGACCGGCTGGGAAATGAATCCGATGCTGGGCGCGCTGGCCATGAGCCTGTCCAGTGTCTGTGTGGTATCCAACGCGCTCCGGCTGAATCTGTTCGACCTGAACAGCGCGAAACATGACCGGCGGATCCGGAATGACCGGATTGCCCCGGGAGAAAAAATCATTCAGCAGGAGGAACTGCCACAATCAGCAGAAGCAGAGCGCGCGGATGCGCCACAGCGTGGAACCGCTCCGGAAGAGAATATCCCGGGCTCCGGCACTGGACTGTCCCGGACGATCCGGATCAGCGGAATGATGTGCCATAAGTGTGAAGAGCATGTCAGGAAAGCGCTGGAGGCACTGCCGGAGATTGAAGAAGCGGTCCCGGATCATGAGACCGGGAAAGCTGTCCTGAGACTGAACACCGATATTGCGGACAGGAAACTGAAAGAAGCCGTGCAGGAAGCCGGCTATGAAATGGAGGAAAAAGGAATGAAACAGACGATTAAAATTCAGGGAATGATGTGTACCAAGTGTGAAGCGCATGTCAAAAAGGCGCTGGAAGCGCTGCCGGAGGTCAATGAGGCGGTGCCGAGCCATGAAGCGGACGAAGCTGTCCTTGACCTGAACAGTGAGGTCCCTGCGGATGTTCTGAAAAAAGCTGTAGAAGAAGCAGGTTATGAATATATTGGCTGATAAAACTGGTTGTACTTTTTTGCCGGAGGCATTACAATAGAACTGTAGGTTCAGACCGAATTAATCTTGCGGCATTATGTCATGACAGGGGATCAATGTGACAGGAAAAATGTGACAGCTGCGTGCAGCTGAAATGGAGGTTTAAACTATGATCAGGTTTTTTAAGGATGCGACTGATAACGACAAGCTTATCAACAGCATCATTGCAGAAGAATGGGAAATGTTAGGTCAGGTGCAGCAGGCACAGGGCACTCCGGCAGGAGATGAGCGTACATTCTACGCGAAGCGTTATGGATGGCTCAGCGGATTCGCAGAAGATACGCTCCAGAGCTATCTTTCCGACCTCAGAATTTCCAAAAACGCTGGTATCAATATGATCGCGCTCAAGTACGCGTATATGATGCAGAAGACAGATTACGCTTATTTTGATGACAATCTCAGAAAGAACGTTCCGGCTGTTTCTGATTCCAAAAAAGAACTGGTTGCCCAGATTGTCGCCAAGCTGGTTGAGTACCAGAGAAGCGTACCAGGTGTTGACACTGTAACTGCGGAAGGGATCAAAATGCCTTCTTACGAAGCATATATGCTGGGCGAACTGGAGACTTATACAGGTATGACCCTGAAGCTCATCAAGAGAGATATCGAAGCTGACGCAGGCATCCTCGCGAAGATGAAAGCTGCGGAAGCATCTGTATAAAGCAGATACAGACCTGCGAATCTTCAGGGCGTGAAAGCGCGGCTCAGGCCGCGGTCTTTCCATCAGATCCGGCTTCCGACGATCCGGTACGGGATGAAGTACGGCGGTTCGTTAAGAAGCCAGAAGACATAATGCATATATTTAATGGAATTGATAAGGGCACGTTCCTTCGGGACCGCGTCCTTTTTCCATATATGGTATCAGGTACCGAGGAAATATTCCGTGAAGTTCCTGACTGCCGCAAATGAAAGGAGCTATTGATGGCAGATACACTGATCGCCTACTTTTCCTGGAGTGGCCGTTCGGCGGCCCTGGCACAGAAGCTGTACCGGAATCTCCCCGGAAGCAGCCTGTATCATATCGCGACAAAGCGGAGCTACGCGAAGCATTTTGTTTCCTGCGCGGCACAGGCCGCGGCGGAAAAAAAGAAAAATGAGCGTCCGGATCTCCAGACTCATTTATCCGGGAAACAGGTGATGAAATACGACCGGATGATTCTCATCTATCCGATCTGGTGCGGGACCTGTCCGATGGCGGTCAGGACGTTCCTGGAAGGAATCCGGACAGAGCGGCTGGATCTGTTCCCGGTGGCGCTCAGTATGAAAACCGATGTCCGGAAGAGTGTGGAGGACATCCGGCTGTCCGCTCCGAAGGCAGCTGTCGCGGAAGGTCTCCGACTGTCCGGAAAAAAATCCGGTGAAGAGGAGGCTTATGAAGCCGTGATGCGCTATCTGGGGCTGCGGGACTGACAGAAAAAACCTTATGAAGATTGCTTGAAAAGTTCTTGACTTTTTGGCAGTTATAACCCATACTAAATGCATACATAGCTTTCATAAAGCTATCAAATATGAAGGGTAAAATAAAGCTGTCAGATAATCATTCCCCCCCTTTAACTATCTGATAGCGAGTCTGCCTTGTGCAGATGGTATGATTTTGTATATACCTATTAATCCCTTTGTAGAATAGTAGAAAAATTGACAGCAAGGACGCAGAGCTCTCCCCGGCTCTGCTTCTTTGTTTTTTGTCACATGAGGACGGCTTCTGGCGGTTGCCTGGGATGACAGGCCGGACTGGCTTCGGAGATGCCGTGAGCAGTCGTGGCTCCTGCCCGTGGCCGGGGTGGACGGTTTCCTTTGCTTGACACCCGAAAGTACGGATGATACGCTGGACAGGAACCGGGATTGATGATGGGACACTGTCAGAGCACAAGGACAATGGGATGGATATGAGAACAGAAATCAGTAAATTATTCAGAGACAGAGAATCCTGCGCAAAACAGGAGATCAGGGTCAGCGGCTGGGTGAGGACCAACCGGGCCTCCGGGAAATTCGGATTTCTGGAGATTTCCGACGGCAGCTGCTTTCAGACACTGCAGGTTGTGTATGAAGAAGCATTCCTGGAGAACTTCGATGAAATCCGGAAGCTGACAGCCGGATCCGCAGTCACGGTACGGGGAAAACTGGAGCTGACCCCGGACAGCCGGCAGCCTTTTGAACTGAAAGCAGGGGAGGTCGTCATAGAGGCTCCGTCCGATGGCAGCTATCCGCTGCAGAAGAAACGCCACAGCCTGGAATTCCTCAGGGAGATCGCGCATCTGCGTCCCCGCAGTAATACGTTCCTGGCGGTATTCCGGATCCGTTCGCTGGCCGCGTACGCAGTACACCTGTTTTTCCGGGAGCGTGGTTTTGTCTATGTGCATACGCCGATCCTGACCGGAAGTGACGCGGAGGGCGCCGGAGAAATGTTCCGCGTGACAACGGTGGAGCCCGGGAAAGGCCTCCCGGACAGTGCGGATGATTTTTTCGGGAAACGGGCTGCTCTTTCCGTCAGTGGCCAGCTGGAGGCAGAAGCTTACGCACTGGCGTTCGGAAATGTTTATACCTTCGGGCCGGCATTCCGGGCGGAGGACTCCAATACCTCCCGTCACGCGGCGGAGTTCTGGATGATTGAACCGGAGATGGCGTTTACCGATATCCACGGGGCGATGGATGTCGCGGAAGAAATGGTCCGCTTCGTGATCCGGTATGTCCTGGAATACGCGCCGGCAGAATATGCCTTTATTGACCAGCGGATCTCAGAAGGGCTGCCGGAGAAACTTCGGCAACTCGCGGAACAGGATTTTGCCCGTGTTACGTATACAGAGGCAGTGGAACTCCTGAAAAAGGCAGAAAAGGACTTTGAATATGCCCCGGAATGGGGAATGGATCTGCAGACGGAGCATGAGCGTTACCTGGCGGAGGAAGCCTTCCGGAAGCCGGTTTTTGTCACCGATTATCCGGAAAACATCAAAGCCTTTTATATGAGAAGAAACGACGATGGCCGGACCGTCGCCGCTTTTGACCTGCTGGTGCCGGGGATCGGGGAACTGACCGGAGGCAGCCAGCGTGAGGAGCGGCTGGAGATCCTGAAAGAAAAGATGAAAGCGCAGGGAATGGACGAACGCGGGTATGAATGGTACCTGGACCTCCGAAAGTACGGAGGCGTGAAGCACGCAGGGTTCGGAACGGGATTTGAACGCCTGCTGATGTATCTGACCGGAATGACCAATATCCGTGACGTCATCCCGTTCCCGAGGACGCCGGGAAAACTGGAATTCTGACAGGGACTGGCCCTGCAGCGAGACAGGATGACAGGGCAGCATACGCGGATGTCTGAGGAAGTCCCGGCAGAACGTACGATCTGCAGTTCTTTGACGGTCATGCGGAAGAACCGGAATGGGCCGGCAGGATATGCGAATGCCGCTGCGCGGTGAAAAGAGAGGAAATGATGAGCAGAAGAGTGGATACGATACTGATTGATTATGACGGCACACTGATGGATACAAACCAGCTGATCCACCATTCGTGGGAGTATCTCTTTGAGCAGGTGGCGGACAGAAAACCGACAAAGGAAGAAATCTACAGCACTTATGGGGAAATGATGCATGTTACCCTGAAGCGGTTCTTTGGAGGAACAGAAGAGGACCTGCGCCGGTATGTTGAAATTTACCGGAATTACCAGCTGCTTCATTATGATGAAGGAATCCGCCTTTTCCCGGGAGTGGCCGAGATGCTGAAGCAGCTCCGGAGAAGAGGTTATACCCTGTGCCTGGTGACGTCACGTACCAGGGATTCCGCGATGGAAGGCCTGCAGCAGTTCGGGATCGCAGAGTATTTTGATGACTTTGTGACCGCGGAAGATACAGACGCGCATAAACCGGACCCCGCGCCGGTCCTGGCCGCGCTCAGGAAGCTGGGAAAGGAGCCGGAGCAGGCTGTGATGCTGGGGGATACCTGGTTTGATATGGAGTGTGCCCGCCGGGCCGGGGTCAGTCCGATCCTGGTGGGGTGGAGTGAAGCGTACTGGTACCGGAAAGACCGGACGACCGGGAAGCCGGATCATATTATCCGCAAACCGTCTGATCTGGCGGATCTGATGGCGAAGATCAACCAGAAGGAGATGGACTGATGGGTCTGGTCTTTGTTTCGGAACATGCCTGTATGCCGTTAATACAGGATCTGCGTGAAGAGGGACATGAGCTTTTTCTGGTACACAGTACAGAACTGGTCTATGACGCGGTTTCCGCGCATCCGGATCTGTATATGTGCCGGATTGGCGATACGCTGGTGATGGACGACGCGGTCCGGACGACTCCGGATATCCGGAAAATCTATGAGCAGACGCTGGAGGAAAAACTGGGGGACGTAACCGATACCCCGCTGATCCCGGCATTTTCCTCATCCGCGGGAGGGAGCATCGTATTCCAGACAGGAAACATCGGACATGACTATCCGTATGATGTCGCTTATGACGCCGTTTCAACCGGGAAATATTTTCTGCATCATCTGGCATATACCTCTCCGGCGCTTCTGGACCGCGCCAGGGAAGCCGGTCTGGAATTTCTGGATGTGAAGCAGGGCTATACGAAATGCGCCTGCGTGGTTGTCGGGGAGCAGGCACTGATCACAGCGGACCGCGGCATTTTCCGGACGGTGGAAGCATACAATCAGATGCTCCGTGAGGACGACCTGGAATCCGAATGTATCGACTGCCTGCTGATTGAAGAGGGATATGTGGCACTGCCGGGACTGAAGTATGGTTTCCTGGGAGGCGCCAGTGGCCTGGTGGCACACAAACTGTATTTTAACGGAGATCTCGGCACGCATCCCGATTCTGACCGGATTGTGTCCTTTGTCCGGGAGCACGGTGTGGAACCGGTGTGGTACGAAGGGGAAACACTGACGGATATCGGATCAATTGTCTATCTTCCTTAGAAACAGGCCGGACTCTGGAAAGCAGAGGATCATCAAAAAACAAATCCGGCGGATTCATGACTTGAGTCCGGGCAGGGACTGTAGTAATATAAAGCAGTTGAAAATATTTCAGGGAAAAGCAGCGCCCGGGCAGCCCGGTTTGCGCTTTTCCGGATGAGAGCTGGAAAGAAGGTTGTATTTATGAAAAAGTTTAAGAATCTTATGATCGCGGCACTGGCTGCGGGGATGATTTTTTCTCTGTCGGCCTGTGGTGGAAGCAGTACTGGCAGTGGTTCTTCCGCGGATGCGGCGAGTGTTAAGGGAGAAACGTTCAAAGCCGCGCTGGAGCCGACGTTCCCTCCGTTTGATACAACGGACGACAGTGGGAAACTGACGGGCCTGGATGTGGATCTGGTCAATGCCATCGCAGAGGACCAGGGCTTTACCGTGCAGTGGGAAAATCTCCAGTTTGACGGACTGATTCCGGCACTGCAGGCAGGAAATATTGATATCATTGCGTCCGGCATGAGCATCAATGAAAAGAGAGAAAAGCAGGTGGACTTCTCCGATCCGTACTATGATTCCGGCCTGGTTGTCGCTGTAGCAGCGGATAATACGACGATTAAAGGTGAGGAAGACCTGACGCCGGACATGAAGGTGGCAGCGCAGATCGGTACGACCGGAGCGCAGGAAGCGCAGGAACTGAAAGACGCCGGCAAGATCGGTGAAGTCATCATCCTGCCACAGCTGGATACAGCGATGCTGCAGCTGATCAACGGGGATGTGGACGCGGTGATCAACGATAAGCCGGTAACGGAAGCGTATATCGCCAAGCAGAAGGATAAGATCAAGACCGTTGGCGAAGTCATCAACGCGGATTCCTACGGTATTGCTGTCCAGAAGGGCAATACCGCACTGCAGGCAGCACTGAACGAAGGCCTGCAGAACATTAAGGACAATGGCACTTATGATCAGCTGATCACCAAGTGGTTTAATGATACTTCCAGTCTGGCGGAAACAGGTTCCGCGGAATAATACAGGCGGAAAGGCCCGATTATACAGGGTGTGTGAGATTACAGTTTTACAGAACAGAAACAGACCGGAGGCTGCAGGGCCTCCGGTTTTCTGTTGGGGAGACAGTTGCGGACAGTGATCATTGCAGGGCCGGAGCGTGACTTTTTCAGGTCTGGGAATTGTCATGAAAGATTAAAAGAAGTATAATGACAGGTAATATTGCAGCTTCGCGGAAAAACATCCGCGGATCCCGCGGCAGAGGCAATCGCCGGAGAACTGCGGAATTCCGGAAGATGGCTTTCGCGGAAAATTTTTTATTTGGAAGGAACGAACATGAAATAGACAGGAAAGATTATTTTGTGTCAGTTCCTGAGGGGTTTTTATGGATTATTTAACTGGTATCGCAACCGCGGCCCATGGCATCGGGATGACGCTTTATGTCACGCTGCTGGCCATCCTCCTGGGCATCCTCATCGGACTGGTCATGGCACTGGCCAGGCTCAGCAGGCATCTGATTCTGAAGATCATCGCCAATGTCTACATAGAAGTCGTTCGCGGGACACCTCTTTTTGTACAGATTCTGATCTTCGCGTATGGCGTACCGTATCTGATCAGCCAGATTTCCGGCGGCAGTGTACGGTTCAACTGGGAGCCGATCGTGATCGTCGGGGTGCTGGCCTGCGGGATGAACAGCGGCGCGTATCTGGCAGAGATCATCCGGAGCGGCATACAGGCGGTCAGCCAGGGACAGATCGAAGCATCCCGTTCGCTGGGACTGACCGGAGCGCAGACGATGACCAATGTGGTCCTGCCACAGGCGTTCCGCATCATTCTGCCGGCGATGGGCAACGAATTTGTGACACTGATCAAGGAGACGTCCATTCTTTCCTATATCGGGATTGTGGAAATTACAAGAGAAGGGATGCTCTGGGCCGCCAGGGATTTCAAATCATTCCCGGCGTATATCGGCGTCGCCATCGTATATATGTGCCTGACGATCCCGCTCTCCAGACTGGTGGCCTATATGGAGAAACGGATGAGTCCGGACAGAAAGCCGAGGACCGTGAAAAAAAGAAAGCCGGGGATATAAGCGTATGATAGAAATCAGAAATCTGGTAAAAAAATTCGGGGATCACGAGGTCCTGAAAGGCGTATCGGAAACGATCCACGATAACGAAGTGGTCTGTGTCATCGGCCCTTCCGGTTCAGGAAAAAGTACCTTCCTGCGATGCCTGAACCTGCTGGAAAAACCGACAGCGGGTGAAATTTTCCTGGACGGGAAACCGGTGGAGGAAAAAACGATCAATGAAACCAGGACCCGCATGGGGATGGTGTTCCAGCAGTTTAACCTGTTTCCTCATAAAACAGTGCTGGAAAATATCATCCTGGCACCGCTGAAAGTCCGGAAGATGGACCGCGCGGAAGCGGAGCAGAAGGCGAATACACTGCTTGCCAGGGTGGGCCTGGGGGACCGGGGAGACGCGTATCCATCGGAACTGTCCGGCGGCCAGCAGCAGAGAGTGGCCATCGCCCGCGCCCTGGCCATGGATCCGGAGGTCATGCTTTTCGACGAACCGACCTCCGCGCTGGATCCGGAAATGGGCGGAGATGTCCTGGAAGTCATGAAAGAACTGGCGGAAAACGGAATGACCATGGTGATCGTCACGCATGAGATGGGCTTCGCGAAAGAAGTCGCGGACCGTGTCTTTTTCATGGATCAGGGGTATATCATGGAGCAGGGCTCTCCGGACAAGCTGTTTACCGCGCCGGAAAACGAACGGACGAAAAGTTTCCTGAGTAAGGTTTTATAAAAAATCGACACGCTGTTCCGGCCAGGGTTCACAGACAGGCTCCCGTGACCGGAAAACTGTAGAAAGGAGCACGTTATGAAGATCCGATTCTGCGGAGCGGCAGACGGAGTGACAGGATCCTGCCACCTGATCGAAACAGACCGCTACCGCTTTCTGCTGGACTGCGGGATGTTCCAGGGAGGACGCAAAAATGAAAAGCGGAATGCCCTTCCTTTTCCCTTTAATCCGGAAGAAATTGATTTTGTGATCCTGAGCCACGCCCATGTCGATCACTGCGGAAGACTGCCGCTGCTCGTAAAGCAGGGATTCCAGTCTGAAATATTCTGTACGGACGCAACCGCGGACCTGACCGATATCATGCTGAGGGACAGCGCGTACATCCAGATGCGTGAAACCGAATACCGGAACAAGAAAAACGAGCGACTGGGCAGAAAA
>ODAI013716171.1_pt1 | contig 11458 bp, 10 predicted proteins | sample 1539321 | NCBI WGS metagenome assembly ODAI01 (sample SAMN02144231, study PRJEB22623) | gut metagenome | biome: sheep rumen | host: Ovis aries | place: New Zealand
CCTTAAAATATACAATAACAACAATGATGATGTGACAAGTATCAAGAATACAATTGCTATAGTAGAAAAGAATGAAATGTATGCATATGGAGATGAAGCCTATGCTATGTATGAGAAGGCTCCTGAGATGATTCAGGTGTCTTTTCCTATTGTCAGCGGAGTTATTGCTGACTTTGACAATATGCAGACTATGTTATTCAGCGCACTTGAAGAGAAGGCTGGAGCTAAATTAAAAGGTGCTGATGTGGTTTTAGCAGTTCCAACAGGAATTACTGAAGTTGAGCAGAGAGCATTTTACGAGATTTTCTCTAAGTCCAAGGTGAAGACTCATAGCATCGCACTTTGCGAGAAGCCACTTGCTACAGCTCTTGGAATGGGATTGGATATCACACAGCCTACAGGTATTATGGTTGTTGATTTCGGTGCTGATACAACTGAGATTTCTGTTATTTCTCTCGGTGGATTGGTTATTACAGAACTTCTTCCATTTGGTGGAAATCAGTTAGATGAAGCTATTGTGACACATATGAAGCGTAAGTTTAATCTGGTTATCGGTATGAAGACTGCATGCCAGTTAAAAGAACAGATTGGTAGCGCTATGCCTGGTAAGACAGATACATATACTGTTGTTGGCCGTGATGTTGTAAGCGGTCTTCCAATTGAGATGGAAATTAGCGCCAAGACAGTTTACGAGGGAATTAAGTCAAATCTTGAATCACTATGTAATTCCATCAAGATGCTTTTGGAGAAGGTTCCACCAGAACTTGCCAAGGATGTGGTTCATTCAGGAATCTACCTGTCAGGTGGAAGCTCAAAGATAGATTCTCTTGATGTATTATTCAAGGAAGTTACCAATATTGATGTAAATATTGCTGACAATGCTGATAATACAGTTGTATTAGGATTGAAAAAGGTACTTACTGACTCTAAGTATAGTAAGTTTGGACATGGTATGAAGCCACGTATTTTCAAGTAAGAATTAAGGATTAGAAGAAGATGAATAGAAAAGGTAATTTTCTGCCAAGTAAATACTTGCTGATTATTCTGTCGGTAGTTTGTATTATGCTTTTGTTTACAAGCTATGCCACGGGATATTCTGGAGAACCATTTAGATCTATTGCTAATTATATATTTGTTCCTATGCAAGAGGGCTTGGACTATGTTGGAAATATAATTTCAATCAGTAGTAATGATACCAAGACCAAAGAACAGCTCATTGCGGAAAATGAGAGATTGCAGAAGCAGGTTGATGACTTATCAAATCAGTTGACTCAGACTCGCCTACAGCAGTCAGAATTAGATACCTTGCAGGAGTTATACCAGCTTAGTCAGACATATTCTGATTACAAGACTACAGGAGCTCATGTTATTGCCAAGGGTACAAGTAATTGGTTCAATACATTTACCATTGATAAGGGAAGCTCTGATGGCATTAAAGTAAATATGAATGTAATTGCCAGCGGAGGACTAGTTGGAATAGTAACGGAGGTTGGCAACAATTATGCTATTGTGCAATCCATTATTGATGATACAAGTAATGTAAGTACAATGATGTTATCTACAAGTGATAACTGTATTACTTCCGGAAGTCTTGAGACTATGACTGATTCTGGTTGTATTAAGTTCTCCGGATTATCTGATCCAGATGGCAAAATTAATGCAGGTGAATCAGTAGTCACTTCAAATATCAGTAGTAAATATATTCCAGGTTTGCTGGTTGGATATGTAACTACCATAACTGATGATGGCAATAATTTGACAAAGTCTGGAACAATTACTCCTGTAGCTGATTTTAAACATTTACAGGACGTACTTGTTATTATGCAATTAAAGGAGACTGGAAAGTGATAGAGATTAAAGATGTTATAAAATATATTGTTTCAATTATCCTAATAATATTTGTAGCATTTCTTTTACAGACATCTGTGTTTCCTGGATTGAAATTAGCATCTGTTACACCAAATTTTCTTGTGGCAATTACAGCTACTTATGGCTTGATTCGCGGTAGAACTCAGGGCATGAGTGTTGGATTTGCCTGCGGGATAGTTTTAGATTTCTTTAGCGGGTATTATTTAGGCTTTTATGCCTTAATCTTTTTATATTTAGGTTTCTTGAGCGGGATGTTTAAGAAATGGTTTTTCGGTGATGACTTTAAACTTCCAATGTTTCTAATAGGAATTATTGATATAGTTTATGGAACTATTATTTATTTTATATTCTTTTTTATACATGGTAATTATTCCTTTGGATTTTACTTTATGAATGTAATTATGCCAGAGGCTGTATATACACTTATTGTAGGAATATTTGTATATTATATTATCCTGAAGATAAATACCAAGTTAGATAAGAGTCAAAGCAGGAGTGCTAGAAGAATTGTTTGATGAATTAAAAGATTATATATTAAGTAAATTAGAGGACAGAACCAAAGTAGTAATTGCTGTATTTGTTGTTTTCTCTGTTATATTGATTTTCCGTCTTTTCATTTTACAGATTGTAAAAGGCGAAGAATACCAGGCAAATTACGATTTGACAGTTGAGAAAAAGGAAAGCATACCGGCTACAAGAGGCCGCATATATGACAGAAACGGTGAACTATTAGCATATAACGAACTGGCTTATGCTGTGACAATTGAAGATAGTGGTACTTATGATGATACAGATGAGAAGAACAAGGCGTTAAATACTGAAATCGCTGAAATTATTACCAATTTGGAGAAAAACGGTGATCATATTGATGATGAATTCGGTATTACCCGTAATTCCAATGGATCTTATGAATATACAAGTACATCCACAACTGCCATTAATAGATTTAGAGCTGATATATTTGGCTATGCCAATGTGGATGATTTGAAATACAATGACAAATTAGGCTTTGACGAGGCTACAATATCAGCCAATGATATGATGGAATATTTAATGGGTGAGAACAAGTATGATATTCCTACTTCCTATGATGATGACTTAAGATACAAGATTTGTATTGTGAGATATAACATTTCACAGAACAGTTATAAGAAATATATTGCAACCACAATTGCCAGCTCTGTAAGTGACGCCAGTGTGGCTTATATTAAGGAAAATATTAATACTTTAACTGGTGTTGATGTGGAAGAGAAGTCTATTAGAAAATATGTAGACAGCGAATATTTCGCCCATATTATTGGATATACTGGTACCATTTCTACTTCTGAGTACGAGGAGCTTTCCAAGGAAGATGAGAATGTAGAATTGTCTGATGTAATTGGAAAATCCGGTATTGAGCAGTATATGGATAAATATTTATCAGGAACAAAGGGCGCTCAGACTGTATATGTAGATAATGTGGGAAGCGTTATTGAAGTGTCTGATTATACTGAGGCTGTTCCTGGAAATGATGTATATCTGTCAATTGACAAAAACTTACAGATTGCTGCTTACAATGCATTGGAGAAGGAAATTGCAAGTATTTTGTATTCCAAAATTTCCAATGTAAAGACTGCAGGAACAACAGCAGATGAGTCGGATATTATAATTCCAGTTTATGATGTATATTATTCTTTCATAAATAATGGATTAATTGATACAACTCATTTTGAATCAGGAGATGCTACAGCTACAGAGAAGGCTGTGTTAAATGCTTATAATGACAAGGAAGCTTCTGTATTAGCTGAGCTTAATAATCAGTTGAAGCAGGCAAATGGCACTGTATATAACCAGCTGCCAAAGGAATATCAAGAGTATTCCACATATATTGTCACGAAGCTGAAAGCAGATGGAATCTTTGATGCTGATAAGATTGATTCTTCTGATGAGAAACAGATTCAATGGACCAGTGAGAACTTAAGTATCAACGAATATTTAAAATATGCCATTGAGAATAACTGGATTGATATTACTAAATTCACTCAGAAGTCCAAGTACGAGGATACAGATGAGATATATAATTCTCTTGTTGATTTCGTTTTAGAGCAGTTAAAGAGCGATTCAAAGTTTGAGAAATTAGTATATAAATATGTAATTCAGCAGGATATTGTAACGGGCAATGAATTGTGTGCATTGCTTTATGAGCAGGGAGTGCTGCCTGAGGATGAAAGTACTCATGATGCTTTGCTTAGCGGTGGTATTTCTGCTTATGGATTTGTATTGGACAAGATCAAGAACTTAGAGCTCACTCCAGGTCAGCTGGCCTTGGATCCTTGTTCTGGTTCAGTTGTAGTAGTTAATCCAAAGAACGGTGATTTGTTGGCATGTGTCACATATCCTGGTTATGATAATAATAAGCTGGCTAATAATGTAGATTCCAAATACTATACTTATTTGAATACCAGCTTATCAAATCCGCTATATAACTATGCTACACAGCAGAGAACGGCTCCAGGTTCTACTTACAAGATTGTAAGTTCCTTTGCTGGTCTTGAAAATGGTGTTATTGATACCTCCACATTGATAAATGATGAGGGTATATTTGATAAAGTAAGTAATAAGCCTAAATGTTGGGCTTATCCAAGTAACCATGGAGCGATAAATGTATCTTCTGCTTTGCGTTATTCTTGTAACTATTTCTTCTATGAAGTAGGTTATAGATTGGCAGGGGGAGATAATAATTATGATGATGAAGCCGGTATCAAGAAACTGGCAACTTATGCATCATTATTTGGATTGGATTCCAAAACAGGAATTGAAATTCAGGAGAACACACCTGAAATTGCTACAGAATATCCTGTAATGGCAGCCATTGGTCAGTCAAACAACAACTATACAACAGTATCTCTTGGTAGATATATTGCAGCTGTTGCAAACCGTGGAAAAGTATATAATCTGACTCTTCTGGATCATGTGGAGAATTCAGCTACTAAGGAAGTGTTGGAATCCTATGCTCCTTCTGTCAAGAACGAGATTACTACAATCTCAAATAATGAATGGAATGCGGTAAATGATGGTTTGAGACAGGTTGTAGAAGATTTGAGCGCATTTGACAATGTAAATTATCAGGCGGCTGGAAAGACCGGAACAGCTCAGCAGGTTCACAACAGACCTAACCATGCGCTGTTTGTAGGTTATGCTCCATATAATAATCCTGAGATATCCATTGCAACGCGTATTGCTTATGGTTATAGTTCAGGAAATGCCGCATTGGTTTCTTCTCAGGTAATGTCTTACTACTTCGGTGAGGCATCATTAGATGATATTAAGCAGGGTAATGTGGGAAATGTTACAACCAACAACTCTGTTACTGATTAATATATATTAGAGGCAATTATGGAAAACTCAGTAGTTATTAAAAGTAATAAAAACGGAATAACCTTGGTTTTGGATCCTGATTTGGATTTCGAACAGCTGGTGCGTGATATATGCGCCAAATTTGCCAATAACCGTAGATTTTTTGGCCAGGTAGAGATGGTTCTGGAAATCGAAGGCAGAGATGTATCTGGTAGAGAAGCGGCAGTAATAGCAGAAGCTATTCAGCTGAATTCAGATATTACAATTCCTTTGATTAGAGAGAAGAATGAATTAAAAGACAAGCGCATGATGGAAATGGCTGATCGTTTCTATTATGACAGTATCTATGATAATGCCAAGATAATCAGAGGGTCTATAGGAAATGATAAGAAAATCACCTCAGATGGAAGTATTGTAATTTTAGGTGATGTAAAGGCCAAGGGAAGAGTTGAAGCAGCAGGGAATATTATAGTATTCGGTACTGTATATGGAGAAGTTCATGCTGGTTATCCGGATAATAATTCTTGCTATATTATTGCCAATGCTATTGAGGCTGATGAGGTATCAGTTGGTAAATATACAGGCTCAAGCGAGCCAAAGAAGAAATTATTTCAAAAGAATAATAAGACAGATCCCATTGTGGCAGCTGTATGGAGCAAAAAGCTCATATGCGAATCCTTGTCCATGGGTCTTATTAAGCGCTTGAACTAGAGGAAGCTTATATTATGATATTATTAAAGACATACAAGTTAAAAAATGTTAATTTTAAACTGATTGTATCTGTTATAGCCATAACTATTCTAGGTATACTGATTATCGGAAGTGCTAATCCTGATTTTCAGAACAAACAGATTATTGGAATGGTGCTTGGAATAATAGTTATGGTAGCTGTGGCTCTGGTAGACTATGATTTCGTACTACAATTCAGTTGGGTTTATTATTTCATAGTCAATGCCTTACTGGTGCTGGTTTTACTCATTGGTAAAAGCGTAGGTGGAGCTACAAGATGGATTGAAGTGGGAATTCGTTTCCAACCTTCAGAATTAGGTAAGGTGCTGTTAATATTATTTTTTGCAGCATATTTAACACAGCATGAAGATGAGATTACAGACAGAGTATTTATTGTAAAAACAGCGGCAATTGCAGCAATTCCTCTTGCTCTTATTTTAAAGGAGCCAGATCTGTCAACTACAATTGTTACATTTATGATAATTGCCTGCTTATTATTTATCACAGGCTTAAGCTACAAGCTGGTAGGTATATGCTTGGCAATAGGAGTACCTCTGATTGCTACAGTAATTATTCTTGTATTACAATTTGGAGAGTCTATATTTGGCTCTCACGCATATCAGGCACGCAGAATTCTGGCATGGCTTAGACCTGAGGACTATCCTCAGTATGCATATCAGCAATTGAATTCTATTATGGCTATTGGTTCTGGACAGTTCTTGGGCAAGGGCTTGGGAAATGATAGTGCAGAATCTGTTAAAAATGGTAATTATATATCAGAGCCTCAGACTGACTTCATCTTTGCAGTAGCAGGGGAGGAGCTTGGATTTATCGGTTCTGTTATAATTATATTATTATTACTTTATATAACCTATCAATGTATAGAGACTTCCAAGAAGGCCAAGGATTTGTCCGGCAGATTAATCTGCATTGGAATGGCTGCATTAATCGGTTTCCAGAGTTTTGTAAATATCTGTGTTGTAACTGGATTGATGCCAAATACTGGATTGCCTCTGCCATTTGTAAGTTATGGATTGACATCTCTCGTAACTCTATATGCAGGGTTAGGATTTGTTTTAAATGTAGGTTTACAGCCTAAGAAATATTAAGATAAAGGGGGCTTACTAGAATGAATATTGGATTAGTAGCACATGATTCAAAAAAGAAATTAATGCAGAATTTCTGCATTGCATACAGAGGTATACTGAGTAAAAACGATTTGTTCGCTACTGGAACAACCGGTAGATTAATTGAGGAAGTAACTAATTTGTCCGTACATAAATATTTAGCAGGACATTTAGGAGGTACACAGCAGTTGGGAGCTCAGATTGAGCATAACGAGATTGATTTGGTTATCTTTCTCCGTGATCCACTTACTGTGAAATCTCATGAACCTGATGTAAATAATATTGTTAAAATCTGTGATGCCAATAATATACCTTTGGCTACAAATTTAGCAACTGCCGAATTGCTAATTAAGTCTTTGGATAGAGGAGACCTTGAGTGGCGTGAAATGTATAAATAAAATCTTGTCTATAGCCTTAGTTGCTATTCTAACTTTGTCATTATGGGGATGTGGCAAAGAGGCAAATACATCATATCAATTGGAAGCAACATCAGCTGCTTACGGTTTGGTAAATGCTCCACAGGAAGACTTAATTAATTTCTTTGGTGATGACAAATGTGTCACTGCTGAAGACAATTTTGGCTTAAATCAGGTGGATTCCCAGGTTGCAGGCGGCGGTGGTGTATTTAATTTGACTACACAGGAAGTATGCTATGCCCAAAATATCTATGGGAAAATGTATCCAGCAAGTACAACCAAAATTTTAACTGCTTTGGTAGCTTTAGAATATGGCGATTTAAATAAGATGGTTACAGTCAGCGAATTTGCTGCTGATCAGGGCTCTGATTCATCTGTAGCTAATCTCAAGGCCGGAGATGTAATGTCTCTGGAGGATTTGCTATACGGTCTTATGCTTCGAAGTGGAAATGATGCAGCTATTGCAATTGCAGAAGGGATTTCTGGAAGTGTAGAAGAGTTTGCCAAGTTAATGAATCAAAAAGCAGCTGCTTTAGGTGCTACACATTCTCATTTTGTAACACCTCACGGACTCCATGAGGATGATCATTATACAACTGTTTATGATATGTATCTCATAACATCAGCTGCTATTCAAAATGAGAAATTTGTACAAATTATCTCAACAGCAACTTATGATACTAATTATTCTACTGTAAGTGGAGAGGCCAAGAGCCAGACATGGACTAATACAAATCATTATTTGCTTGGCACTGCCAAGGCCCCAGAAGGCTTTACAGTAATTGGCGGTAAAACCGGAACAACCTATGAGGCTGGATATTGCCTCGTATTATATAGCAAAAATTCTGCTGGCCAGGATATTATATCCATTGTCTATAATGCAGACTGTGCTTTGAATTTATATTATTTAATGAATGAATTGCTCTACACCTTTGCGGAGCCTAAATAACGGAGAGAGTATTGAAAACTGATAATAATTCCACAAATATTGTGAAGTTTCATAAGAAGATACAATTAAATATTGGTTTTGTTATCTTTGGAATATTCATGCTATATGTAATATTCCATGTTTTTACCTATATAACCAGGGAAAATATCAATGTCTACGAAGTTACCAACGGAACCTTGTCCAACAACAATGTATATCAGGCCCTTGCCATTCGTCAGGAGACTGTGGTAAATGCTGAAATGGAGGGACAGCTTCTGTATTATGCTGCTAATTTGGATCAGGTTGGTGTGAAATCTGCTGTGTATTCCATTGATACAAGTGGCAATATTAGCTCCAAAATGAGCGAGAAAACCAATGAGTTATCTCAGTTATCCAATACTGATTTAGCAAAACTTCAGAATCAAATTGGCGGATATATATTTGACTATCGTGATAATGATTTTCAAAAAGTATATAATTTCAAAAATGATATTGAATCCAGTTTGCAATTATTTTACAGAAATACAGTAAGCGAGGAAATGGCCGCTACTATACAGGCTGCAATTGATGCTGGTACTTTCAAATATTTTGCTGCTCCAGAACCTGGAATAGTAGTATATCAATTAGATGGTTACGAAGGATTGACACTTGATTCCTTTTCATCGGAATCATTTGACACAAGCAATTTAAATATACAGAATCTCAAGGCTAATACCACAGCTTCTAATGGTCAACCAGTATATAAGCTGGTGACTTCAGATAAGTGGAATCTGGTATTAAGTGTAGATGATGCTACAGCAGAAGCCCTGAGTCAGGATGAATCACATTATGTGGAAATAAAATTCGTTGAAGATGGTGCTACAACCTGGGCTTCATATGAATTTGTTGAGAAGGCAGGAACCAAATATTTGATTTTAAGTCTGGATGATAGTGTAGCCAGATATGCCAACAATAGATTTATTAAGATTGAATTGCTGCTAAATGAAAAAAGTGGTTTGAAAATTCCTAATTCCTCTATTGTAGAGAAGGAATTCTATATGATTCCAGAGACATATCTGTTTAACGGTGGAGATAATACTGATTCTGCATTTATGGTAAGAAATGGTTCAAATGATACACTGGTATTTCCTGATATTTATCATGAGGAAAATGGATATCTGTATGTGGATCCTACAGACTTGCCAAAGGGCAGTGTGCTGGTAAAACAAAATTCAGTTGATACTTATACAGTTGGATCTGAAACCTCATCATTACAGGGGGTATATTGCGTAAATAAGGGCTATGCAACCTTTAAGCAGATTGAACTACTATATCAGAATTCAAATTATTCTATTATCAAGAATAATACAAGCTACGGCTTGGCTTTGTATGATCATATAGTATTAAATGGTTCAGAAGTAGAAGAGAATTCGATTATTAATTAATAGAAAGGCAGATTATATGTTGCAGGATAATTTAAAAGAAATTGAAAACAGAGTGCAGGCAGCTTGCGAAAGAGCTGGCAGAAGCAGAGATGAAGTAACTTTGATTGCAGTAAGCAAAACCAAGCCAATTGAAGATTTAACAGAGATTTACAATGCTGGTGTCAGAGATTTTGGGGAGAACAAAGTTCAGGAATTAACTGATAAAATCGAGAAAATGCCAAATGATATTAAATGGCATATGATTGGACATTTACAGCGTAATAAAGTGAAATATATCATCGATAAGGTGGAATTGATTCACTCAGTAGATAGTTTCAGATTAGCTGAAGAAATCAATATTCAGGCCAAGAAGAAAGGAATCGTGGTTCCAATTCTGGTGGAGGTCAATATTGCAGAGGAAGAAAGCAAATTTGGAGTCTCAAAAGAAGATGCTATGGAATTGGTGAAACAGATAGCTACACTTGATGGTTTGACTGTAAAGGGTCTCATGTCTATAGCACCATATGTTGTGGATTCTGAAGAAAATCGACCTTATTTTCACAAAATAAAGGATTTATCTGTTGACATAAGCAACGAAAACATAGATAATGTATCTATGGATATTTTATCCATGGGAATGTCTGGAGATTTCGAGGTTGCCATTGAAGAAGGAGCCACAATGGTTCGCGTTGGAACAGGAATCTTTGGCGAGAGAAATTATAATAAATTATAGAGGAGATTTTATAATGGCTATTTTCGATCGCATGCTTGATGTTATGAACTTGGGCGACGATGATGAATATTATGATGATGAAGAATTTGAAGAAGAAGACTATTATGATGATGAAGAGGAAGAGTCAGAAGGATTCTTTTCTAAATTCTCCAAGAATAAGAATGTAAGTGAGGATGAGCCGGCTCAGCCAAAAGAGAAGCAACCGGTTATTAAATCAACTCCAAAAATAACTCCTATGAGGAGCCCTAGAAAGGCGACAAATAAAACAATGGAAGTATGTGTAATTAAACCATCTTCTTTTGAAGATGCTAGAGAAATTTCAGAAACATTACTTGCTGATAGAACAGTTATTTTGAATATGGAAGGTATCGATTTAGGCTTAGCTCAGAGAATTATCGATTTTACTTCTGGATGCTGTTATGCAATTGATGGAAATTTACAGAAAGTAAGTAATTATATCTTTATTATTACTCCTGCAGCTGTTGATATATCAGGAGACTTACAGGGTATAGTAGATGCCTTCGATTTCTCTGGTATTCAGACAGGATTTTAAGAACATTTTGGAGCATCAGATTCTATAGAACCTGGTGCTCTTTTTATTTTTGCAAAAAGGAGACCACGTTAAAATGGCAAAAGAACTAATAGTTAATTACGATAATAAACCTTGCTACTCAATTTATATTGATAATAGTTATGATGCATTTTGTGACAAAGTTAATGAGATTTCAAACTTTAAAAAGTCAAAAACCTGCATTGTCACAGATTCAAATGTGGCAAATATTTACTTGAATGACATGGTCGAATTTGCAAAAAATGCTTTTGAACAGGTTTTCACATTTATAATTCCTGCTGGAGAAGCCAACAAAAATCTGTCTCAAATTGAAAAATTATATGAATATTTAATTATTAATCGATTC
>ODAI014158673.1_pt1 | contig 11458 bp, 1 predicted proteins | sample 1539321 | NCBI WGS metagenome assembly ODAI01 (sample SAMN02144231, study PRJEB22623) | gut metagenome | biome: sheep rumen | host: Ovis aries | place: New Zealand
TGGGGATTGGGGATTGGGCCCAATCCCCAATCCCCAATCCCCAATCCCCAATCCCCAATCCCCATGTAAGATTTCTTTAAAATTTTTATTAATTGATTTTACATTTAAAATAAAATATTTAATATTTTCAAAGAAAATAAAAATTTAAATTAACATTTAAAAATGAAACAGAAAAAAAATGATCCTTCAGATAAAGCTGAATTAATTGAAGATCCAACAAAGTACTATGATAAACTAGTAAAAATAGAAGAAGAAATATCAAATCTCCAGTTCTTAGAAAAAGATTTAAACACTTTTGTATCAAATATAGAGTCAGAATTGGCCATGAAAACAAATCATGATCCAGAATTAAGAAACAGTGATACAATAGATTGCATAAAAATATATTTCAAAAAAATCCAAGAAAAAATAGAGAATAGTTATATCAAACTAACATCAACAGTAAGAGAAAAATTATATTATATTATATATAATATAATTGTTTTATTCCTTAATTATATTGAAAGAATGCGAAAATATAATTATTCTCTTCATGGTATTGAATTCATTGAATGGCTTATCACATTAATGGAGTCAAATATTGTTTTATCTCATATTAAATATATGAAATTAAGGTCACAACTCTATCTTTTGATATGCTTTTTATACGAGGACTGTAAAGCTTACAAATCATCTTTTGGCTTTATAACCAAAGGAATTAATAAATTATTAGAATTAAAATCAATAGAAGAACAACAAAGACCTTTGCCAGATTATATGCAGGATATTTTTGATGAAAATATAAAACATTTAAGATATTTTGAATTCAAATATGGAATTATTAGTGGAAATTTAAATTTTGAAAGCTGGAAGAAAAAACTAGAAGAAACATATGATATAAATATGACAGAAAAAGCAGAGAAAAATGCAGAAAACAAAGAGAAAGATAAAAATAAAATTGCAGACAATATTTTAAGTAGAAATATTTGTGCAATAAATTCAATATCAAATTTATCTTTTTATAATAGTATAGTTAATCATGAAGGAACAAAATACGACTGGAAAAACAACATGATAAATTATATATATAATACTTTATTAAAGCCTGATATTGATAATATTAAGAAAGGTATTATAGAATTTATAGATAAAAAAAAGCGTGACTTAGAATTAAGTTCTAAAATAAATCAAAATGAAAAAAATTATGATGAAATATTAAATGAAGCAATCAATATTAATAATGAAAAAATAGTAAAGAATTATGAGCATTCATCGAAGGTTGTTCCTTTGGAATTACATGTTGAAATTTTAAAGGCATGTTATGATAATAAATTATTTAAAGAATTTATGGAATTAATAGATAGTATAAATACAAGAATTAAATACCGTCATGTAGAGCATCCATATATTTCAGATGTCGATATACAAATGAGTTCCATACAATATTCTAATATTCCTAATGGTTATGAAAAAATTCCATTAGATTTAAATATTAATAATTATAAAAGAGAAATAAAGAAGTTAAGAGAAGCAGGAAAATATATATCAAATATGGATAAAGAAAGTAGCCAACTTGCCTCACTTGTAGCAAAAGGAAATAAAAAAGATAAAAAAAAAGATACAAAAAAAGACGCAAAAAAAGATGCAAAAAAGGAACAAAAAAAACCAGAAAAAAAATTAAATGAAGAAAATGCAATACCAAATCCTTATGAAAAAATAGAAAACTTAGAACATAATTTTGTCTATTTGTTATTGCGTCGCTCTCATAATCCAAATAAAGCATTAACAAATATACGTATAGTAATGTCAAATGATTACAAAATAAAAAAAGATATAAAATCTAATGAAAGAGCTATTGCCCTTCCAATTAAAATATTCAAAGATAATTTATATGAAAAAGAGCAAAAAATAGTTCTAGGGGAACAAAGTACAAAATTTTTCCCATATATTATTATTACTAAAGGTTCCTCTCAAGATTTATCAGATGATAATGAAAAACTTAATGCAATTGTAGATGTTTTTCCCTTAATAAGTAATTGCCCTTATGCCACACCTAAAATGAATTATATTAAAATAGAACCAGAAATAACAATTCAAGGAAAAAATTCAGACCCTAATTATATAAATTATAATTTTTCTCATTTTTATGTAAATTTAACTTATTTAAATGATAAAAGTTTTTATATGATCGAAAGGGAAGTTGAAATACTCAGACATTTATTTGATTTAGAAAATTCATGTTTAGATAATAAAGATAAAATAGATATCCCAAATGAAGAAAATAATAAAGAAGATTATTCAGGAAGACAATATCGATTTCTTAAATTGAATTATAATTTTGAAAAACTTGATTTATTAGCAACTTGGATATATAATTCCATACAAGATGAATGTGGTAATTATTTTTTAAATATGCGCTCTAATTTTTTATATGATATATGCATATTAATTTACAAGAAATATCTCAAAAATTTTTTGGAAAGAATTAATTATTTCAATAGTTTCAAAGATGAATTAGAACAAAATTTAGTTCAAGAAATTTTGAAAATAATTAATTCTTTATTTAGTCAAATATTTAATACTTTATTTTGTATTCATTATGTTTTAACCAATATACCACATAAAGATGTTATCATATATGGATATATCAGTTTATTATTAGGCGAATATGCTGAAAAAACAGGGAATAATGCTACAGGGGTTGTTATATTAAAAGATACAATTGAATTTTTTGAAAAGGCAAAAGAAAAGGAAGATATATTTGGAATTGATAATAGAGAAAATAAACAAACATTTACTTCTTTTACTTGTGATAATAATAAAATTTTTAAATTAAAAGAAGAAATAGATGGGAAATATTATAATTATGTTAAAAAATTAAATAAAAAAAGAAGAGTTAATTTCAGAATGGTTACCGAACAAGGAATATCAAAAGCTGATCCTGATATAATAAACGAGGAAGATTTTGAGGTTAATTATATGGAAAATGAATATAATAATTATTTAAACAAAAAGGAAAAAGAAAAAGATATAAATAAAAATAATGAAAATATTAAATCTCCATTATATGATGGTAATAGAATATATTTAGATGATGAAAAAAATAAAGACAATATAAAAGTGAATTATTCAATAACAGAATATGAAAATGATTTAAATTGTATATATATCGAATTAATAATGAAATATTATCGAATGTATATCAAAAGCGGTGAAGGAATTTTAGAAAAGATTAAAATGTATGAAAATTTGAAAAAAAATAAAAAAAATCTTGAAACAAAAAAATTAAAAAAAAATACATTGCCTCATATAAACCTTCCAGAACGTATCACAAAAAAATTAGATATAATAAAAGGAGAATCTGCAGTTCATGTCAAAAATAATATGAATGATTTAAAAAAAATATTACAAGAAGGAGGAAAGCTACAACCTGATAAGCCAATATTATCCAAAAGTGAGAAAGTAATGAAATTAAATATTAATAAAAATTCATATTTAATGGCATTATATAATGCTTCTTTAGCTTCAATGAGACCAAAAAATAAGCAAGATCAAATATATTTATTAACTATAAGTAATAATAATATTGATCAAGTAATTAAAGAAGAAGAAGAAAGATATAATTATTATTCTAAATATTTTTTTTATATTAAATCTTTAGAAAGGTTTAACTCAAATTCGAATGAATTATCATATCATTATTATCCATATAATTTATTATATAAACCAATAATGATAGATAAATATGAAAAAATACCAGAACCTATTTTAATTCATAAAACATCTCGAAATTGTAGTTTTATTTTCCCATTAATAAAAATAAAGAAAGATCAATTAGATAAAGTTTATCATAATATATCAAAAGTTAAAATGTTCGGACAAATTTCAACAGGGTCAAATATAGTTCAATTGAACAATACATCTTTAACTAATACAAATAAAATAATTCCTATTATAGATTCTATAACAATACAAAATTTAAAAAATAATGAAAAATATATTTTTGCATATGCTGCTTTTGATAATGATGAATCAATGGTAAATACCATAGGTTCTACATCTAAAGAAGTTGAATTATATTTTCCTTTACCTATACATTATATTTCTTATCATGTTTGTAAAGTAGCATATGAATTTAGATTTTATAATATTTGTAAAGAAAGAAGTAAAATTGTTTTTAATTATTTCACAGAGAAAAGTGATATAAAAGAAATAAAATTAGATAATAAAAATAATTCAATAATTTTAAATAAATTAAAATATGATTATGTTTACAGAACATCTTTATTTGAATTAGAAGGTGTTGCTTATTGCTTTTATTATTTAGCCAAAAGTACTTTTAATTTAAAATTAAATGAGAATTTAATTGATAATAAAGTCGAATCTAATGTTTATAAGCAACAAAAAAATGTACTTAAAATTTTAAATATATTAAATTTAGGCCTAGAAATAGCAATATATTTGAGAAATTATAAATTAATTAAAATGTTTGTGATTGAATTATATAATACTTCTGTTCAAATAATAAACAAACAAAATTTGTATAAAGAACTTCTAAATATTTATATGAAAATGAGTTTAGGTGTAAATATAATTCCTAACGATATATGGGATATTAATTTAAGAAAAATATCATCTTTAATAGTATATAATATATTCATCTTAGGTAATATGGTTAATGAACCTGATATTGTAAAAAAAAGTTTAATAATGGATTTAGGATTAAAAAATAAAAAATATTATCCTTTTAAATATATATATTTACAAAAAGAAGAAGAAATTGAACAAAAAGAAAAAAAAGACAAAGGTAAAGGTAAGCCACAAGAAAATAAAAAAGAAGAAAATAAGGCGGAAGAAAATGTAAATGAAAAGCCGCCTGAACCAAAATTTAAAGAAATATCAAATTCAGTGTTAAAAGATTTAGAAAAAGAATGCCAAGAAATTGTAGAATTTATTTATAGTTGCGGAGATTATAATGAATTAATCAAAGCTAAATTAGATATATATAAAGATATTCTTGATACCTTAATTGAAAAATATAATGGTGGAATAAATCCTAATATTAATGCTAAAGAAAAAAAAGATAATAAACCTCAAGTTGATGTAGATCAAAATAAAGAATTATATCCAAATTTACAAAGTGAGATAGATAAACATAAATTAGATATAAATGATTTAATTGAAGTATGGGATGGATTTAAATCAGAAGGAATTAAATATGTTCAAAAATATATATCATCTGGAACAACAAAAAATAATTATTATCAATATTTGGATAAAATGCTCAAAAAGTTAATTCAAAATTTCATTGGAGGATTATATACTAGTGCAAGTTCGGGAGATTTGAAAAAGGAAAAAGCACCTGCACAAGGAGGTGTATCTAATTTTTCTGAAATATTATCCACAATAGATTCATTTCAAATTCAGAAAGAAGATAATGAATTTATTATTAATATATTTAATCAAAAATTACAATTTATTTCCGGAGATATATTATATAAATTAAAAGTAAGAATTAGAGATTATTTAGCAAAGATAAAACAAGAAATGGAAAGTAAGAAAGATAAAATGGAGATTGATTTAGAAAAAATGGGTGGACAAATTGAAGAAAAGTTTTTTGGATGCATAGTGGAAGAAGAAATAAAGCCATCATATGATTCCTTGAATCAAAATGAAATTTTTAAAATAAAAGAAAAACTTTATTGGATATCTGATTTATATTATAATAAGGGAATTATTTTATATTTGGATTTTCTTCAATCTAATCATCCTGAATTCATGAATTATGATTTTAATAATTTCTTCAATTTCAGATTATGTGATATAAAAAAATTAGATAAATACGGTGAAAAAAATGAAAAAGAAATTGATGATTTAAAATTACTAGATATTAAATTAGGATTTTTTAATCAAAAAGACAAAAAATTAGAAGCCAAAAAAGTAGAACAAGAAGCTGGCCAAATTCCTGAAGGAGAAAAGCCAGTAAGTCGTACAGGTAAAAAAGATGATAAAAAAAAGCCTTTACCAAAAAAAGATGATAAAAAAAAGAAAGATGGAAAAGGAAAAGACATTGAAGAAGAGAATATAGACCCTAATGATGATACTTTAGATAGAAACATGACTGAAAGATATCAAAAATTAAATAAAATATTTGAACAATTTGCTCTTTGTGCTTTATGTAATAATGATACAGAAAATTATTCTCATTTAGATAATTTAATTTATTTTATATATAATATAATTATATATGATATGCTTTCACCTTATAATTGTTGTGATGATATAATAATAAAAAATGAAGACGAAGATAGTGAAACAAATCCTTATAAATCATTGCCTAATAATATTTGGTCTTATTTAATTATTATTGGTGAAGTAGCTTTAGCAAGGTTAAATTATTTAAAAAAAGGCAATCAAAATTTCATGGAATTTGATTATGATTATGAATTAAATAAATTTAAATCATTAATAACAGAAAATAAATTCAATGAACCAATTGAAAAATTTCATTCTTTACCAAAATCATTAAAGCCAGTTAAAAATAAATTAGATGAAGAAAATTTATTAGATTCATATTCTAAACTAATTAATATAGATATCTACATTGAATTATTAACTTTTATCATGCAATGTGCATATTATAAACAAAAATGGAGTGTTTTGAGTGAATTTATTACTAAATTTAATGATGTAACTAATGAGCTTTTTAGTCAATTTACTTTAGCATTTTTAATAGAAGGACAAAAACATATTTTTGAAAAGGCAAATAATAATACTATTAATAAACAGGAAGAAATAAATAAAAGAGTTGAATTATATGAGACTTGGAAAAATTCAAGAAAGAAAAATAAAAGACAACAAATGATAACAGGAGAAATTCCTCCTGAACAATTAGAGTTTGAGAAAGATTATGCTATATTATCAAATGAATTAAATATTTATACTTCTATAAGTGATATGCTAAAAAATGACAAAGAAAAAAGTGAAAAATTATATGAAAGTTTTTTGAATGATACTAATAATGCTTTAAAAGCTGTTCAAACCTGTAGAAAAAAATATGAAGAATATCAAATAGAATTAATGTCTCTTGAAAAATATAAATATAATTTCGGAATAAGTTATAATAATTTTATAAATAAATTTAAAAATTTACAATTTTTACAAAGTAATATGCTTATCGGATATAAAAATTGTATTCAAGTTTTGAAAAAAAGACAAGAAAATTATTTACTCATCCAGATATTATACGAAATGAGTTTGGTTCTATATTCAATACATACAGAAAAAACTTTAAGGCAAGCAGAAATATTTTTCAATGAGGAAATTGATACAGTATTCCAAAAATTATATTCAGTTAAAGGGTTTAGAGATATAAAATTTGAAAATTATATAAATTCTTCGGGTTCTAAAAATATATATGTATTACCCTCTTTTCTTTATGCTATTAAATCTTTGCATAAATTAGCTAAATATTGTTATGATAATTCTTTATATGACCAAATTGAATCAGCATTATTTGCTTCTAAAATTACATTTTATGTCCTAAATAATATTATACCAAACCCTTCAATATATTCAGCATATGGAACTTATAGATTAAACGATATTAATGAAAATATAAATATTTTTGATTCTAAATTTAATATAAAGCCAGGAGATTTATTAGTTTCATTAATAGAATTGAGTCAAATATTAATTTCTTATAATAAATTCGAAGAATGCTTACCCATGCTATGTTTGTCTGAGTATTTAGCATGTGATAAGTGCAAAAATATTAATTATACTTTATTTTCTAGAATACTTAAAGTTATTTGTTTAGCAGAAATTGGTTATATAAATGAAGCTTTTATGAATTATTATAAAATAATAAAAAAATATGATCTGCCTCAAATATTAAATTCAGGATATAAAATATATTCAACAGGAAAATATGCAAATTTAACTAACAATGAAGATAAAATAAATTATTATAATAATTTACCACCAGATGATGAAAAAAATATAAATGCCTTGAATAATTTGATTAAATTAAATATTGATAACGAACTAAAAAATTATTTAGGACCTAATTTATTTTATTTTTTGCAATATAGTAAATTAATTATATTATTCAAAGTAACTAATAAAGATAATTATAATTTATATCCTGATAAAAATAATTTTAGTACTTTAAGAGATGAAACTTTTATTCGTATTGAAAAGGAATGTAGGGAAAATATTTCTATTATAAGTACTTATGAAGATATCAATTTCTTAATACAATGTATGAAATCTATAAAATATAATGAAATTAATTATAAAGAAAATATAACCATATTGCAAAATAAGTTAAATGAGATAACTGATACCAATAAAATTACAAGTGATGAGATTAAAAATTTCATAACATTAAAATATAATAAATCAGATTTAGAACTTTCTAAAGAAAGATATGAATTAATTTTTAAGTTTAGAATACTTTTAAGTCAATTATATATGTGTCAAGGCCTTTATATTAATTCATCGATGGTAATATATAAATCAATCGAGAATTTTAATAAATTATTATCAAACGAATATGGTAATAAAATTTTTAATTTTGATAAAGGAGATGATTTTATCCCAGATTTAAAACCAAATGAAATAAGTATAGGAGGAAGTGGCGCAAAAGGCGGTAAACCTCCTGCTAAACAAGATAAGAAAGATAATAAAGCATCCAAAAAAGATGATAAAAAAGGAAAAAAAGATAATAAAGATATACAAGAAAATTTACCAAATGCTGACCCTGAATTACAAATAAAAGAATTAATGAAATTGATATCAGAAAAAATATATAAAAATCAAAGAATTATTCCAAATAGTGTCTATTGGTTTAAATTACATTTTTATCATTTAACTAATTTATATAAAATGAATAGATTTAGGGATTGTCTTTATATTATTGATAAAATAATTAAAAATAGCCAAAAAATAAATGATACTTATTTCTTTATTAGAGCAAAAGAAATCGAAATAATGATTTATGTTCAACAATATGATATTATGAAAGCACAAAAATCTTATGATGAAATATTACAAAGAGGAAAAACAAATTTCATAAATGATTATGAATTATGTGTTTTTTATGGAAATTTTGCAGAATATCAATTCATTGAAAAAAATTATGAATTAGCTTTAAATTTAATTAAATTTGCCAGAAATATTTTATGGGAAAAATATGCTTCTTTTAATTATTTAATTCAACCTCAAACTATATTTACAAATAAAAATATAAATAACTTGTTTATCGATAAAGAAATGATGAATAAATTAATTGATAAAGAAACTAATATTAATACTAAATTGGGAAATGCTAAAAAAGATCCTAAATCTGGAGGAGATAATAGTGGGCAATTATTAATTGATTATTTTTCAACCGAACATATTTTTGAAAATCCAAATTATGATAAAGATAATTATTCAAATCCTAAAATAGAATATCCAAAAGATATTTTTGAAAATATATATTATAAATTTACTGAATTAATATGTAAGATTGACTTAAAATATGTTTATTTCCAAATTTGTAATCCACAAAAAAATAATGAAATAAATATTCAATTATGTGAATCAATATTAAAAGATTTATTAATTATGTTCGATAAATTATTATATCAACATACTTATTATAAAACTTTGACTTATTATTTAATTGGAATTTTGCACAAAATTAAATTTGTAAAAGATTTAAAAGAATTTTTAGAAAAAAATTTCTTGGAACATCAAAAACTTTTGAAAAAAAATAATATAGAAGTATTAACATTAGATAAAATGATATTATTTAAATATTGTCATTATTTTAATGAAGCATGTAATAAACAATTTTTACCAACTTTAAAAGAAGCAAAAGAAAATTTCAAAAAGGCTTTAGAATTTTGTAAAAGTGATTTCTTTGTTTTTGAAAATAGTTTTAGTGTTTTAAATATCACAGCACAATTAGCTGATATTTCCATTCTATTGGCTGAATATAAAATGCATCAAAATTTAAAATATGCCGATATTAACCAAGTAGTAGTTAAAATTAATACATTAATTAATAGACAAATCTTTTATGATAAGCCAAATGATGATTTACAATATTTAAAAGAGGAAAATTTAGACCAGAATATGAAAGATCTCATTAAACAATTTAAAGATGATAAAAATAAAAAAGACAAAAATGAATATGTAAATTATATTAAACAATACATTTATTATAGTGACCTATCTATAAAAATAAAAGAAATTAAAAAAACAATAATTGAAAATACGCATGAATTATGTACAGGAATAAATTTAATAGATGTATCAAAATTACCTAAGGATATAACACTTCAAATATTAGAAAGTGATTATATTACAAAAAAGAATAATAAAGATTTTGTCCAAAATATTTCAATAAAAAATAGTATTGATTCTTTCGATGTAATAAATTTATTAAAAAATTATATGAAAGAAATAGATTATTTTAATTTCAACCAAATATTAGATGATTCATTAGATGAAAAATTAAAAAATTTAACTAAGCTTCATAAATTTTTAAAAAATAATTTGAGTTCATATCAATCAAAGTGTTGTATAGAATATAGTCCACAAAAAGATGATGAATCTTTAACATCAATAGATTTTATAACGAATGACCAAATTAATGTAAGTTATGTTCTTTTTCCTTATGAAACAATTTCTCATTTAAGTGGACTTAATGGATTTTTTAATCAAAAAAATGGAGATAAATATATAAATTTAATTTACTTATTAGGAAATAATTCTAATTCGGCTATACCTCAAGAAAATGTTCCTGTTAAAAAAGAGCCTGTTAAATCCAAAGCTTCAAATAAAAGGAAAAAGAAAAATGATAAAAAAGAAGTTAAACCAACAGAAGAAATAAATAATGCTAATGAGAGAGAAAATATTATTTTTGGAAGGATAATGATAAGTGAAAAATTTTTAATGAATTTAAATCAAAGAATTTATAATTTAAAAACACAATGTAGAATGAGTATGACTCTTAGTGAAGAAAAAAAGAAAAGAGACTTCAAATATTATCAAATAGATTATTATAATTTAATTTATGATTTCATAAAAGAAATATTTTTCGGTAAAAAGCAATTTAATGAAGTAAAAAAAATTAAAGAAGTTATCAAAGAAGAAGATATTGGAGAAGTTTCTGTGGATAATTTAGAATTTTGGTTCAATTTTTGTAACTTCTCCTTTTATAAAACCACTAATACTAAATTTAATGGATTGCTTCGAAAAATTCATAAAACTCTCATTAATTAAATATTATATAAAAATAAATTTAATTTTTAATTCTTATTTTTTATAATTTAATAATTAGTGGGGGATTGGGGATTGGGGATTGGGGATTGGGGATTGGGGATTGGGGATTGGGGGTTTGGGCCCAACCCCAAAACCCCAAACCCCAACCCCCATCCCCCAACCCCCATACCCCACTCATTTACAAAATATTTAATAATTATAA
>ODAI012397395.1_pt1 | contig 11456 bp, 11 predicted proteins | sample 1539321 | NCBI WGS metagenome assembly ODAI01 (sample SAMN02144231, study PRJEB22623) | gut metagenome | biome: sheep rumen | host: Ovis aries | place: New Zealand
ATCAAGATTGTGAAAAACAAGTGTGCACCGCCTTTCCGTACTGCTGAGTTCGATATTATCTTTGGTGAAGGCGTCAGCCGTGAAGGAATGCTGCTGGATCTTGCCGTGGATCAGGATATTGTGCATAAGTCCGGTTCCTGGTTCTCCTATGCGGATGAACGGATCGGGCAGGGAAGGGATAACGCCAGGCTTTACCTGGTTGCACACCCTGAAATCACCGATGAAATCGAACAGCGGCTCCGCACGACACTGTTTGCAAAAAAGGATACGCCCGCCGCGGACCCGACGGTTCCGGACAGTGAACTGCCTGAAGATGACCTGCTTGGTCTTCTGGATTCCGGTCTATGAATCAGTACCTGACTGTCATGCAGGAGAAATCCATGCCCCGCGCCTGGATTTCTCCTGTTTTCGTTATCTTCCGGCCTTCGTCTTCCGGTTTGCGTATGATACAATGCTCCTGTCCTTATAATGCACACATGCGGATGGAAGGTGGATCATGATGACGTTTACTGAATATATGGCTTCCATGGCCCTTCCTCTTCCGGAACAGATCCGGAAACTGAAAGACGCCGGCCGGCTCCGGGATGCAGAACGCGCACTGGATGCCCGGCTTGCCATGGATTTACCGGTCATGCTCCGGCATCGTCTTCTGACAGAAAAAGAGCGTCTCCGCCGGACCCAGGATGATTATCCCTTTGATGAGCAGCAGGCCTTTCTTGAACTTCAGAAAGTGTACCCGGAACTGGATGAAAAGACGTTCCGGCAGCTGGATGACGAAGGGCTCATGGACTTCCTGTTTTTTGACGGGGTCAAGCGGTACCATGTCCGGTTCGCTGCCACACTGCGCAAGGACAGCCTGATAAAAAAACGATTCGGCCATCCCGTGGATTCCGGAAACGACTGGCTGGATTCCATGATTCAGACACTGCGGACAGAAGGTACGCTCTCACGCCGGATTACGCTGGAGGCACAGATTGCTCCTTCTGCTGATGTTTTCCGCCCCGGTACCTGGCGCGCATGGCTGCCTGTACCGCTGGAATCCGACCAGCAGTCAGCGTTTCAGGTCCTTTCCGGGCAGCCGGACAGCATCGGGGACGCGCACGCGCCGGCCAGAAGCGCTTACTGGGAAAGGGAATCCGGTACTCTGCCTGTGTTCAGTCTTCGCTACCGCTACATCAGTACAATCCGGTACGCCGATCCTCTGCACGCACCGGTACCGGCCTGTCCGCTGTACCCCTGTGCTGCACCGCCCTGCGATGAGGACCTTGCGGAAGACGGTGTATTCATCCGGTTTACACCCTATCTGCGAACGCTTGCCCGGACACTCACGGAAGGCATCACTGAACCCGTGGAAAAAGCATGGCGTTTCTATTGCTTTGTTACACAGAAGGTACGCTATGCCTTTGTCCGGCAGTACTTCCTTCTGGATGATCTGGGTGAATACTGCGCGCTGAACCTGCGCGGCGACTGTGGGCTGCAGGCGCTTCTGTTCATCATCCTGTGCCGCATCAGCGGGATTCCGGCACGCTGGCAGAGCGGGCTGAGCATGGATGAGGATTATACCGGGGCACACGACTGGGCACAGTTCTATCTTGAAGGCTGGGGCTGGCTGTTTGCCGATCCGTCCTATGGCGGCTCTGCATGGCGGTGTGGTGCTGCAGACAGGCATGCCTTCTATTTCGGGAATATTGATCCCATGCGCATGGCCGCCAACAGGCAGTTCATGGCGCCGCTCACACCTCAGACACATCAGTTCAGGCATGACCCGTATGATCAGCAGTCCGGTGAAATCGAAAGCCCTGAACTTGACTGTGCACTGCTTGGAAAGCAGATCGACGACGACGTATCCATGATCGGGTGGGAGACACTGCCGGCGGAAGGAAATGAAGGATGAAAACGTATGTTCTGATCGGTGAAAAACTGGGCCATAGCCTGTCCGTCCCGATCCATCAGGCAATCTTCCGTCGCCTGGGACTGGATGCGTCCTACCGCTTACAGGAGATTGCTGCCGGTCAGTTTGAGGAAGTAACCGCACAGCTGCTCCGGGAAGTTGACGGCATGAATGTCACCATTCCCTACAAGCAGCGGATTCTTCCGCTGCTGGACGGTCTGGATCCGCTGGCAGCCCAGGCCGGGGCCGTGAATACTGTCGTGTGCCACGCAGGAAAGCTGACCGGTTACAACACGGATATCTTTGGTTTTGAGACCATGCTCCGCATGAACCGGATTCAGGCAGCACAGGAATCCTGCTTTATCCTGGGCACCGGCGGCGCGGCCCGCGCGGTGGCAGTCGCACTGCAGGACATGGGTGCGCAGGAGATTGTTTTTGTCTCCCGGCATCCGCAGCCGGGACAGATCGGGTACAATGAACTGCGCGAACGGTTTCACGGCCTTTTGATCAATTGCACACCGGTAGGCATGTACCCGCATGCCGGGCTTTGCCCTGTACCGGATCCGGTTCTGCAGGACATGCTGCCGGTCATGAGCGGTTGTGTTGACCTGATCTATAATCCGCCGGAAACCGAGCTGACCGCCCGGTGCCGTGCATCCGGAATCCCTGTCTGCAGCGGACTTTCCATGCTTGTGGCTCAGGCCCTGGAAGCGGAAAGACTCTGGCAGAATACAGAGATCCCGGCAGAGATGATTGATGATATTCTGCAGGAGATGATTCCATGAAACAGTTCCTTGTTCTGAACGGGCCCAATCTGAACATGACCGGCATCCGTGAAAAAAACGTGTATGGCCGGAAATCATTCGAGGACCTGATCCGGCTGATCGAGCAGAAAGCCGAAGCGCTGGGTGTCCGTGTGCGTTGCGTACAGTCCAATTCGGAAGGCGCTCTGATTGATGCGATCCAGCAGGCTTACTGGGATGGTTTTGATGGTATTGTATTCAATCCCGGGGGGTACACTCATACTTCCGTCGCATTGCATGATGCCATTGCCTCCGTTCCGGTCCCCACGATTGAAGTGCACATATCCAATATTCATCAGCGCGAATCTTTCCGGCATACCTCCCTGACAGCTTCCGCCTGCCGTGGACAGATCTGTGGTCTTGGATTCACCGGGTATCTGCTGGCTCTGGAAGCACTGGCTGAGGAGGAGGCTGCGTCATGAATCCACAGTCCATGCGTTTTCCCGGAGGCACTCCGCGTGCGCTCACATTAAGCTATGATGACGGAGTTCAGCAGGACCTGCGTCTGATTGAACTGATGAATGCCACAGGACTGCGCGCCACTTTTAACCTGAACAGCGGCTGCTTTTCTCCGGAAGGTACGGTTTTCCCCCAGGGACAGATTCACCGGCGGTTTTCGCGCAGTGAAGCCCTGAATGTCTATGCCCGCGGGCCGCATGAAATCGCCATTCATGGGACCATGCATGCGCATCCCTGTACGCTCTCCGCTCAGGAACGGGAGTATGAATTCCGGCAGGACCGCCTGAACCTGGAAGCCATGTTCTCGCGTATCATCCGGGGCGCCGCCTATGCCTATGGCGAGTATAATGAAGATACCATAAGCACACTGCGCAGCAGCGGGATTGTATATGCAAGAACGGTTCATTCAACCCATGATTTTCAGATTCCTCAGGATTTCCTGCGTCTGAACCCTACCTGCCACCATGACGACCCTATGCTGTTCGATCTGCTGGATCGCTTTCTGGATCCCGGGGTCTGCACGCCGCATCTGTTCTATCTCTGGGGGCACAGTTATGAGTTTGAAGAGCACCGGAACTGGGACCGGATTGAAGCATTTGCCCGGTCTGCCGGCGGTCGGAAGGATGTCTGGTACTGCACAAACCAGGAGCTGTATACATATGTGCAGAGTTTCCGGAGCCTGATTGAAAGCGCTGACCGGCAGCAGTTGCTGAATCCCAGCGCAATTCCGCTTTATCTTGAACATCATGGAGAGGTTCTCTGTATAGGGCCGGGCAGAAGGATTTCCCTGCCGTCCTGACAGACTCAGAACCGCCAGAACAACAGCCTGCTGTCCCGGGCTTCCGGCGGACAGTACGGGACAAATCTAGCATAACAGGAGAACACTCATGATTGATCCTCAGCAGGGACTGGAAAACGGACAGCGCATGAAAATGCTGCTCCATTGTTGCTGCGCACCCTGTTCATCGGCCACGCTGGAACAGTTATTGCCATACTTTGATATTGATATCTATTACTATAACCCGAACATTGAACCCATCCAGGAGTTTGAAAAAAGGGCAGGAGAGGAGATCCGGTTTGTGGAGGCTTTCCTTCCGGATCATCGCACGCGTGTGATCATCGCACCGTATGACCATGAAGCATTCGAAGCCATCGCCAGGGGAAGAGAACAGATACCGGAGCGCGGAGAACGCTGTTATCTCTGTTACCGGCTGCGTATGGAACAGACTGCTGCCTATGCTGCAGCCAATGGGTACGATTGCTTTACCACTTCCCTGTCCATTTCTCCGCACAAAAACAGCACCTGGATCAATGAAATCGGCATGGAACTCGAGAAAATCTATCCTGTACGGTTTGTCTACAGCAACTTCAAGAAAAAGGATGGATACCACCGGTCGATTGAACTTTCCAGGGAGTATGATCTCTATCGCCAGGACTGGTGTGGCTGTGTGTATTCCAGAAATGAACGCCTGCGGCAGAAAGCAGAAAAAGACATCCGGGAGAAGCCATGATCCCGGATGTCTTTTGGTTTGCCTGTATGGTTAGCGCATGGGCTCCGATTGATTCCGGGCCCTGTTGCGGCGCCTGTCCAGTCTTTCCCAGCCCTTGCTTATCAGCCTGCCGCAGGGTTTTTCCACCAGGAATGTGATCCCGGCAGCCAGGGCCAGGGAAATCCCCAGACACAGAAAAGTATACCGGTACTTCCAGACCGTATCACCGGACTGGTTGGGCAGGGGATACTCTGACGCGGGAATGCCCAGCCTTTTCAGATGCACAGACACATTCTGATGCACCAGATAATAGTTCATGGAAATCATGCTCAGAAAATGCATGACCGGATTGCCAAAGAAAAAACGAATCGGGCGCACACAGAAGGGGAGCGAGAGCATGATCACCGCAAACACGAGCGCGAGCAGCGGCCGCCTGATCATCTGTCCCGACTGTATGGCTGCAAAGTCAGGACTGCCTGCCTGTGCTTTCAGGATGCCGACCAGAGCCCAGCAGCCCAGCAAAAATGTCAGGCTGGCTATCGCGGGCAGCCATCGCCGTCCCGGCTGCCGGTTGTTATACTGCTGTATCCGCAGGTACAGGAATGCACAGGCCATGCCCAATGCATATACATCCAGAAATGCCGGCAGCTGATTGACAACCATGCCATAATCCTGCATGGCCCAGACACACCAGCCTCGGAAGTATGCTGCAATCAACGCCATACCGGCCATGGTCAGCCCGGGCTTTCTGCGCACACCCTGCATCAGAAGCGGGAAAATCCAGTAGAACTGCATTTCCAGTGCAATGGTCCAGCTGGATCCGCCCAGCTGGCTGCCCAGGTATGTCGTCCGGTCCCATGTAAAGATCATCAGCGCATGCATCAGAAGGTCATACCCCAGCCCTGAAGCAGACGTATACAGATGATACGGCAACACTACAACAAACAGCATCAGGAGCGTAACCAGCCAGAAGCTCGGAACAATCCGCTGGATTCGTCTGCGGTAAAAAGCCCGGGTTTCAGGGAGAGGACGCCCCTCCGTGATGGCTACAGCATAGGGGAGTGTGAGCAGAAAACCCCTCAGAAGGATTGTACCATCCACAAACATATATCCCGCCCGTACCAGGAAATCCAGGGATACACGCCCTATGTATGGTGTCAGCCAGCTTTGTTGCCAGAAATGAAACCAGCTGACCAGAAACACGAGACAAACCCTGAACCCGTCCAGTTCAGGGATCCGTTCACCCGATTGCTTCATACGGATCCAAGGCTCCGCATGCCCTGAATCAGGCGGGTTATGCCTTCCTGCATCAGCAGCCTCGGACAGGCCAGGTTCAGTCTCAGGAAACCTTCCCCTTCTTCTCCGAAAAAGGTACCCGGCGTAAACTGAACACCGGCATCCAGGCAGACTTTCATCAGCTCTTCCGTCGACTTATGCCATTTTCTCAGGTCCAGCCATCCAAGATAGGTCGCTTCCATGGGCGACAGAACGCTGTCCGGCAGTCCGTTCCTGAGCATGTCCGATGCTGTACGCACATTTTCCTTCAGATACTCTTTCAGTGCTGCAAGCCATTCGTCTCCACCCTGATATGCAGCCCGGGTTGCCTCAAGGCCGAACAGGTTCCCTGCGATCGTTCCATGTTCTTCCATGTCCCGGATCATGGCTTCACGCTGTGTCTGGTCAGCACATACCAGGCATGCCTGCTGAAGACCGGCCAGGTTGAATGTCTTGCTGGCCGCAGTCAGCATCACAATCTCCGGGTCTCCGAGAAGCAATGCAGACTGATGCTGTCTGGGCGAATATACAAAATCGGCATGGATCTCATCCGACACCAGTTTTGCTCCGTACTGTTTCAGAAGACCTGCCAGTTCCCGGATTTCTTCAAGGCTCCAGGCACGGCCTACCGGATTATGCGGATTGCACAGGAACATCATTCTTGCTCCCTGCTTCAGCTGTTCTTCAACAGCATTCAGATCCATGGTGTAATACCCATCGGCATTCCTTCTCAGCGGCGCATGCATGACCTTTCTTCCGGTCTTCTGAACCGAGTCCCGGAACGGACCGTATACCGGATCCTGTATGATGATCCCGTCCCCGGGCCGGGTGAGTGCGTGGATCGCAACACGCATGCCGGTAATGACACCGGGAAGCATGACTACAGACTCCGGACTGATCTGCACATGATGCTGCCGGGCCCAGAAATCCGTCATGGCCGTCCTGTCATCCGGCATGACCATGGTATACCCATACGTCGGGTGCTCTGCCCTGGCTTTCAGGGCTTCCTGAACACAAACCGGACTGCGGAAATCCATGTCGGCAACCCACATCGGAAGCATCCCGGGCGTACCCTGCTCCATAGCATCCCATTTCACGCACCGGGTGTCCTTACGGTCCAGTACCTGATCAAAGAACGTCTGTTCCACTTTCATCTTGGCTTGCTCCTTCTTTCAGTTTTTCTCCCGCACACAGGATCCAGAATCCACCGGACCGGCCTATCTTGTCCACCTGACGGAACAGGGATTTGAGATACCGTATACAGCTCTCAGCACCCTGCTGCTTGCGGATCACCAGGTACAGTTTTCCTTCCGTGTCCAGCGCTTCCTGGGCTTCTTTCAGCAGTTCATACACTTTCTGCTTGCCCGCACGGATCGGCGGGTTGGTGATCACAGTATCAAAGCGGTCTTCCCGGATTGCTTTCACACCATCACTTTCCAGTACCCGGACTCTGGCTCCGTTGACCTGCGCATTCTTTTCACACAGCCCGAGTGCACGCAGGTTCACATCCACGCAGGTCACATCCGCTTCAGGGTTTGCACAGGCCACCGACACCCCGAGTGCTCCCCATCCACAGCCCAGATCAAGCACTCTGCCTGATAGCATGGGAAGGCACTCCAGCAGCAGGGCTGAGCCTGCATCCATTTCACCCCGGGAAAAAACACCGCTGTCCGTTTCAAAGACCAGCGACCTGCCCCGATATACGTACCGGATCGAGACCGGTCTTGATTCGCTCTGTGGTTCGCGTTCAAAATACATCTGTGCCATGGTCGAGTCCCGCCGCTGCATACAGGCGGTTTTCCTCCTCCCGGGTCAGTTCCCTGAACGCGCCGGGAGCCAGTTCCGGATCCAGTGCTACCGGTCCGAAAGACAACCGCCTGAGTTCGATCACAGGATGACCCGTATATTCAAACATACGCCGTACCTGATGGAATTTTCCTTCATGAATGATAACCTGTGCAACCGACTCGGAAGACGCTGTCTGCAGAATGGTCAGTACGGCGGGCGCTGCAGTAAAGTCCCCGAGATCCATGCCAGAAGCAAAGAGATCCCGGTCTTTTTCACAGAGGATACCTTCCACCCGGGCTTCATAACACTTGTCCACATGCCTTGCCGGTGAAAGCAGCCGGTGTGAGAGTTCACCGTCGGTCGTAAAAATCAGAAGGCCTTCCGTATCCTTGTCCAGGCGCCCGCATGGCATGCACTGCAGTGCCCGGTAAACCCCGGGAAGCAGGTCCATGACAGTTTTCTGTTTCGGATCCCGGGCTGCAGTCAGGACGCCTGTCGGCTTGTTCAGCATCACATGCCTTTCGAGCCGGGTATCCAGTCTCTGTCCGTCCAGTACTATCTCATGCTGCTCACTCAGATGTACACCCGGGTCTTTCTGCACCTGTCCGTTCACCTGAACACGTCCGGCACGAATCCATTTCTGAACATCTCTCCGGCTGCCTGTTCCCAGTGATACCAGCAGATGATCAAGCCTCATGCCCGGCCTCCTGACATCTGCGTACACAGACCGCCGTAATCATGGAACGAAGAGGCAGCACGGGAATGGCAAGTACAATAAATGCACCCAGAATCCAATAGATACCCTGGTCCAGTGACGGCAGTTTCAGGCCGCCGGAACCCAGGGTGTTCACAGCCTGGATCACCGAACGCAGGTATCCGATGCCAAAATAAGCAACCACGGCAAGAAACGGGATCAACAGCAGAACCCCTTTCAGAAACGCCCGGATGACGTCCCTGCGGTGTCCATGGATCAGCTTCGGCTGATTCAGAGCATACGCATGCCGTTTTCCTGAGTGGAACGCAAGTCCTGCCAGGAACGGAAGCAGGGTTACCGCATACAGACAGACCGCAATCCCGCTGCCCTTCACGATATCTCCGCCGCCCAGATTGGATAAAAACATCAGCACAGAAAATACATCGGTCTGTCCAGCGATGGCTTTCCCGAAAAGAACGCGGTATATCAGAACTGTCAGCACAAGGAACGGAAGCGCCCACAGAATCAGACACAGACCGGTCCTGAGCCCCTGCAGTATCTTTTTTCCATACTTTTCCGTACTGATCAGGCGCAGTGAAAACAGTTCTCCGCCACCCGCTGCGCTCTGCATTGCCTCCGCCGCGTTCGCCCGGGCCGGAAGCAGGACTAGCACAAACAGCAGCGGTGTCATCCAGGCAAGCCATGCAAGTGACCGGTTCAGCAGAAACAGAAGCGGCAATATGCAGATCACCCGGAGAAGTACCTCCAGCAGCAGAAAATCAAAGGTTTCTCCCTTTCTTGAAGCCAGCACATCCTTTGCTTTTTTCAGTTCATGACTCATGGGTAATGCCTCCTCGTGACCGCATCCGGGCCTCTGCATGTTTTCTGACAGCAAAATAGCAGATAAAGTGAATCAGAAAAGTAATCCCCCAGGATACGGGATATGATATATAAAGCATCTGAAGTGTGTGATACTGCGGAAGAGAGAATATCGTCATAATCCACACAATGCGAAGCAGACATGCACCGGTCAGGCTTACAATCATGGGCATTATTGAATACCCGACACCCCGCAGCTGCCCGACCATGGTATCCATCATTCCGCAGAGAAAATATGTTGGCAGTATAATATGCATTCTCAGCAGACCGTACTCGATGACATCCGGATTCTCGTTGTAAATGCCGAGCAGTGGTCTTCCGAACTGATTGACAAGCAGGCCCAGGAAAAGACCGATAAAAATCACGGTTCCTTCGCAAGTCCACATAACATTGCGCACACGCTTTTTCTCGCCCGCACCATAGTTCTGGCTCGCAAACGTCAGGTCTGCCTGATAGATACTGTTCATCGCAGTATATACAAACCCTTCAAGATTCTGGCTTGCCGCATTGCCTGCCATTGCAACCGAACCGAAAGAGTTGACAGAGGACTGAATCAGTACATTGGAAATCGAGAAAAGGCTGCCCTGGATTCCGGCCGGCAGACCGACCTGAGCAATCAGCTTCAGGCTTCTCGTTGATATTGACAATTTTCTGAGATCCAGATGGATCTCAGTATGCGAGCGGATCAGACAGACAATTACAAGAACCATGGAAATCACCTGGGATGCTACGGTTGCGATCGCCACGCCTGCCACATCCATATGGAACACTATGACCAGGAGAAGGTTCAGAAGTATATTGATCAGTCCGGAAATGGTCAGGTAATACAATGGCCGTCGTGTATCTCCCACAGCACGGAGAATTGCCGCACCGAAATTATACAGCATATTTGCCGGCATACCCAGAAAGTAAATCCGGACATACAGTGCCGCCAGATCAATGACGTCCTCCGGACTGTCCATCCATTCAAGCAGCGGCCGGGCTGCAAAAAAGCCCACCAGTCCCACCAGAATCCCGCCAATCAGAGCTACTGTTATGGATGTATGGACACCCTGATGAACACCCTGGTAGTTTTCAGCTCCTATTTCCCTGGCCACGATCACACTGGTACCTACACTGAGACCCATAAACAGATTGATCAGAAGATTGATCAGTGAACCAGTCGACCCGACAGCTGCCAGGGATGTCGCCCCGGCAAACCTGCCTACAACCACCACATCGGCTGCATTATACAGAAGCTGAAGGACACCCGTCAGCACAAGCGGTCCGGAAAATTTCAGGATTTCCGGCAGAAGTGGTCCCCTGGTCATATCCATTTCATAGCGTCTGCTCGGTCTTTTTTTCATCATGTTCCTTTCTCCTGTTCTATACCATGCGCGCAGTCAGTTCAATGCTGGTGATACTGGCAGGATTCAGAAAACGGAAAGGCTGATACGGATAGATTTCGCTCACACCCAGGCCCGGACTGATATACTGCTGGATTCCCCCCGGATACCCGATCCCGTTGACAAGGCTGTCTTCCGGAAACCATCCCAGTTCCGGTACAAAGACCGGGCCTTTCCCGGGAATCCTCCACTGTCCTGCACAATAATGCCCCGCAAGAACCATACTGATCTTCCGGTAAGAAAAAATCCCGTTCCTGTCCTGATCCTGAATTGCCTGCCTTACTTCCTGTTCCGTTACAGGCACATGGGTCAGTGCAATCTGAATATCACCTTCCTGCATCTGACCGACTTTGGAAAGTATCCTTTCCACACGGTCCGCCTGATATTCTGCCACTCTCTTCTGTGCTTCCTCGTCCGGTGTATAGCTGCTCTGCCCATCCCATTGTTTCAGTCTGCCGGCATACGTCCACTGCATCATCCCAAGATCCAGGGTGTACAGTGATTCCGGCACAATCCACAGCCTTGCCTTTTCCTGGGCACCTCTTGTGATCAGAACCGGCTCATCCAGAATCACGATCCCGGCCTGTTGCAGGCGCAGTGCCCATTCAGCAAACGGCGTCAGATTCTCATGCGCATACGAGACCAGGTAATCCGGATCCTCATCGCCAAGGATCAGAAACTTGGGCATGTCCTGCGGAAACAGACTGCAGATCCTCAGCACACCTTCCGGATCCGCTTCCTTTCCGATCATATCGCCGGTCATAACCAGGCAGGACCAGGTTCTGTTTTTTA
>ODAI013362246.1_pt1 | contig 11456 bp, 8 predicted proteins | sample 1539321 | NCBI WGS metagenome assembly ODAI01 (sample SAMN02144231, study PRJEB22623) | gut metagenome | biome: sheep rumen | host: Ovis aries | place: New Zealand
TCCTCGAACATATTGCGGATTTCCCGGGCGTTGGCGAAATTCTCCAGCTGCTGGAGCTTGCGCAGGACGATCAGGGAGCGGATCTGGTGCTTTACTTCTTCCTCAACGACATAATCGTACTTTTCGCAGTTCATGTAGAAGATCTGCTCCAGTTCATCGGTGGTATAATCAGGGAATTCAATATATTTGTTAAAACGGGATTTCAGGCCGGGGTTGCTGTTGATGAATTTCTCCATGGGAGCAGTGTAACCGGCGACGATGACCACCAGGTCATCCCTGTGGTCTTCCATGGCCTTCAGGATCGTATCGACAGACTCCTGGCCGAAGGTATCCTGTTCATTGGAGGTCAGGGCATAGGCTTCATCGATGAAGAGGACGCCGCCCATGGCCGCTTTGATCTTTTCCTGGGTCTTGAGAGCTGTCTGTCCGACAAAACCGGCGACCAGTCCGGACCGGTCAGTCTCCACCAGCTGTCCTTTGGACAGGACACCAATCTGCTTATAGAGCCTGCCGATAATTCTGGCAACGGTCGTCTTGCCGGTTCCCGGATTGCCGGTAAAGACCAGATGCAGGGATACAGGGACAGACTTCAGGCCCTGGTCTTTGCGCATCTTCTGGATCTTGACAAAATCCATCAGTTCTTTGACATCCGATTTGATCGTGGAAAGACCGATCAGCTGGTCCAGCTCCTCCATGGGATCTTTCTCGGGATCCTGCGGAGCTTCTGCTTCCGCCCCGCCGTCGGAACCGCCGGGGCCGGCAGGGATGGCCAGCTGCTCATCCATATCCTTCAGGAGATTTTTGGCTTCGGACAGGGCGTCCTGGGCGTTTTTGACCGCGTCATCCTCGGACAGCGTGGGTTTTTTCGCGGGTGCTTTGGACTTGTCTGTTCCGGGCCGGCCGGCGGGACGGGCAGTGTTCTTCCTGCCGTCGGATCTGTTCCCGGCAGTTCCGCGGCCATTGTTCTTTCCGGCGCCGCCGCCGGAGCCTCTTCCGCTGCCGGAAGAACTGCCGAACATATCATCATAAAGACTTCTCAGTAAATCATCGTTCATCATGGAAAGATCCTCTCATTTGTATGAATCGCTTCTGCATATTCGAGAATGTGATCCGCGGGCTTCTTTTTTCAGACTCTGTCATTTGCGTTTTTTCTGCCGCGGATTCCTATAACAGTATATGAAATCCATTGGAAAAATGCAAAAGGTTAGTGTTGACTAAGAGCAAAGCCGGTCCATATACTTGAAAAAAATCACTGCACAGGAAGTGATTCTCTTAAAAACAGAACGTATGAGGGAGTAGCAGGCATTTTCGGATGTGATAAGTCAACATACTGGCCCCGGGGCCTGGCTTATCTTAGAATTGCGAGACTCATGTATGACAATTGTGCTGTACATGGCTCGGACTGTATCCTTTCGTGACCAGGCGCGGTACAGACTGCGGCCTGGCTTTTTTTTGCCGGCCGGAACCGGCGGCAGGCTGCCCCATTAAAGAGGAAGAATCGATGATCAACGGAGTCTGGATTTTCATTGCAAACAGTATACTGCTGGGCGCGGGCCTTGCCATGGACGCTTTTTCGGTCTCCATGGCCAACGGGTTGAGGAATCCCGGTATGGAGACAGGAGAGAACTTCCGGATTGCCGGAACCTTTGCTTTCTTCCAGTTCCTGATGCCCCTGGCCGGGTGGTTCTGTGTCCATACCATTCTGACGTATTTTACGGCATTTCAGAAATGTATCCCCTGGATCGCCCTGCTCCTGCTGGGCTATATAGGCGGCAAGATGCTGCTGGAAGGCCTGCGGGGCGGGCCGGAAATGGAAGAGGGTTCCGGGCAGGGGCCTATCCTGACCAGCAGGGAGCTGGCCGTGCAGGGCATCGCGACTTCCATCGACGCCCTGTCCGTGGGTTTTGCCATCAGTGAGTATTCGACCTGCATGGCTTTTGCCGCCGCTCTGATCATCGGGACCGTTACCCTGGCCATCTGTCTGGGCGGCCTGAAGATCGGCCGTAAAATGGGGACTGTCCTGGCCGGAAAAGCCTCCATACTGGGCGGCGTGATCCTGATTGCCATCGGTCTGGAGATATTTATTTCCAATATGTTCTGATTCTTCACTGCATCAAAGCGCTGCAGGTGCTATAATACAAATTGTTGAAGTGAAGGCATATCAGGCGGGTCTGATCCCGCCATGTGATATCAGTCTGCTTTCCCGAAACGGAAGCGGCGGCTTGAAACCAGAAAACAGGAACAGGAGGAACAGGAGTATGAGCGATTACAAGATCAATACAAAATGTGTACAGGGCGGTTATCAGCCGGAGAACGGAGGTCCCAGACAGATCCCGATCATCCAGTCCACGACCTTTAAATATAATACCAGTGAAGATATGGGTAAGCTTTTCGATCTGGAGGCTTCCGGCTATTTCTATTCCCGTCTGCAGAACCCCACATGTGACTATGTTGCAGCCAAGATTGCGGAGATGGAAGGCGGTACAGCGGGTATGCTGACCTCATCCGGTCAGGCCGCCAACTTCTTTTCCCTTTTCAATATTTGTGAAGCGGGCAGCCATATCGTTTCTTCCTCCGCGATTTACGGCGGGACCTTTAACCTGATTTCTGTCACCATGGCGAAAATGGGAATCGAAGCCACCTTCGTTTCTCCCGACGCCAGTGAAGAAGAGCTGCACGCTGCCTTTAAGGATAATACAAGGGCCATGTTCGGCGAGACCATTGCCAATCCTGCCCTGACGGTCCTGGATATTGAGAAGTTCGCCAAAGTCGCCCATGCCCATGGCGTGCCGCTGATCGTGGACAATACCTTCCCGACGCCTGTCAACTGCAGGCCGATTGAGTGGGGCGCGGATATCGTGACCCATTCCACGACCAAATATATGGACGGCCATGGATCGGCTGTCGGCGGCGCCATCGTAGACAGCGGTAATTTCGACTGGCTGGCGCATGCGGACAAGTATCCCGGCCTCTGCACGCCGGATGAATCCTATCACGGCATTGTATACGCCGAGAAATTCGGCCAGGGCGGCGCCTTCATCACAAAATGTGTCTCCCAGCTGATGCGGGATCTGGGTACGGTCCAGTCTCCCCAGAGCGCCTTTTATCTGAACCTGGGTCTGGAATCCCTGCATGTCAGGATGCCCAGACACGTGGAGAACGGTCAGGCAGTGGCGGAGTTCCTGCAGAAGCAGCCGCAGGTAAAGCATGTCAGCTATTCCGGACTTCCCGGAGATCCTTATTACGATATTGCGAAGAAATATATGCCGGACGGCGGCTGCGGCGTCGTTTCCTTTGAGCTGAAGGGAGGCAGGGCTGCTGCGGAGACCTTCATGAAGAATCTGAAGCTGGCGGCCATCGAGACTCATGTGGCTGATGCCAGGACCTGCTGCCTGAATCCGGCTACATCTACCCACAGGCAGATGAACGAAGAACAGCTGGCCGCTGCCGGTATCCCGGCCGGACTGGTCCGTATGTCCTGCGGTCTGGAGGACAAGGAAGATCTGATCGCCGACCTGCGGCAGGCGCTGGAGGCCATCGGCTGATCGGGTTCTCACGGATTTTTTATCAGAACAGAGAAGTTGACACAGTAAGTATACAAGGAGGTAAACACATGCAGAAAATTTATGATTTTTTAAAGGGTGCAGGCACATATTTCCTGGCGACCTGTGACGGTGATCAGCCCAGAGTCAGGCCCTTCGGTACCATTGATCTCTTTGACGGCAGGCTCTGCATTCAGACAGGTCTGGTCAAGGATGTGGCAAAGCAGATGCTGGCCAATCCGAAGGTGGAGATCAGCGCCATGAACGGCGGCAAGTGGATCCGCCTTTCCGCGAAAGCGGTCCTGGACGAAAGGATCGAGGCCCAGGAGCACATGCTGGCCGCTTATCCGGAACTGGCTGCCATGTATAAGCCCGGCGACGGCAATACCGCTGTGTTCGCCCTGACCGAAGGTCAGGCTGCGATCTGTTCCTTTACGGATGCGCCGGAGATCATCACTTTCTGATGTCCGCTCAGACATAAAAAGAATCGGAAAATAAAAAGGCGTCCTGCTGTCATTTGACAGCAGGACGCTGTTTTTTTGCGGATGCGGAATGGAGTATGGATCCTCAGCAGTTCTCCAGCAGCCGGCCGCTCAGGATATCCAGGGTCAGCTGTTCCAGGACCGCAGGGTCAGGTCTTTCCTCCCGCAGGATATAGCTGTTGGCAAGTCCGGAAAAACCGCCGGACAGGAAATCCGCCGTATAGGCGCGCCGGTCTTCCGGGGCGTCGGGCAGGAAACAGCAGCAGTTCATCAGGGAATCATACATGCTGGTATACAGGATATAAGGAAGATTGTTCTCTGCCAGGAGCCTGAGAAAGTCCGCGTGGTCGGTGATGTATCTGGTATAGCTGTGGCAGATCTGCTCAATGGGGGAGATGGACCGGTCCGGATCCATCTGACCGTCCGGATCATAGCAGTAGCTCTGCTGCAGGGTCCAGGTGATCACATTTTCCTTGGACTGGAAAAGGCTGTAGAAGGTCTGTCTGGAGACGCCGGCCTCCCGGCAGAGAGTGCTGATGCTGATCCTGGAAAAAGGGACGTCCTCCATCAGACGCAGCAGGGTGCAGGATATCTGATTTTGAGAGGACAGGGCCGTTTTATTGGTTCCGCAGTACATGAAAATCTCCTTATACAGACTGTTCCTGACGGGAACAGTCCGGATTATTAAAGCGTACGAATCATTAAATCATTAAATATATATACAAATAACCTTGACAGCTGTCTATGTTAATGCTATTATGACTGCGTAACCTGACAGTTGTCAAGGTTATTATAGCAAAGGATGGCTCCTGTGGGGAGCCCCATTTTTTACCAGAGTTTTAGCACTCAACATTAAAGAGTGCTGATAACATTGTAAACAATCCATCTGAGACGGGAGGTGCTTATGGCAGCATTACCTATTTACAACACCGTGGCGGTACCGGATGCCGATATATATTTTAAGACCGATTATTATACCGAAATGACCGGCAAGGCGCCCGGCAGGGACGACAGGATCTTTCTGATCGTGATGAAGGAGAAGCAGGCCAGGGAGGAGCTGACCGGCGACAGCTTTTATCCGATCGGCCTGGCGGGCCAGATCGCGGAGATCAGCACGGAAGGATATATCCGTGTCCGGACCCGGAACAGGGTCAACCTGGATGACGTAGTGGTCTACAATGACCACAGTATCGACCTGTCCATCTCCAGAAGACCGGATCTGGATGATCTGGACCGGGAGGCGGCAGGGGAACGCCTGAAGCAGATGAAGAGCGCTGTCATCCGCTTTTCGGACAACTATCAGTGGGGCCCGGCCATCCGGGGCTATATTGCCCAGTGGACCAACATGGGCGAGATCGCGGCGGCCATGTCTCCCTGGCTGATGAATACCAATGAGGAACGCTATGCCCTGCTGGCGGAGGATTCCCTGTCCCGCCGCAATGACATGATGGAACAGATGCTCTATGAGAATCTGGAGATGACCACCATCAAAAATGACGCGAAGGCAGCCCAGGAAGAGAGCTATCAGAAGATGTATAAGGAGTCGGCCATCCGCAAGCAGATCGAGTATCTGCAGAAGCAGCTGGACGAAATGCATCCTGAAAATGTCACGGACCTGCGCCGCCTGGAGATTAAAGTGGAAGAATCGGGCATGAACGAAACAGCCCGTAAGGAAGCGGACAAGGTCCTGAACCGGCTCCGTCAGGAGGGCAGTAACGGGACGGAGTCAGGTATGCTCTATGACTATCTGGATTTCCTGACCGGTCTTTCCTGGAAGAAGGAAAAACCGCAGAATATTGATCTTGGGGAAGCGGAGCGGATCCTGGAAGAGGACCATTTCGGACTGGAGAAGGTCCGTAAGCGGATCATTCAGCAGATCGCGGTCATGAACCTGCGCCGCCAGCAGTCCGGTTCCATCCTGCTTTTTGTGGGAGCGCCCGGTACCGGCAAGACCAGCATCGGCCAGAGCATAGCCCGGGCCCTGCAGCGTAAATATGTCCGGGTCAGCCTGGGCGGCGTCCGGGATGAGGCGGATATCCGGGGCCACAGGCGGACCTATATCGGCGCCATGCCCGGCAGGATCATGGACAGTATCCAGAAGAGCGGCGCTTCCAATCCGGTCATGGTCCTGGATGAAGTGGATAAGCTGGGTGTTTCCTATAACGGAGATCCGGCCAGCGCCCTGCTGGAGGTTCTGGATCCCGAGCAGAACAGTACCTTTACAGACCATTACATGAACGTTCCCTATGATCTTTCCAATGTGTTCTTCATCTGCACGGCCAACTCGGTGGATACCATCCCTGAGCCCCTGCTGAACAGGATGGAGGTCATCCAGTTCCAGGGCTATACCCCGCTTGACAAGATACAGATCGCCAAAAAGCATCTGCTGCCCAAGGCCATGCGGGCTGTAGGCATCCGGGAGGAGAACCTGGAGATGGATGACAGTGTCCTGGAAACGATCATTTCCGAATATACCAGAGAAAGCGGCGTCCGCGGCCTGAAAAAGCGCATGGATACCCTATGCCGCAGCGCGGCGGTGGAACTGGTCCGCGGCAGTGCCGATAAGATCACGGTCACGCAGGATAATCTGCGGGATTATATGGATGCCCGGCCGATCCATCACGGCAGAGTCAAGGAAAAAGCCCGGACGGGTGTTGTGACAGGTCTTGCCTGGACGGCAGCAGGCGGTGAGATCCTCTATATAGAGACCCTGCTGACCAAAGGCAGCGGCAAGATCACGGTGACCGGCCAGCTGGGCGATGTCATGAAGGAGTCCGCCCAGATTGCGGTCAGCCTGGTCAGGTCCCTGTTCCCGGAAGCGGCAGACCGGCTCAGTGAGAACGACCTGCATATCCATGTGCCGGACGGGGCGACCCCCAAGGACGGGCCTTCCGCCGGTATCACCATGACGACGGCCCTGTCCTCCCTGATCACAGGCATTCCCGTCAGGCCGGATGTGGCCATGACCGGTGAAATCTCTCTGCAGGGCGACGTGAAGCCGATCGGCGGCCTGCCTGAGAAACTGATGGCAGCCCAGAGGGCCGGCGTCCACAGGGTATTCATTCCGGCGGAGAACGTGGAAGACCTGCGGGATGTCGCTGCGGAAGTCCGTGACAGCCTGGAAATCATTCCGGTCGAAAGAGCGGAGGAGGTCCTGACGCAGCTTGGGATCATGGAAGGACCGGCGGCACAGGACGCGAAACAGGCCGGCTGAACTGCATAAAACCCTCCCTTTATTTCCCTGCAGACAGAAGGGGAAATCCGTTTTGCGGACCGCTTCTGTCTGCAGGGGATTTTTTTGCCCTGTATATCCCGGCGGATGCATAAACGAAGCACAAATGCGGCCGCAGGCAGCGGGAGCGCCGGACGCGTTAACAAGACCGGTCCGCATGTCCTGTTTGCTTTTAAAGCGGTCTTGCTTTATCATAAAACATGGTGGATTCCCGCCGGATGCCGGCAGGATCCGCCGTGAATACCGAAATGATGGAGGAGCGGATGGCAGAATATAAAACAGACACAAAGATTACCATAGGGGGCCGGACGATCACCCTGAGCGGCCATGAGAGCGAAGAATATATGCGGCAGGTCGCCGACTATCTGAACGGAAAGCGCAAGAGCTTCGATGATGATACCAGCTATTGGAAGCTGCCGGAGGATATGCGCAATATCATGCTGCAGCTGAATCTGGCGGATGACTATTTTAAGGAGCAGGAGCACGCCTCCGAACTGGAGAGGCAGCTGGATACGGCTAAGGATACCTATAACCGCATGCTGCAGGAAGCCAGGGCGGAGGACCGCAAGAAGATCCACAGCCTGGAGACAGGCATTCAGGAGAAGATCGATCAGGCCTGCGCCGTGGAAAAAGAAAAGCTGCAGTCACTGGAGGAACGTGCCCGGAATCAGGATACGATGATCCGGGATCTGCAGGTCAGACTGGCGGAGACGGAGAAATCCCTGAAGGACAGGGAGGCGGAGCTGCAAAAGACCAGAGAGGCCGGGCAGCAGGAGAAACAGGAACTGGCAGCGCTCAGACAGGAACTGACATCCAGAAAAGAGACGGCGCTGCAGGCATCCAGAGAAATTGACGCCCTGCAGAAGAGCGGGCAGGAATTCAACGCGATCCTGGGCCGGCTGCAGGAGATCAGAAAGAAACTGTAGACCGAGGGGGAACAGAGCATGGCAGAAGCAAAAGACGTAAAGATTTCAATCGGCGGCAAGACGATCACCCTCAGCGGGGATGTCAGTGAAGAGTATTCTTCCAGGCTGGCGGAATATCTGAACGGTAAGCGCAAGAGCTTTCATGATGATTCCAGCTACTGGAAGCTGCCCGAGGACATGCGGGCCATTATGCTGCAGCTGAATCTGGCGGATGATTATTTCCAGGAGCAGGAGCGGTCAGCGGCCCTGGAGCAGGAGCTGGCCCGGATCCGGGAAGAGGACCGCAGGGAGATGGAGGCCGTCAGAGGACAGCTGAACGCCCAGCTGAAAGCGTCCAGTGATGCCGCGGCCAAAAACCTGGAGGAGACCAAAGAGGCCTACAAGAGGATCCTGGACCAGGAAAGGCAGGCCGCCGCCAGGGAGCTGGAGGAGACCCGTAAAAAAGACCGGCGGACCCTGGACAATGCCCTGAAAGAGGCGGACGACAAGCTGGCCGCTGCCAGAAAGGCGGATCAGGACAGGCTGGAGGCAGTCCGCAGACAGATGTCCTCTCAGCTGCAGGCGGAGAAGGATGGCAGAAAGCAGGAGACAGAGGCCCTGCGGCAGCAGCTGGCTTCGATCCGCCGGGAATATGAGAAACAGCTGGCGGATCTGCAGGCAGCCCACCAGGCGGAGCTGGCCGGGGAAAGGAAGAACGCGGAAGAACAGCTGGCAGAGACCAGAGAGCGTCTGACGAAGGAACTGGCGGAGACCAGGGACAGCCTGACAAAGGAACTGGAAGAGACCCGCAGCGGGCTCACCCGGCAGCTGGAGGAGGAACAGGCTTCCCGGCAGAAGCTGGTCCAGGCGGAAAAGGAAAACATGCGGGCGGAGTTTGCCCGGGAAAGAGAAAAAGACCGGCAGGAGCTGGAGGATTTCCGGGAACGGATGACCGGTGAACTGGACGCCGCCCAGGAGCTGATCAATGAGCAGCAGGCAGAACTGGATCAGACAAAGGAGGCTCTGCGGCAGGGAGAAGAGCAGGCCGGACGGATTGCCGGTGAGCTGAACTCCAGGATCCAGACCCTGCAGGAGGAAAAGAAAAAGATGCTGGCGGATCTGGAAGAGAACAGCCGGATGATCGAAGAGGCGGAAGAGGTCAGGAAGGATCTGCAGGAACAGATCGGCAGCCTGGAGGACCGGCTGGAAACAGCAGACCGGGAGATCGAAGCCGGCCGGCAGGCCGGACGTGAGGCGGCGGACATGATCGACCGGCTGGCCGCTGCCCGCAGGCAGATGGATCAGATCATGACGGAACTGGTCAGGATCAGACAGAACTTATAAGGCAGCTGTCGGGAAGCAGTGCCCGGACATGATCCGGGAGAAAGGAAGATCGGCCCCCTTTCGGGAGGCTGATCAATGAAAGATATATGTTTGCGAAGAAATGGATCTCAATACTGCTGACAGCGGCAGTGATGACGGCAGCCATGGCAGGCTGCGGCGGCCAGGCTGCTCCGGAAGAGACGGCGGCCGGACAGACACGGGCGGCGGCTGTGGAAGAAAAACCGGAACCCGTGGAGGTGAAGGCAGGCGTATTTTATTATTACGGACAGGACGCCTTTATCAGCAGGCTGCAGGATTCGGTGAATACAGCGCTGGAAGAAGCCGGCATCGCCTATGAAAACTATGACGCCGGCAATGATCAGGAGACCCAGCTGGAACAGATCCGGGAGGCCATCGACGGCGGATGCAACCTGCTGATCGTCAATCTGGTGGACAAGGGGGCTTCCGCTTCCTCTTCCAGAGTCTGTGATCTGGCCGCGCAGGCGGAAATACCGGTCATCTTTTTCAACCGGGCCGTAGAGTCGGGCGGCGGAGAGGGCATTGTCCTCGGGGGCTATGAAAATGTAGCCCTGGTCATTTCAGATCCTGCGGAAGCGGGACATCTGCAGGGGCAGATGATCGGCCGTTATGTGGCGGACCACTATGATGAAGTGGACCTGAATGACGATGATGTCATTACCTACGCCATGTTCAAGGGCGAGGCCGAGAACCAGGACGCGGTCCTGCGTACGGCCTCCGCGGTAGAGGACGCCAATCAGGTCCTGGCGGAGGAAGAGCGCCAGGAACTGGTCTATTTTGATCCGGATAACAGTGACCGCTATCAGCTGGATCTGAACGGCACCTGGTCGGCAAAGGCCGCGGAAGAATATATGCGTACAAATCTGCAGCTGTATACGGAAGCCGACGGCAAGATGATCGAGCTGATCATCTGCAACAACGACAATATGGCGGAAGGCTGCATCCGGGCCCTGCAGGAGAAGGGTTACAATACGGCTGACAGTCAGGTCCGGATCCCGGTATTCGGTGTGGACGGGATCGACAGCAGCCTGGCCCTGATCGAAGAAGGCCTGATGACGGGGACGGTAAAACAGGATACCGGCGCCATCGCCGCCTGTATTGCCCTGCTGGCGGGCAATGTCCATAACGGACTGGAGCTGACTGCCGGAACTGAATCCTATAAGAAGGATACGGAACACGGCCTGGACAATCTGATCTATATCCCCTACGGGGATACGGTCACCGTCCCGGACGAAGAAGAATAAGACAGCGGTCCGCTGCCTTTGCTGAGGCGGCGGATCTTTTTTTGCGCAGGCGGTCAACGACCTCAGAGCTCGCGGGCCGGCTGGCAAACGACCTCAGAGCTCGCGGGCCGGCTGGCAAACGACCTCAGAGGTCACGGCCACCCGCCAGGCGGTCAACGAGCTCTGAGGTGGCAGTCCGCTCTTGTTGACAAATAGTATGATATTTCATATACTTTTAAGACTGGCGTTTGTACATTTTGTATAGTGACGCCGGTAAATCATATGAGAACAGATAGGAGAGAGTGGTTGTATATGAGAGAATGCGGTATTTTATTCCCGGTGTCCTCCCTGCCTTCCAGGTTCGGGATCGGCTGTTTTTCCAAAGAAGCCTATGAGTTTGTAGACTTTCTGCATGAAGCAGGCCAGAGTTACTGGCAGGTCCTGCCTTTTGGACCCACCGGCTTCGGAGATTCCCCTTACCAGTGTGTTTCCGCCTTTGCGGGCAATCCCTATTTCATCTGCCTGGAGGATCTGATCGAAGAGGGTCTGCTGACATGGGACGAGTGTAACCACAGAGATTTCGGGGAGGACCAGGAGCGCGTGGATTACGGCGCCATGTATAACAACCGTCTGGCGGTGCTCCGGACCGCTTTCGGCCGCTTCCGCGAGAGAGGTATGGAGCAGGCAGACAGCTATCAGGCCTTCCTGAA
>ODAI013863181.1_pt1 | contig 11456 bp, 16 predicted proteins | sample 1539321 | NCBI WGS metagenome assembly ODAI01 (sample SAMN02144231, study PRJEB22623) | gut metagenome | biome: sheep rumen | host: Ovis aries | place: New Zealand
ATTTAGTTTATAATTTTAATATACGTACTTCCACTTATAGATTGCAAAGTAAGTAATTTTTCTTGAAAAAGAAAAGTATTTGCTCTAAAAAGCAACAGATCATGCCGGTTGTCCCGCTTCCGGACGGCTCAATTTCAGCCAGATACGAAGCCCGTTAAGCGAGTTGATAAAGTAGAACGAATACTTAAGAAGCATCACTACTGCTGAGCTGTCTGCTCCGCCGTGAAGAAGAGTGGTCGCCCAAATGGTGACCGAGAAAACATTGACCAGAATCCAGCAGAACCACTGCTCCATGAATGCCAGCGACAGCAGGACCTGGCCTAAGATGTTAAACACAAGGGCGGCCGCATCGGTCGCGACTTTTACCGTATTGATTTCAGCGAGGGCTCCGGAAGAAAGTTTTGCCCGGTCTATGGCGTACAGGACACCGAAAGCGACCAGCAGTCCAACGACAACGGTCGGGATCATCAGCAGCCACTGCTTTTTCGTAAAGCGCTTTGCCCTCACCTGATTGTCATGCCGGGCGCCGCGTTTTTTCCACTGCAGGAAGCCGACCAGCTGCATCGGAAGGAAATAAAAGGCATGGAGGGCAAACTGGCCGACCACTCCGTTCTTCCAGCAGACGTAGGAATAGATCACGACATCGATGAACCCGAACAGGAAGGTCAGGATATTCCCGTTTGCGGAGAGGACCGTATTGACGACGCCCATGCATGCGCCGATACTGGCAATGACAAGGAGCGTCCTGTCGACGTCCGGATTCTGGAATTTCAGGACATTCGACGCAATTACGGCAACCAGCATCGCAACAATGATCGCGATGTTGAAAATCGTATTGAAGGTCTTCTCTTTCATCTTTCTTTACTGCGGGAACAGTTCCGGGCTGAGTTCCCGATGGATCCGCAAAGCAAGTTCCGTACCAACCAAGGCAGCCACATCCTCAACCGGAGCCGCAGCGATACGCGCCACACTCCCGAAATGCAGGAGCAGACGCTGCTCCGTCTTCTCTCCGACGCCCTTTATATCGCGGAGAGCGGAGTGGATCTGGGCCTTGCTGCGAAGGTTCCGGTGGAAGGTAATGCCAAAGCGGTGGGCTTCGTCACGGATATGCTGCAAGACTTTCAAGGCCTGGGAATTACGGTCTATGAAAAGCGGATAGGGATCGCCGACACGGATTACTTCTTCCAGGCGCTTGGCAAGACCGACAACCGTCAGCTGCTCGGTCAGGCCCAGTTCCGAAAGGGCCTGATAGGCTGCATCCAGCTGGCCCTTTCCGCCATCGATCACGATCAGCTGGGGCAGATCGTCCGGCGCTTCGGCGAGCATCCGGGAATAGCGGCGGTTGACGACCTCCTTCATCGAAGCAAAGTCATTCGCTCCGATAACGGTCTTGATCTTGAACTTGCGGTAGTCTTTCTTGGAGGGCTCCCCGTCCCGGAAAACGACGCAGGAAGCCACCGGATTGGTCCCCTGGATATTGGAATTGTCGAAGCATTCCATGTGGCGGGGCAGTACGCTCATTCCGAGAGCCTTGCGGAGATCTTCCATGACGGACAGCCGGAACTGGTCCGGATCCGTATGCTCCCGCTGCTTGATTGAATTGAAGTGGAACTCCTTGGCATTTTTCGCACTGAGTTCGAGCAGGGCCAGCTTATCGCCCCGGACCGGGATCCGGAACGAGACGCCGTCAATCTCGACATCGGGAAGGAAGGGGACGATTACTTCCTTGGCAAGGGTTCCGAACTTTGACTCGATCTCCGCGATAAATGCGCTCAGAACGGCGGCCTGGTCCTCTTCGATCTGCATCTTGAACCCGAGATTGAGGGACTGGATGACAGCTCCCCCGCGGATCCGCAGGAAATTGCCGAAGGCCTCATTGACGTCGAAAACGAGGGAGAACACATCGGCATCCGTATCGGCAGAAGAAGTGATAATGGACTTGGAATAATGCTTTTCCAGCGATACGGCCTTCTCTTTATAGATCTGGGCCGTTTCGAAATCAAGCTGCTGCGCCGCCTCCCCCATCAGGGTTTTATAGTGCTGGATAATCTCTCCGCCCCGGCCGGTCAGCAGATGAACGATCTCATCGATCCACCCGAGGTATTCCTCTTTCGAAACGCCCCCGACACAGCAGCCGCGGCAGCGCCCGATATGGAAATTCAGACAGGGACGGAACTTTTTCCGGAGGATCGCCTCCGAGGTGATCTTCAGGTTGCAATTCCGCAGGGGATACATCTCGGAGAAAAAACCGATCAGGTTCCGGGCATGGAGGACCGAGCTGTACGGGCCGTAATAACGGTTCCCTCCACTTTTGTCCATCCGCCTGGTAATGAATACTTTCGGGAACTCATCCCCGGTCACGCAGATCCAGGGATAGGTCTTCGAGTCCTTCAGGAGAATGTTATATTTGGGCTTGTACTGCTTGATGAGATTATTCTCCAGCAGCAGCGCATCCGCTTCGGAATCAACGACGGAGTACTGGGCGTCCGCAATCTTCGATACCAGCAGGCGTGTCTTGGTATTCAGCCGCTCGGGCGGGACGAAATACTGGGCGACCCGTTTGTGGAGATCCTTCGCCTTCCCCACATAAATAACGTTCCCCGAGGAGTCATAGTAACGATAGACTCCCGGGGAATGTGGGAAAAGCGCAATTTTCTCCCTGACGGTCACTATTTCAGGGCTTCTGCGACAGCCTTGCGGATTTCTTCGCCGCGGAGGTTGCGCTTGACGATCGTTCCGTCAGGACCGAAAAGGATGATATGGGGAATTCCCTCGATACCATAGAGATCGGTCGGGATCTGCTGGGCATTGATGATCTGGTTCCATACGATGCCAAGTTCTTCGGCAGCGGGTTTGGTCGCTTCGGGATTGTCCCAGACAGCAACGCTAAGCATGTCGAACTTATCGCCATGGAACTCGTCATAAACAGCCTTGAGGTTCGGCATCTCGCCGCGGCAGGGTCCGCACCAGGAGGCCCAGAAATCGACGATCATATACTTGCCCTTACCGATAAAATCGGAGAACTTGACGGTTGTCGCCTCGGCGTTCTCGGGATCCTGGACGATCGTAAAGTCCTTGAACATCTTGCCTTCAGCGGTTTCCATCCGGACTTCAACGCCCTTTTTCATTTCCTTGACCTGGTCCATCGCACGGACATTCTCGCCGAGACCGTCGATGATTTCAAGAAGCTCACTGTCTTCCGCGTCGATATTGTTCAGGGCCATCAGAGCCAGGATGTTGTCCTTGTTGTTGGCAAGGATCTCACGGCAATGGGTATTGACCTTTGCAGCCGCGGCCTCATAGATCTCTTCCTGCTTGGCTTCCTTTTCTTCGCTGGTGAGGTTGGCGTTGTTCGAAACGGCCTCATTATCAGAACGGAACTGGGTCATGAAATCCTGCATCCAGTCATTGAAGGCCGTATAGGCAGCCTGGACGGATTTCTTAGGCTTGGAGGAAGTGACGACCGCTTCGCCTTCATCGTCAAAATGGATATTCAGGGGCGTACCGTCGAGAATGACACGGGCGCTGTGGTCCTCGCTGTCGATTGATGCGAAACCGAGAACGTCGGTCGGGAGTTCGATCTTGAAGGAATGGGTTGCCGGATCGGTACGGACAAGGGTGTCGATGGCACCGGCAACGATATGGACCTGATCGGGGACCTTATTGTCATACTGTCCGACAAGAACGGTCTTCTCGGAAGGATTACTGTTGCAGGCAATGAGCATGGAAGCTGCCGCCAGCATAAGGATAAAGTTCTTGGTTTTCATATAACTAGCTATAATTGATAATTCTAACCTGCAAAGATAGCAATATTATTTCAATCTCTTACGTTTCCGGGAAGGACTCAGAAGGGAGAGAAGGACGCCGTAGAAAGGCAACGAATTCGTCGCCCGGCGGAACCCCTCGCTCAGAAGGGTCGTCGGGGAATAGAAATCCTTGGCCAGTTCGTAATGGTGTTTCAGACGTTTCCGCATCTTGCGGAGTTTCGCATCGGTTCCCGAAATGGCCTGTTCGAGTTCATCGAGATTTCGGATCGACCGGTAGTTCATCTTTTCCATCGAAAAACATTTTTACGAACAGACCCACAAACGTCCCACGGAAGGGCTTGTCCTTGATAATCAAGAGAATAATAAGAATAATCGCCAGGACGCCCGCCACGATCATCGCCGCTCCGCCATAGCTTCCGATCCATGCCCCGAGAAGCAGGATCAACCCGAATGACAGAACAAGGAGAAGGGCGGACACAATTCCGGTAATCAGGATAAGGCTCAACAGCTTGGACGCAGTCAGCGTCAAACCCCGGACCGTCCGGAGCTTGACATCATCCATCTGAAGATCGACATAATCCTTGACCTCGGAAGCGATATCCTCTATCGGTTTGGTAAAATCACTCATGCCTGCTCCCGTTCAGCGCTCTCCTGGGAAACATCTTCCGCCGGCTCCTCCTCCTCTTCCACATCCTCGGCGAAGACTTTTTCCCACTCGTCAAGTTTCGCACGGACACGCTTACGGGTTTCCGTCCCCTTATCGGGAGCAAACAGAAGACCAAGGGCGGCACCGGCGGCAAGACCGGTCAGCAGAGAGAAAAAAGATTTCGTTTTCATGGCGATATGGTTTAAAACACTAAATCAATTCCCGGATGATTTCGTCCGAAACGAAAAACCGGTTTTCCGGTATCCGATACCTGTCTTCCACCCGGACGAGAGCCCCTTCATCCAGCAGGGATTCCACCACCCGGGGACTGCAATTTTCATGCAAAAAGTCCGCCCCGATTCCCCGGGAAGTCCGAAGGGAAAGCATGATCGTCTCGACCCGTTCATCCTCCGGCGTCAGCATTTCTTCCGAAAAAGAGCGGGAAGACAGGGACGAAGTGTTCCACCGGCGCTTCTTTCCGTCAAACGAGTGCGCTCCGGGGCCGAATCCGACATAGGGGACCCGCTGCCAGTAAGCGCTGTTATGGACCGCCTCCCGCCCGGGCAGGGCGAAATTGGATATTTCATAATGGACATAACCCGCCTCGGACAGAACCTGACAGAGCCTGTCATATTGTCTGAGGCACTGCTCCTCTCCGGCCTCCCGGTAGCGCCCTTCAGCGACCATCCCGGCAAGCGTACTCTCTCCTTCGACCGAAAGCTGATAGCAGGAAATATGGTCAGGAGCAAGTGAAACGGCCTTTTGGAGGGTCTCCTCCCAGAGCGCATCCGTCAAATGGGAGATCCCGAAAATCAGGTCGATGCTAATGTTCCGGAAACCCGCCTCCCGGGCCAGATTGTAGGCGCGCACGGCCCGCTCCGCATTATGCCGGCGGTTCATCCAACGGAGAATGCCGTCATCAAAAGACTGGATGCCCATACTGAGCCGGTCGACGCCGAGACCCCTCAGGCCCTCCAAATAGGGTAACCCCTTCTCGCAAAGGTCTTCCGGATTGGCCTCCAGGGTGAATTCCGTCCACCGCTGCCGCGGCAATGTGTCCAGGATCCGCTGCAAAACGGAAGGGGGCAGCACCGACGGGGTCCCGCCGCCTATGTAAAGGGTAGGAATATCGTCTGTTATCTCGCTGCTCCTTTCTGAGATCTCCCGGCAGAGCGCTTCAGCATAAAGACCCATCCGGATATCTGAGGCAATCTCGGAATAGAAATCGCAATACGTGCAGAAACTCCTGCAGAAAGGAACATGGATATAGATCACGCCACTATCGGAGCATCAGTTCGGAACGGCCGATCAGTCCCTTGGAGGTATAGGCCTCGACGGAGTAGATACCTTTGACGAACTCTCCGACATTCTTGAGGTAGATGCTCAGCTCAACCTCCTGGCCTTCATAGTCAACCTCACGGGAAGCGGAAGCCATCAGCGTTTCACCGCCGGCGGTAAACTCGACGGAAGAGCTGTTGGTCAGCAGATTCCCGTTGGGATCCTTGACGCGGATGTAGACACGGACCGGGCCGCGTTCCGCAATCTCATTCTCGACCAAGGAGAGGGTCGCAACCATATAGGTCACACGGCTGCTCCGGTCGGTCGGCTTGTCGGAACCGTTATAGGCGACGAGGTTGAGCCCGCGTCCCTTGATCGTAGCGCCGGCGGCAACCTGGCCGGACAGCTGGTCGACTTTCTGGGTCAGGGCTTCATTGGCCCGGCGGCTCTCCGCGGCCTCCTGGCGGGCGGCAGCGGCATCGGCTGTCAGTTTCTTATTCAGGGTATTGAGCGAATCAATCTGGACGATATAGCTCTTCATGATCGTACGGAGGGTCCCGAGTTCTTTTTCGTACTGGCGGATCTTAGCACGGTTGGTCGCTTCGGTCTTCTGGATCTTCTCAATCAGGAGGGCGACCTGTTCGCGGGAGGTATCGAGCTGGCTGTTGATATTCTCATAGTCCGAGCTCAGCGAGTCGAAATCGGATTTAAGGGCGACCATCTGCTGGGTCAGGTCGGCTTTTTCGTCTTCGAGTTCATGGACCAGGCCGGATTTCTGCCAAAGCAGGAAACCCAGGGCTGCCGCCAGAAGGGCAGCCACCGCAGCCAGGACATACATGGCGGACTTCAGTCCGTTATTCTTTTTCTCACGCTCTTCGCGTTCGATTCTCTCGAGGGGATCTTCTGTCATAGCACAATAATTTTATGAGTGTACAAATATAGCGCATTTTTTGCTAATTTTGTGCCTAAATACATATCCATGATGAAATACCTTCGCAGAGCCCTCAAATATTTCCTGCAGATTACGCTCATCTCGACCGTAATCATTGCCGTCCTGATGCTCGCCGGCGTCCTCAGCCGGGACATCAACATTGTTTTCCAGAAAGGATGGACCTCCGTCGGGTATATCCTCCTGATGTTTCTCGGCGTCGCGGCCGTCTACCCCCGCTTCGGCTATGCCGCCCGGATCCTGGCGGTTCCGGGAGAATATGCGGAACTGCGCGGCGGGATTGTCGGGTTCATGGAAAACCGGGGCTATGTACTTGAGAAAGAAGAGGGGGAGAACCTTTCTTTCCGTCTCAGTTCTGCGACCGGCCGTCTGGCCCGTTTCTTGGAGGACAGAATTACGTTCACCCGCGTCCTCGGCGGCTTTGAGGTCGAGGGATTGAATAGAGATATTGTACGGATTATCAACGGTTTACAGTACAAGTATGGAGACAGATAAACAAACCTTCAAGACGGTGGCGACCTTTTTGGACGTCATGTCTGCCAACATCACGGCCGGCATGCTGAACGAGAACGGCATCCCGGCAGCTGTTATCGGCGCGGATTCATCCTATCCGTCGCTCAGCTTCGTCAAACCGATCGAAGTCAAAGTCAACGAAAGTGACTATGAACTTGCGATGAGCATCCTCGCAGCCTCTGACAAGGCCGAGTAGAACTCCTCGCCGAAGGCTTGGGTTAAAGGTTCGCGTAAGAATTCATAGACGCGGACCTTTTCTTTTTTCCCTTTTTCGTAGGCATCCTTACAGATATCCCAGCGGTGCAGGTTCAGTCCGACGGTATTTCCGCCCATCTTGACGACCCGGATCGGATAGAGCTGACAGGAAATCGGTTTCCGGAAAGAGCAAAGTCCTTGGAAATAACAGCGCTCGATCGCGCAGAGGCAGTTCCCCTGCCCGTCGAAGTGCGTATACGCACACTCCTCCCGTCCCGGGACGACCGGGGTCACCAGATCGCCGTCCCGGTCGATCTCAAAGAACCCTTTCTCGTCAACCGCTTTCCGCCCCGCCTCGCTCATCAGCGGGGAATACGTCGGATAGTGCTGCTCCAGCGGCTCAAGTTCAGACTCTTCCAATGGGGCTCCGCTGTCTCCGATGATGCAGCAACAACCCTTGCACTTCTCATAATCACAAGAGAAGAATTCCATTACGACATCCTCGGAGACCAGCACATCCCCGATCTGGATAATCGTCCCGAAATCGCGTTTTTTCATTTGATCTTTCCCCCTTTCAAAAGATCTGCGTTCAGGAGCCGTTTCTTCCCGAGGGGGGAGTAGACCCTCTTGCCTGGAGTCTGGAACCGTCGGGCGTCCCGAACGGTTTGCAGGGTCTTTTCATCGATCAGATCGTCAAGACGGAAGACACGGTCGCCGACGACGAGGGAGACGGGCTCCCCCAACTTACGAGTGTGTTCGATGAATTTGCTAAGGCCGTCTTCCCCCGTCCTTGATTCCCCGGATATGATTGCGGGGGGTATTTTGACGAAGATCTCATCTCCGACCAGCCTTTTCCGGGCCTTCCCGGAAAGGAGGAACTGTTCATCCAGCCCGAAGACTTTTGACCATTTTTCAGCCTGTCCTTTGGAAAAGGGCCGTCCGGAAAGATGCATGGAAACAAAGCCTGGGGAAACGTCCAGCATCTGGGCTGCTTTTCCGGTGGAGATGCCGGCCTTCTGCAGTTGTAATTTTACTTCCTTTCCGACAAGGATCGACTCTGGGGTCTTGTGGTAAGCCATAACGTTAAAAAGCCGAGGTTACAAAAAGAGAGTGCAAAGGTACGACTTTTTTGCGGACATCCAATGATTTTTACCATAAAATTTACCTCTTTTTGTGAAATGATAAAAACCACAAAATTTACCAAAAATATTTGGATTTACTACTATTTATCATTCCGGTCAGCCTTTCTTATGCATCGACGGGATTCATGCCGGGTTCATCAGTCGGTGCGTCGGGCGTGGGGTGGAGTCTTCCGGTGGGATCCTCTACTACGGGCCTTTCCGTATCGACAAGGCAACGGGAGCCCTTGTAGATGTCGCACTTCCGGGCGGACGCGGGTCCTATGCCGATGACGAGTACCGGATGGATTACTACACGACCGACCACCTGGGGTCTGTGCGTGTAATAACGGACATGGACGGAGAAATCTGTCAGAATCCCTCGTTAAACGTTGCAAATCCAGTGAAATCGGAGTATCTTTACGGAGGCAAGAGCAGACCTACCGAATCTCCCCCTACGCCTATTGCGCTGGGGATCCGGTGAATAAAGTAGATCCGGAAGGGAAAGCAAGTGGTGATTATTATTTAAATGGGTTTCATGTTTATGATGATGGTCTAAACGATAGGAAAATATATGAAATACCATTGATAGAGAATTATTTACGAACAAGAATTACCTGGGGAAGACCGGTTTTAGTTGCGAATGAGAGGTCTATCAAGTTGTCTTTCTCAGGAATAGCGAACGATCTCAGACCATCCTTGGCTGAAGGAACGGTATCTGTCATACAGGAAGGAACTAATGGACGAGAGTATACAAAAATGATTATTTCTGGTGTTGGTGGTCCTTATGGGAATGGGGCGCCACAAAATGGAGAATACTCTGTGGATACACCTAGGATTAGGGCGGAATCTGGATTTACAAAAAATCGTGTTGGTTTTAGTTTTAATCTTAATCCATTATTTGATACAAAGAGAAAATATTTAAGGATACATCCCGATGGAAATTCTCCAGGAACACTTGGTTGTGTAGGATTAAATGCGTCAGAAAAAGATTTAAAGACATTCTTTATTGCTGTTTCTTCAAGTATTGCTCGCTATGGGGAAATTCGCATGACCATAGACATCCAAGGGAATCCCAACAATTCAGGAGGAGCAACTATTCCTAACATCAATGAATGATGAAACGCTTTTTATTATTGGTTCCAGCCGCCATTTTATTTATTATCTCAAATTGTAGTTATTCAGCAATACCGAAAATGGATTTGGTGCTGAACGATCTTGTATACTTAAGGGACCCTGAAAAGACTCAAGAGAAAATGGGGGCGATTAATCAAATGATGGACTTCCAGGCAGATTATCCGTTTATCTACTTGATCTCTATTGACAATGAACAATATGCAAAGCTGTTTTTCTATCCCGGTGATACGCCAAATACAATTAGCCTGATTGAAATTGGATATGTTGATAATTCAATTTTATCAGATTTACATAAGATTCAAGTTGAAGACACTTTTCGAACGGATAGCGGATTGTATCTTGGGATGAGTGAAGAAGATCTAAAAAGAAAAAAAGGAGATCCCACGAGAGAAGACGGGCAATATTATCATTATCAATGGGATCAGACATTTGTATTATCTCATTTTAATACTCCTGATTATTCCGAAGTCGTGCGTTTTTCTAAGGATCGAAAAGTTGATTATATACGATTTGGCTTTGATTACCCTTAGATGATCTCGGTAGCGTTCCATCCAGTGTATCTGGAGTAGGATCTGCAAATTAAAGAACGATCAAAGTTACACCATTTTTTTGTTATCCAAGGAGACTGGCCCCTTCAAAGGGTTAATCAGCTTCCTGCACTTTGACAGAGAAACGCTGCTGCAGGTCGATAATGCTGTCGAAGTGCACGGGTGGAATGGAGGATTCCCCGAAAAACCGCGTCACTTCGACTATGGAAGCCTTTTGTAAGACTGTTTTTCTGTCAAAGTGATTTTACCGATTGACCTTCCTCTACGAAAGGGCGCCATGAAATGTTTCCCTTCGGTGAAAAATGTCAGAATAATGGGCTTGTTTCCGCGGAAAATCCGTATCTTTACGGAGGCAAGGAATTGCAGACGCTCTTTGGCATAGACTGGTATGACAGCGGGGCGCGGTTCCAGACGACGGACGGGATCTTCTCGGGGATTGATCCGCTCTCGGAGCAGACCTACCGAATCTCCCCCTACGCCTACTGCGCCGGGGATCCGGTGAATAAAGTAGATCAATTCGGAGATGCGGTTAACCCTTAACAGGCGTTAATTCCGGATTTCAAACTCTTCAACTGCTATTTTCACCGACCGATGCGAAAGCATTTATGCGTTCATATTATAATATTTTTGAGAAATAGCCGAACGGAGGATTCTATGAAAAAAGATTTACTAATAGTTATATTGATTTCACTTCTTTGCCTTCCCTCTGTTGGGCAAGTTCGTGTAATAGAGAAAGACGAAACAGAATATGCTGCGATTGGAGAAGTTGGTAATCTTGGTGAGGAATTATTACTTTATAGGGAGATCTATGGTCAGTACCCAAAGGATAAAGATACTCTTATAGATTTCATCATGGATGAATGTAGATACAAGTCTATTGATAGTCTCTCGTATCTTAATCTGATTGAGAAGAGAAGAAAACGTTTTATCAAGTTGTTGAAGAACCGTAACAATCGTTATTCTACTACGGGAGATACGTGTTCATTCTACATTTCAAAAACGAGATCTACACTACAATGCGTAGGTGGAATCGCCGAGATGCAGAAATCAGATTCCTATTTATTCCGAATTTGGACTTTTTCGCGCTTCTATGACTATTATGGCAATCACCTATGGTCGCGTTGCTCCGAATCTCCATTTATGCCTCGAGATATCAGAATGCGATTTAGCAATATTGTTACGACCGATCCGAAAGGTCTTAATGAACAAGATATCACACATAAGCAATGGACTCCGCCCGGGGTTTTTTTCTTTTTTAATATACAAAAAAGGGAGGGGGGGCGGGTGGTGATGTGTGTGTGTGGG
>ODAI011555603.1_pt1 | contig 11455 bp, 6 predicted proteins | sample 1539321 | NCBI WGS metagenome assembly ODAI01 (sample SAMN02144231, study PRJEB22623) | gut metagenome | biome: sheep rumen | host: Ovis aries | place: New Zealand
GAAATAAACGATAATTTAGCGGCTTAAATGTCAATATCAGAAATATCCAGCTCGCCAGACATCAGTTTGGGTAGCAATGTGTCTCGTAACGATGTCAGGAAACGATTCTCTGCTTCTAAAGTCCGCTGTTGCTGAAATAAGGGTTCACAGAAATTAGTGAATTTCTGAAGATTCTCATCATCAGGAATAATAGCCGGAACTGTACGCATTGCACTGCCGGATATTTCTTTGAAGGTCGAACCTGAAGCCATGTTTTCTATAGTAGGTAAGGCATTCTTCAAGAAGTAATAAACAAAGGCAGTACCAACATTGCTATTAGGCACAACAGATTTAAACCCTTGATTGGTTGTTACCTCACCATCGGCGATAGCAATATACCCGATTGGTGCACGAGAGCTAAACAACACTGTTCCTGTCGGCATTATAGAAGCACTACTGTTTTTTAGGCCAAGCTCGGTAATATCATCAGCGCCATGTGAAATGAATTTGGACTTATCGAGAGATAAATCCTTTGGGGTAATCCAAGCAATGCCGTTATCAGTATAATATTCTGGCTTAGCTTTTGAAGGTGTACTACCACCTACAACTGTGCCGATATCGCTGATTGTACCTTCAGGCCAAGAAGGATCTGCATTATCTATAAACAGGTGATTAAAATATGCCGCAGCTTGCTGCTCTAAATTATCGTTTATAAAAGCACCAAATAATAAGGAGTTAATACCATGACAGCATTTTATACAGAAGCTGACTATGAAAACTCAATAATTGAATTATTCCAGAACATGGGATATCAGCATGTATATGGCCCAGATATAGACAGGGATTTTTACAGTCCTCTATATGAGACGGAGCTTTTAGCTGCGCTTGAAAGGCTTAATCCGGATATGCCTAGTGATGCTATTTCCGAGGCATTACATAAACTTAAGAATTTTGAAAATGCTGAACTGGTTCAGAAGAATGAAGTTTTCATGGATTATCTGCAGCATGGTGTTGAAGTGCGCTATTTTGTAAAGGGAGAAGAACGCTCTGGCCTTGTATATCTTGCTGATTTCAAGAATCCGGATAATAACTCTTTTATCGTTGCAAATCAATGGACGTTTGTTGAGAACAGCAACAAGCGCCCTGATGTTCTTTTGTTCTTAAATGGTCTTCCAGTTGTACTTGTGGAGCTTAAATCTCCATCAAGAGAAGAAACAGATGCTTCTGAAGCATATATACAGATCAGAAACTATATGCATGAGATACCTTCCATGTTCATATATAACTGCATTTGTGTTATGAGTGATCATCTTACATCAAAGGCGGGAACTATAACCTCAGGTGAAGATCGTTTCATGGAATGGAAAACCAAAGATGGTAACTATGAGAATACACAGTATGCTCAGTTTGATACCTTCTTTGAGGGAATGTTCACCAAGGAAAGACTGCTAGATATTATCAAGAACTTCATTTGTTTCTCGAACGAGGGAATCAAGAAGTTCAAGATTTTAGCAGGGTACCATCAGTACTTTGCTGTAAACAAGGCTATTGAATCAACTAAACATGCTACCGTTACAGATGGTAAAGGGGGTGTGTTCTGGCATACCCAGGGAAGTGGTAAATCACTTTCCATGGTTTTCTATGCGCACTTACTTCAGGAAGCATTAGATAGTCCAACTATTGTGGTTATCACAGACAGAAACGATCTTGATGATCAGCTCTATGGCCAGTTTGCAAAGTGTAAAGATTTCCTGAGACAAGAGCCAATGCATGCTGAGAGCAGGGAGCATCTTAAGACCTTATTAGAGGGTCGTCAGGCAAATGGAATTATCTTTACAACAATGCAGAAATTTGAAGAGGCTGATGATGCGTTATCAGATCGCCGTAATATTATTGTTATGGCGGATGAAGCGCATCGTGGTCAATATGGACTTAAGGAAAAAGTAGATGCTAAGACTGGTAAGATCAAGATTGGTACTGCCAGAGTTATCAGAAACAGTCTGCCTAATGCAACATATATCGGATTCACTGGAACTCCGATCTCTTTGAAGGATAGAAGCACCAGAGAAGTATTTGGTGATTATATTGATGTTTATGATATGACACAGGCCGTTGAAGATGGAGCTACAAGACCAGTTTATTATGAGAGCCGAGTTATTAAGCTGAACCTTGATCAGGAAACATTGCGCCTTATTGATACCGAGTATGACATTATGGCAAACAATGCTGATCCAGAGGTTATTGAAAAGAGCAAGAAAGAACTTGGTCAGATGGAAGCTATTCTTGGAAATGAGCAGACTATAGCTTCTCTTGTAGATGATATTCTTGATCATTATGAGAACCATCGTGCGAACCTTCTTACAGGAAAGGCTATGATAGTAGCCTATTCCAGAGCAATTGCTCTTAAGATTTACAGAAGAATTCTAGAACTTCGCCCTTCATGGACCGAGAAGGTTGCTGTTGTTATGACAGAAAGTAACAAGGACCCTGAGGATTGGAGAGAAATCATTGGTAACAAGCGAAATAGGGACGAGCTGGCTAAGAAGTTCAAGGATAATGAGAGTCATCTGAAGATAGCCATTGTTGTAGATATGTGGCTTACTGGTTTTGATGTACCTTCGCTTGCGACTATGTATGTATATAAGCCTATGCAGGGTTACAACCTCATGCAGGCTATTGCTCGCGTTAACAGAGTATTTGGCGATAAGGAAGGTGGACTTGTAGTCGATTATGTGGGGATAGCATCAGCTCTTAAGGCTGCTATGAACGACTACACATCCCGTGATAAAAAGAACTATGGAGATACAGATGTAGCATCTGTTGCTTACCCTAAGTTCCTTGAAAAGCTGACTATATGCCGTGACATATTCCACGGATATGATTATTCAAAATTCGCTACTGGAACAGACTTGGAAAGATCTAAGACTATCAGTGGTGCTGTTAACTTTATTGTTGCGGTGGATAAAGAACAGGAAAAGCAGGATTTCTTGAAAGAAGCATTATTGCTAAGACAGGCGCTTTCATTATGCTCATCAATAGCTGAAGAAGAACTTCGTATAGAAGCTGCTTTTTTTGAGTCAGTAAGAGTGCTTGTTATGCGTTTAATGAATAGCGGTGGCGGTGGAACAAAGATATCGCTTCCGGAGATGAATGAAAGAATCAATGCGCTTCTGGAGCAGAGTATAAAGAGTAGTGGTGTTATAAATTTGTTCTCTGATGTTCATGGTGATTTCTCTTTATTTGATCCTAAATTCCTTGAGGAAATTGGAAAGATGCGAGAGAAGAACCTTGCCGTAGAGTTGTTGAAAAAGCTGATTGCAGAACAGGTTATTGTATTTAAGAGGACAAACGTTGTTAAGTCTGAGAAGTTCAGCGAGATTATTCAGCAGGCTATGAATAGATATCTTAATGGAATGCTTACTAATGAGCAGGTTATTGAGGAACTTTTGAATTTGGCTAAGCAGATACAGGCAGCACAACAGGAAGGCCAGCAACTTGGCCTTACAGCAGATGAGCTTGCTTTCTATGATGCATTGACAAAGCCTCAGGCCATTAAAGATTTCTATGAAAATGAAGAACTCATTGCTATCACAAAGGAACTGGCAGAAGCACTTAGAAGTAACAGAACTATTGACTGGCAAAAACGAGATTCTGCCAGGGCTAAGATGCGCATGATGATTAAGAAACTACTTAAGAAGCATAAGTATCCACCGGATGGAATGGATGATGCTGTTCAGACCGTTATGCTTCAGTGCGAACTCTGGACAGACAATAATGATATGGAAGATAGAGTTGGTGCATATGCTCAAAGGTTGGCAGAATATGTTGATTAAGTGTGAACGTATTAAAAAATGATAATGATTTAGTGATTACATAAGAAGAAATAAAAAAATCATGAGTAAACGGCTAACTTAAGATAATTGCAAGTACAAGGAGATATTGAGTATGGCAACAGTTGAATTAAAACCCGTGAGCGATTTATTTGGATATGATTTCTTTGTGCCATCATATCAAAGAGGATATCGCTGGACAGATGTTCAAGTAAGGGAGCTTTTAGAGGACCTTTATGATTTTGCGGATGAGAAGCACAGTGGCGAGTCATATTATTGCCTTCAACCAATTATTGTTAAGAAGCGTGAAAACAAATGGGAATTGGTTGATGGACAACAGCGATTGACGGCATTGTGGTTGATATCAGCACTGTATTATTGCAGCAACAGAGATGACGTTGTAAATATTGAAAGAAAACAGTATTCGTTAGCTTATCAGGAGAAAGATGTTTTTACTGATCTGTTTAATGATATTAACAAATTCGTTGAAAATGGCTCATTGAGGCAGATTGCAGATGAATTTGAACCCAAAAAACAGAATAGTATTGATTCAAGAAATTTGATAGAGAGTATGGAATACATCTCCGGATTTTCATACAAGAATAAGACTGCCAAAGGAGTGCTGGCGCAGATATTCGATCTTTTGCGCCCTTCTGAAGAGAAGAATCCCAATCCTAACGTTAGAATCATTTGGTATGTTCTCGATGAAAATGAAGATGCGATTCAGACATTTACAAATATTAATGCAAACAAGATTGAGTTGACAAATGCAGAACTTATAAAGGCTGTTTTGCTTCATTCTAGAGAAGAAGAGGATGAGAACAAGATTCAGGATATGGCTCTTCAATGGGAAGAAATAGAGAAGGGTTTGAACAACAATAGCTTCTGGAACTTTATTGTGAATAAAAAACGGAATGAGTATAGAACTCGAATAGATTATTTGTTTGAGATATGGTGCACCAAAAATGGCTACATTGTCGAGAAAAACGGGCATGATGATCGACATGAGGTTTTTCGCATTGTGAATGAGCGTCTAGATGCAGGGGATTCAGCAGATAAAATATGGAAAGAAATACAAGGAATCTATGAAACATTGATGGATTGGTATAGTGAATACTATTATTATCACACAATTGGCCTTCTTATCATTATCAATGAAAAGGACAAGGATGTGGATATAATAAATGATCTCTATGCTTTGTATGCATCATCCAGCAAAAAGGATTTTAAGGCTGCAATAATAGAGAAGATAAAGGATCAATTTTTTTCGTTAGCAAAGACTACCCCATTTGAAATCTTCGAGTTGGATCAGATTGTAAATGACCTTGGCGAAGTGACTTTTCATATAAAGAATCAAGTTAAGAATGTATTGCTATTATACAATATTGCAATGCTTATAAACGCCAATAACACATATGAAAGGTTTCCGTTTGAGCTCTATAAAGATGAAACATGGGATATAGAACACATTAATCCGCAAACACCAAAAGAGGCGTCTGAAGATGAACAAAAGGCATGGCTTGAAAGCTATAAACACCTTCTTTCAACAAAGGTTGATCTTTCCGGAGATGATGCATTGTTGGTTGATGTTGATTCTTGCATAAAGAATCATATGAGCAATTTTGAGGATGTATCTAAGCGAATATCAGCAGTCTGTGGTGTTGTTGATAATGACTCAATAAGCAATTTGGTTCTGCTTGATGCGGCTACAAATCGGGGGTATAAGAATGCATGCTTTTTGGAAAAACGTAAAAAAATACTTGAGGTTGAGAGAACCTGCAACAATGATGAGAAGTATATTCCGATAGGTACTAAATGGGTGTTCTTGAAGGGGTATGAAAATGCAGAATCGTTGATTGTATGGGGTGCCAGTGATATGGAAGATTATACAAATGACATGGCGAAAAGTATATATAGCATGTTAGGGGGTGAAATCAAATGAGTACGGCCAGAACAACCCATACTTTTTGGAAGCTGATAGAGTCCTGCAATGTTATTGTGCCTAAATTGCAAAGAGATTATGCTCAGGGACGGGAACACGATCCAGCTATTGAGCAGATAAGAAACTCATTAATTGATGAGATTTATAGCTCATTAATCGAGAAAAAAGCATTGGTATTGAATTTTATCTATGGAGAAAAGGATGACGATAAGTTTATTCCTGTCGATGGTCAGCAAAGACTTACAACTTTGTTTATACTTCATTGGTACGTTTTTGAAAAGTCGGGCTTTTCTGATGGCTTGAAGTGCTTAAAAGGTTTTTCGTATGAAACAAGAGACACATCAGAAAGATTCTGTGAGAACATTTGTGACCTAACAATTGACTTTACAAAGGAGACTGTATCAGAGCAAATAAAGGAATGCTACTGGTTTACCGGTAATTTCGCAATGGATCCAACAATAAAATCTATGCTTGTTGTTATGGATACACTACATAAGCGTTTTCGAGACGTAGAAGATATAGATGCTGTAAAAGATACTTTGATGGACGATGATTGTCCTATATCGTTCTTGTGGCTTGAAATGCCAAATTTTCAGCAAACGAGTGACCTTTACATAAAGATGAATGCTAGAGGAAAACTCTTATCTGATTTTGAAATATTTAAGGCAAAATTGCAGAATTCCAATATTTTGGACAAATTATTGGGTGAAAACACTGATGAAAGGGATAGGATACTTTTCATTAGTAAGTACAATAATGAATATGCCGAATTCTTTTATAAACTTTTCCAGGCAGAATATGATAATGCGCTTATGGATTTTATAAAAGAAATGATAAGGGATTCATATTTGAGCTATGTTAGCCGTAGCGGGGTTTCTCAGAAAACATACAGATCTGATTATGGCAAGATTAAAGCTATGAACGGCAGTGTTCTTTTCCGTTATATTGAAAACGGGGGAACCGGATATGAACAGTGCAAGAGTCCAGAGGGTTCGTTTGTTAATGCTCTTAGGAGAGTGGATAAGCTTTTGGGTTACTTCAATTCGATGGCTAATCCGCTGGAGTTCGAGAACACACTTCAGAAAGAGTATTACGTAGAAAAAGATCTATTTATTCGAAATCACAGTAAAGAAAATCTGGAAGAAGATGTGGTCCGGTATTCTCTATACTCTTTTCTATATAAATTTGGAATTCCGACGACGTATGATCAAAAAAATGCATACAGTATGTGGCGGCGTATTGTATACAATATTGTAACTAATAGTGCTTTTGAAAGTCGCCGTGAAGATATTTGTGAAGCGTTTGTTTTCATTGAAGGAATAATAGACAAAATCGGATCCTATGATGAAGCCAGCATTTTAAATACATTGTCCGCAGTAAAAGCTGATAGTTGTACAGCGGCAATACGCTATCAAATGCGTGAAGAAATAATCAAGGCAGAACTTATTAAGGATTCCTCATGGAAAAAAGAGATACTTGATGCAGAGCTATATTTTAGAGATGGAGAAATAGGTTTTATTCTTGATTATTCGAAATATGACGATGGATCTTATGATATTACTCTTTTCCACAAATATTTGGAATGTTTGAAGTCAATTTTTGACGGCGAGAAAAGAATAAAATCAGAGATTAAGGCATCGGCATTTGAACAAGCCCTTCTATGCATGAAGGATGATACGAATAATAGTACGGGTCATTTGCTTAAACAGCCTAATTCAACAACTTCATGGGGATTTGTAGGCAGAAATTATAAGGAACTGTTGAAGAACATAACGGTATCCTCCAAAAAGAAGATCCTAAAGAACTTGATTGATGAAATTATGATTTCCTCAAAGGGCATAAATGAAACGATAGCGGATATTATTTCAAATGTTAATGTGTCTTCTTTTGCAGAAAAATCAAAATGGAAGCTACCTTTTATTTTCAACTCATTATTCGATGTTTATATGGGTGACTTTAAATTTCGAAACTGCATCAACCTAGACCACAATAACAGTGAAATATTAATGATTGCCGGCACAACTGTTAGATCAAAGAGTATGGAACTGAATACTTTTCTTTTATACCAAGAGTTGCAAAATAAAAAAATAGCTTCCAAACTTGTGCTGTATGCTACTGGAGTGGTTATGGATAATGAAGGCTTCCCGACAAGGTACCTTGAGGTCAGAGATGCGTGTATAGGTTATGATGAAATAGATAAACAAAAACCTTATGTTTTCAAGCGGGCAGGAATCACTGAAAGGTTAACATGGAATGATGTCATTATAAAAGCTACGACGTTGTAATAATGGGGACTTAGTTCTATGCTGGGAAGAGACTCATTTTTCTGATACTGTGAGCAATCTAGGGGCGATCTTAATGGTTATGTATATTGAGCATAAGTTCGACTCTTAAGATGGGCTACTAATTGTGAGGCGGTGTGCATAATTTTGCACATCGCTTTTGCTATAGTTTTATAAAACAATTATTAAACTGTCTGTAATTGCAACAATTATTGAACTGTTAGTAATAAAATAATATGTGTGGGAGTGTTACCTATCATAGTAAAGAAGGAGAGACCATCATGGCGTATGAAACCCCGTTGACAATTGCAGAAGTAATAACAAATATTACATCAAATAAATATGTGCTACCAGCTATTCAGAGGGAGTTTGTGTGGGACACTGATCAGATTGAGCGCTTGTTTGATAGTATTATGCAGGGATACCCAATAGGCGGCTTTTTATTCTGGGAACTTTCTAGTGACAAATACCGAAAGTACGACTTTTATAGCTTTCTGCAGAACTATCATGAGAAGACGTCACGGCATAATCCCAAAGTAAACTTACGTGGAAGCGACAATGTAATGGCTGTGCTTGATGGGCAGCAACGATTGACTTCTTTGTATATTGGTTTGTGTGGCACCTTCGCTTACAAAATGCCTTATAAACAGTGGAAAAGTGAGGGGGCATTTCCAAAGAGAAAACTGTATTTGAATATTGTTGAGCCATTGGAAGGGGCTGATAACAAATATGATTTTGAGTTCCTGGCTGATGATGAGACGGAGAATGATGAAAATCACTATTGGTTTGAGGTAGGAAGGATATTTGATTTTGAAAGTAATTCAAATGTGCATAAGTATATAACACAAAATATATACAGAGGCGAAATTGAGTATTCAGACGAACAGGAAGATTTTGCTACGGATGCATTGTCGCTGCTTTTTAACTCAATATGTGTTAACCCTTCAATCAGTTATTACAGGGTTAAGTCAGACGAATTAGATAAAGTCTTGAATATTTTTATAAGAGTAAACAGCGGAGGAACCCCGCTCAGTTACTCTGATTTGTTGCTGTCAATTGCTTCTGCACAATGGGAAGATATAGATGCACGCGAAGAGATAAATGAGATAGTGGATGAGGTTAATGCAATAGGTGGTGGATTTAATATCAATAAAGACTTCGTCTTAAAGACAGCATTGGTCTTGACCGACATTAAGGATATTGCTTTCAAGGTTGATAATTTTAAGAAGTCTAATATGCAAAAGATAGAGCGAGAGTGGGAAACCATAAAATCAGCCATATATCAGGCTTATGCGCTTATATCTTCTTTTGGTTTTTCGAGAGAAAACCTTCGTTCAAATAACGCCATTATTCCTATAGCATATTATCTGAAGATGATAGGATTGCCTAAAAACTTTGACTCTGCCAAGACTTATGCATCAAACAGGAAGAAAATTAAGAAGTGGCTTATCATGGCTCTGCTTAAACAAACATTCAGTGGACAGCCGGATAATGTGCTAAGACCAATCAGGACAATACTTCAAAAAAACGGCGACGAAGAGTTTCCAATAGATGAAATAATTGAAAAGCTAAGAGGAACTAGTAAATCAATGCTGTTCACTGAAGACGATGTTGATCATTTGCTTGATCTTCAGTACGGAAAGGCAGAGACATATTCTGCGCTGATGCTTGTTTACCCTTCTTTAGACTTTAACAATAAGTTTCATATGGATCACATATATCCCAAGAGTAAGTTTAAGAAAAATATTCTGCTCAAGAAAAAGGTTCCCGAAGTGGATTTGTCTTGGTACATGGAGCATGTCAACGACATCAGTAATTTACAGCTGCTTGAAGCAATGCCCAATATAGAGAAGCAGAATGCAGATTTTGAAGAGTGGTATACAGACGAATACCCTACTGAAAAGGATAAGATACAGTATAGGAAAATTCACTATATTCCAGATATGGAATACACATTTGTCGATTTCCCTGAGTTTGTAGAACAGAGACGCGAGTTATTAAGAAAGGCCTTTGAAAAAGTGTTGAAATGAATGATGAATTCAAGAATGCTTTAACTGTGTATAAAAACCTTATTGATAAGGCAAGTCGTTATTACAATAGCAGACCGCCCGAACTAAGAAATATAAAGAATGCCAATGATTATTTCGATTTTGTCTGGTGTGATGGACTTACTGAGGAAATAAACCTGTGGACATATTGGCAGGGGAATGGCATTGAATTTCCAAAAGTTATGATAGTTGGTCAGGACTTTGGAACATGTAATGATGAGGCAAACAAGGCTTTTTACGAGCGGTCCGTTAGAAGCAAAGCGACAGATAGAAAAACCATATCAAAGATGTATATTGATAGGATTATTGCAGATAAGAAGAATAAGACTGATAATATGCTATTACGTCTTACTGAGGAGGGTCTTGGGGAACAATACAGTGCGAGAATTCCTGGAAATGAAAACTTGTTTATGACAAACCTATGTTTGGGATATAGATCTGGAAGTAAGATAAGCGGAGGAAATGTTGCAACTTATTTGAAGCATGATAGTGTCTATATCGCAGAATTGATTCAGATTAAAAAGCCCAAGGTAGTAATTTGCCTTGGGATGGATACTTATAGCAATCTGTTGGCGACATACAACGATGATTCTAGTGTTTTCCGAAACATCTGCGAAGGATTCTGGGAATCATTAGATAAAGGAACAAATTTCAAAGATATTACGTGTGGAGAATACAATTTCCGGATTTATGGGGTATCTCATGCCGGCTCTAATGGGGCGATGAATCGCAAGAAAAATACATCAACTAAGAACAAGAGCTATTCAGGTGAGATGCTTATGATAAAAGACTGGAAAAGAATAGGCGAATATCTTCAAAACACCTAATAGAAGCTGAATGGAAGTGTTACATATGAGAGAAACAATCGTATTTGCCCCTGGCCTAAACGGCCAGGAACTGATAAAGAATCTTGCCATGCATGGCAAGAACTGCATCAATCTGCGCATTTGCAACGCTGGCGAGCTGGCTCGCACAGCATTGATGCGTTCCGGTATTTCTATTAAAGAGGATTTCGTAGATTCTGATGAAGAGACTACTCTTGTGGCAAAGGCGGTAGAGGGTGAGAGCTACTTTGAAAGGCCGTCATACTCAGATATCAAGGAGCTTGCTTCTGCCATTGGGCGAATGAGGAGCCTTGTTTCTGGTGCCGATGAAGCAAAGGCTATTGAAGATACCCTCAGCAAAGGCATCTTTGCAGAGAAGAATACTGCGCTGGTCAGTGTGTATAAAAAGTATATAGATCTGCTGACTTCAAAAAAGGTTGTTGATGCCATTACTCTTGAGCGCAGGGCGGCAATGAACTGTGATCCGATAGATGCAGACTTTATTACGCTACAGGAATGTCCGCTGACGCCCCTGGATGATGCTCTTTTA
>ODAI011820263.1_pt1 | contig 11455 bp, 10 predicted proteins | sample 1539321 | NCBI WGS metagenome assembly ODAI01 (sample SAMN02144231, study PRJEB22623) | gut metagenome | biome: sheep rumen | host: Ovis aries | place: New Zealand
ATAGCCCTTATCCTTTGCGCTCTCAACCAGCCTGTCCATATAAGCTTTGACCTGCGGATACTGTTCAAAGTAGGACTTTATGTAGCCTTCGGCGGTTTTTCTGCTGATATCGAGATCCTGTCCGAGACCAAAAGATGAAATTCCGTAGATAATTCCGAAATTAACGGCCTTTGCTTCGCTTCTCTGCTTTTTTGTAACCTGATCGTAGGGCACATGGAAAACATTGGCAGCGGTTGCGCGATGAATATCCCTTGCATTTCTGTAGTCATCAAGAAGCTTTTCGTCACCGGCCATATGCGCCATTATCCTAAGCTCGATCTGGGAATAATCAGCATCCACGAATACGCATCCCGGTTTGGGTACGAAAGCTTTTCTGAGTTTTCTTCCCAGCTCCTCCCTTACGGGAATATTCTGCAGATTCGGTTCGGTACATGAAAGCCTTCCCGTCGCAGTAACTGTCTGATTGAAGGTACAGTGTATCCTTCCGTCATCTTTTATGCATTCCTTAAGCCCTTCAACATAGGTGGATTTGAGCTTGCTGACGGTACGGTATTCGAGGATTTTGGGAATGACCGGATGTTCATCCTTAAGTTTTTCAAGCACATCGGCATTTGTCGAATAGCCTGTCTTGGTTTTCTTCGCCCCGGGCAGACCCAGCTTTTCAAAAAGAATAACTCCGAGTTGCTTGGGAGAAAGTATGTTGAATCTTTCGGAAGCAAGCGAATATATCTCCTCTTCAAGATCTTTCATCGCTTTGTCAAGCTCCCTGCCCTGTTCCTCAAGCACATCCACACGGCAGATTATTCCTTCCCTTTCCATGTCGCAGAGTATAGGTATCAAAGGCTTTTCGGCCTCGTTGTAAACATTTATGAGCCCGTTTTCCTCCAGCTTTTCAATAACTTCATCCTTTTTTTGTATTGCGGTATATGCCGTAAATGCAGGCATGTCGCTTACCGGCGAGGGATAAACCTCAAGATATGAAAGCAGGCTTTGAACGTCATGCTTCGTACTGTTCGGATCAAGCAGGTAATGGGCCACGGAAAAATCAAAGAAATCCTCCTTTGCTTCTCCGCCGGCTTTCAGTATGTTTTTATAATTATCCGATGCAACATATGCTGCAGCCCCGGAAACCTTGTCAAGTATTTCCTCTAAAATCTGCGCAGTCACAAAATATTCGGTTTTAAAGGAATATGTTGTCTTATCTATGCAGACCGCAAGCTCTGAAATCTCTCCGTCATTTAGAACCACGGCAATGCCCGCTTCCTTGTTTTCTGCAATTTTCGCTGATTTTTCCGAAAATTCAAGTACATCCGAAAGGTCCGACATGATCACCAGACCATCATTAAATTCCTTATAGAAATCATCCTCTTTAGTTTCATGGCTTATCGAGGCCGGAATCTGCAGCGAGCTTATTTCAAGCTCTTCAAGGATTTTTACAAGTGTTGCATAGTCATACTCGGTTTTTAAATCATCAAGTTCTTTATCTATCGGGAGATCTCTTATTATCGTTGCCAGCTTTTCGGAAAGCCTTGCCGCCTTTTCGCCGACAAGCTCAGTTTCGGACTCCTTGGTAAGAAATGATATCGGATTCCTGCTGATACCGAGCTCATTTTTCCATTTAAGAGCCAGTTCCTTTAAATCGCTGCTGTTATGTATATCGTCATAAAGCGCATCCACGGTTTTATAATGCGCGATCAAAGGGACAGCTGCCTTATCTCCGATTCCGGGAACGCCTTTAATATTGTCGGCACTGTCTCCCATCAGAGCTTTAAGCGAGGGAATGCTTTCGGGCTCAACACCGAATTCTGCTTTTACAAGCCCTGCATTAAGCCACTCCGTCTTTTCAGGCACAATGGTTACCGACTTGTCAAGATTATATTTTTTAAAGAATTCGTCAGCCTTTTTCTGATCGCTTACAATAAGCCAGAGCTTTACATTATCATCAACAAGCTGAAGATAATCATGATCTTTTGTCATTATACAAACTTCTACACTTGTAGAAAACTTATCTGCGATGGATCCTGAAAAATCATCAGCCTCATATCGCTCATCCATGAACTGGGCGACGCCCATCTTTTTAAGTATTTCCTGCATCAGTACAAACTGATCTTTTAAAGGCTCAATAGTTTCGCTTCTGTTGGCCTTATAATCCTCATAAAGCTCGCGTCTGAAGGTATTTCTTGTAAGATCCCACGTAACGGCAAGATACCTCGGCTTCTGTTTGTCAAGTATCGAAAACAGAGTGCGCAGGAATCCATATACGGCGTTGGTATATACTCCTTTTGAGGTCTTCATTATTTTATGGTAGTATTTTTCCTTTTCCTCTACTGTCTTGGCCATCAGTATTTCACGTGGGATATTTCCGTAGAACTGGGTCGACAAAAGGCTTGAACCGTCAATTATCAGCAAGTAATCATTCATTTTCCCTTTCATCCTCCAGTTTAAGATTATGGATATATTCTATGATATCCTCATTCAAGGCATTGTTCATGTTCTTTACTTCGTTTAAATAGTCCGGCACTCCGTCATAGTCAAGGAAAAAGCTCTCCTGCTTTCCTTTTTCAAGGAATTTGACACCCTCATGCTTAAAGATAAACAGGGAAAAAATCAAGCCAAGCGCCACGGATATAATAAAAATCGAAACATATGACAATACTGTAAGGATAAAACCTCTTTTCTGCTTCGCAAGATAATCATTAATTCCTTTTTCAAGCTCGGCATCATAGTTTTCGGAAAGCTCGTCGCCTTTTTCAAGCTGGTCAAGGGCTTTTAAAAGAGAATAATTGATTTTAAGCTCTTCCATACATTCATCACAGTTTCTGACATGAAGCACAAATTTTTTCAGCTCGTCGCCGTTTAAGCTGCCATTGATATATGAATCAATTTTCTTTTGATATTCATTGCATATTAAATTCATAAACGGCTAAGCCTCCAAAACATGTAAAACTTATTCTTGCAATAAAACCGAAAATGTGTTAAAATGTACTTCGTTGCAGGCATGGCGGAATGGCAGACGCAGCAGACTCAAAATCTGCCGGGGGCAACTTCGTGTGGGTTCAAGTCCCACTGCCTGCATTAAGGGAAACTCTTTCGGGTTTCCCTTTTTTATTTTAATATAAGGCTTCCTACCTTTGAAATATCTCTGTAGGTATACATCGTGGTATCACTCCACTGAGTCATGAAATCCCTGTACTGGTCATTCTTTGAATCGTTGATTCTTATATCAAAACCGAGTTTTGAGCCGAATGCGGGCGATATTGACGTAAAAGGAATTCCTATTTCCATCTTATAACCGTTTTCATCATTGATGATCTTGAAATCCATGGAATTTTCATTTGCATTATTGCCGTATTCAACCTCTCCCGTACGGCTGATTTTAAAATGACAGTCACCGTCAGTATAATCCGTATGATTATCGCCTTTTTCGCTTATGAAAATTTCCACACAGTCCTTGCGGCTGAATTTTTCAGCCTTTGTATCGGGAGTCGAATCCGAAACCTCAACAAGTATATACAGCTGTGATTTATCCCAGTATACCTTAAAGCTTCCGGTCGCTCCGTCATCGCCCCATGCTATATTCTTAACGGGAATTGCTTCTATTTTGCTCCAGAGCTCTTCAATTATTCCGTCAACCTTTATTACCGAATGAGATTTTACTTCGACGCTCTTGTTCGATTTTGCCCGGGGCGCCGGATATGTTGTATCGTCTTCCGGAGGAACTACCGTAACATAAGGAAATTTTGTCGGAACCGGGGCTTTGGTCGGTGCCTTCGTAATTACGGGAGCTTTTGTCGGTACCGGCGTATTTGTAGCGGGTACCGGAGTGTTGGTTGCGGGCTCGGGAGCCGGCGTTGCGGTCGCGGGCACCGGAGTTGCCGTTGCCGTAACAGGTTCCGAAGTCGGTGTTGAGGTCGCGGGCACCGGAGTTTCGGTTGCAGGAACCGGAGTCGGCGTATCGGTGTCTACCGGTACCGGGGTATTCGTGTTTTCTGCCGGTATCGGAGTTTCGTTTCCGGCAGGATTATCCGGATCGTCAATATCCGCAAAGGCTGTCTTAAAGCTTACCAGACAGATGCTTATGGTCAGTGTCATAAGGATAAGCCCCAGCAGAATATTTTTTTTATTCTTTTTCATTTCAGCTCCTCCCTACTTAAATACCAGAGTTCCTACAGCGGAAAAATTCTGGAAGGTATAAAGGTAATTGCTTGCCCATTTATATACGCTTATCAGCTTTCCGTCATAGGCATTGTTAATCTGTATGTCAAAGCCTATCGAATTGTTCTTTGAAGCCTTGACGGTCATTAAAGGTATGATCGCTTCGACAACATAACCGGTGCTTACCTTGTTTCCGTCGGCATCGGGCTCCGATTCGAGTTCGTATGTCACAGACTCAAACTTCTCGTCCGCACCGAAACCGATGGACCTTACATTGTCACGGTTTACTATGTAATGAGCGTCTCCGACATGAAGAGTAGCATTTTTCTTTCCGTCTTCGTTAACAAAAAACTCAACCGAATCCTGAGAACTGTACTTCTCTCCGCTCGTATCCCTGGTATTGTCCATTACGGTTACCTGGATATAAAGGAATTTTTTTGCCCAGATAAGCTTGTAGGAAGCATTAAGTTCAGTTCTTCCGCTTGCAAGTATATCTATGGGGAATGATTCGTATTCATCCCATATCGGCTCATGTTTTCCGCTCAGCGTCGGATAAAGGCTTGACGCATCTGCTTTTACATCTTTAAATTCGGGTTCCTTGCCCTTTGCCAGTTCCTCCTCTGTCTTTTTTTCGATAATCGGAGAAGGTGTTTTCGGCGTCGGAATCACCTCGTCCTCAAGATCGGGAAGGTTATTGTTCGGCTGGTGTTCCTTCATGTAATACCTGTAATACTTATAACCTCCGAAGGCGGCGCCTCCGAGTATCACAAGAACAATCAGGATAATAATGGTCTTCTTATTCATCCCTGTCCTCCGACTAAGCTTCTTTAATGCGTATTATATTGCCGCGCTCCGGCACGTGCGAAAGCTTAACTCTTATCATCTGCTTGGGATGCGGGCATGAATCGATCTCATTGCCCTCATCGTCCCACATTCCGAGCACCTTCGATACATGATTTTCTCCGGCGAATTCCATCAGTTCGACTTCATCGCCGACCGAAAACTTATTTCTCTGCATCAGCACAAAGGATCCGTCATCCTTTATTTCCTCAGCTATTCCGAGGTATATATAATTCCTGCAATATACATTGTTGTCATAAACCTGCGCATCGCTCCCGGGTTTGCCGAAGAAAAAGCCCGTCGTGAAATTACGATAAGTACATTTAGAGATTTCCTCCCTGTACCGGTCCATATTTCTTTCATATTTTTCAGAGCTTTCAAAATAGTCATCAAGAGCTTTCCTGTAGGTCCTTGCAACGCTTGCGACATACAGTGCCGTCTTCATCCTGCCCTCTATCTTAAAGCTGTCGATGCCGGCTTTAACAAGCTCCGGAATATGTTCTATCATGCACAGATCTTTTGAGTTGAATATATATGTTCCTCTGTCGTTTTCATAAACGGGAAAATATTCTCCCGGTCTGCTTTCCTCCATCAGAGTATACTTCCAGCGGCACGGATGTGTGCATTCACCCTTGTTTGCATCGCGTCCCGTCATGAAATTGCTTAACAGACATCTTCCGGAATACGAAATGCACATGGCACCGTGCACAAAGGTTTCGATTTCGAAATCATCGGGAATATGCTCCCTGATCTCTTTTATTTCCTTAAGAGACAGCTCGCGTCCTGTTACGACACGTCTTGCGCCCATTTTTCTCCAGAACTCAAAGGTCAGATAATTTACATTATTGGCCTGGGTACTGATATGGATATCGATCTCCGGATCAAGATCATCCTTTGCAAGCGTGAACACTCCGGGATCCGAGATGATCACGGCATCCGGCTTAAGACGGTTAAGCGTTCCGATATAGGCTTTTATTCCTTCGATATCATCGTTATGGGCTGTTATGTTCATGGTCACATAGATCTTTTTCCCTTGCTCATGAGCATAGGCTATTCCTGCCTCCATGTCCTCCTCGGAAAAATTTCTGGCATTTGCCCTGAGCGAAAACAGCTCACCGCCGATATATACCGCATCCGCTCCGTAATCCACGGCAACCTTAAGCACTTCAAGGCTGCTGGCGGGAAGCAGAAGCTCCGGTTTTTTTGTTTTTTCCATTTTGTCACCTGTTTATCGTGCTTATCAGCATACCGTCGCCGACCGGGACTATCATCGAATTAAACTCATCCGACCTCATCATCTCATCGAGGAATTCCCTCATGCGCTGGTGGATCGTCCTGTCCCTTCTCGCAACGGAAAATTTCGACTGTGCAACCGAACCCTCCTGCAGAATGTTGTCGGTCAGCAGTATCCCATCACTGACAAGCAGTTTTCTGATATATTTCAGATAATTACCGTACTGGGCCTTTGCCGCATCCATGAAAACAAAGTCGAATTTTTCTCCTTCTTCGCACATTTTCTCCATGATCTCACAGGCATCGCCCTCATATATGCTTATTATATCACTATTATTTGTTTTTTTTATGTTTTCTGCGGCAATTTTTGCTCTTTCGGGCATTTTTTCTATTGTTTTTATCCTTGTACCCGGTTCAGAGTAATTTGCCATATAGCACGCAGAAAAACCGATGGCAGTACCTATTTCAAGAATACGCCCCGGTTTTCGGCTTTTTATCAGGAATCTGAGCACCGAACGTGACGATAAACGTATGATCGGCACCCCTTTGTCAATTCCGTATTTTTCTATTTCTTTCAAATTTATGTCAAGCTCAGGTTCGAATGAGCTGATATAACCGTCTGTAAGATCCATTTCAGCTTCCAATCACTTAATAACTTTTATTATTTCGGAATAGTCCATATCGGAACTCAGATCGTACTGTCCCGCCCTGGGCTCCACTTTTTCAAGCTTAAGCTTTGCATAGAAGGAATATCTGTTGAGTATCAGGTCATTGTCCTCAAGCATCCTTGCAACATCCATCAGGCTTTCGTCTTCTTCAATAACGACAGTCATGGTCTTTGCATGCAAAGCATCATTTACCGAGGCATCTCCGAAAATCTGGTAACAGAAATTGTAGGCATATCTCGTTATGTAGACAAAAGCAATGATCGCGACAGCATACACCGCAATGTCGATAACGAATCTGAGCATGCCGCTTGCCAGATTCAGCGCAAGCTTGTTCTTTTTTTCCTTCTTTGCTCCGGCCATTTTCTCTCCGTTAAACTGTCAGTATTACCGCGAGTATCATCGGACGTCTCTTCATGCTCTTCCAGAAGAAATCCGCGAGAGCCTGCTTTATTTCATTCTTCACACGGTTCATGTCTGTATAGCCGTGGGCCATACTGTATTCAAAGGCTTCATTGGCAACAAATTTTGCCTCTTCAAGCAAAGTCTCGGACTCCTTGACATAGACAAAGCCCTTGGTCAGAATCTCGGGTCCGTTGGCAAGCACGGCACTGCCCTCAAACACAGCCATCGAAACAACAACAAGTCCGTTTTCCGAAAGATACTGTCTGTCCCTTAATACAGCATTTCCTATATCTCCCACACCGAGTCCGTCAACAAGCCTCTGCTTTGCAGCAACATGTGTGGAGATAACCGCCTTTTCCTTCGAAAGCTCAAGCACATCCCCGGATTTCAGCATTATAACCCTTTCCTTTTCCATGCCAAGGGAAACCGCAATCTCCTTCTGGGCATTACGATGCCTGTACTCACCGTGGATGGGTATGGAATACATGGGCTTAAGCAGGGTATATATTATCTTGAGTTCCTCCTGGCAGGCATGACCGGACACATGGGTATCCTGGAAAATAACCTTGGCGCCCTTTATCGAGAGCTCGTTAATAACCTTTGAAACATTTTTTTCGTTGCCCGGTATCGGGGTTGATGAAAAGATGACAACGTCTCCGGGTCCTATCGAAACCTTTTTATGAAGGCTCGCTGCCATTCTTGAAAGCGCCGCCATGGACTCTCCCTGGGAGCCAGTAGTGATTATCACAAGCTTTTCGGGCGGATAACTGCCCATATCCTCGGTATCAATGATTATCCCGTCATGAAGATTGAGATAGCCGAGCTCGGCAGCGGTCATTATGTAATTAACCATGCTTCTTCCTTCGATCACGACCTTCCTGCCGAATTTATGGGCGGAATTTATGATCTGCTGAACCCTGTCAACATTTGAAGCAAAGGTTGCAACGATTATCCTGGAGCTGATATTGTCCGAAAAAATCGTGTCGAATGTTTTTCCGACGGTTCTTTCTGACATTGTCATTCCCGGTTTGGTTGCATTGGTACTGTCGGCCATCAGCGCAAGCAGACCTTCCCTTCCGAGCTCTCCGAAGCGCTGCAGATCGATCGCATCACCGAAAACCGGTGTAAAATCGACTTTAAAATCACCTGTATGAAGGACTACCCCCGCAGGCGAAGTGATTGCCAGAGCCGCAGAATCCGAAATGCTGTGGTTGGTCCTTATAAATTCAACGCTCAGACTGCCCGCATCGATCACATCACCGAAGGTCACAAGCCTTAAATCGGCAGTTTCAAGCAATCCGTGTTCTTCAAGCTTATGTCCTATGATTCCGAGAGTAAGTTTGGTTCCGTATATGGGAACATTAACATCCGTCAAAACATAAGGAAGCGCACCGATATGATCCTCATGTCCGTGCGTGATAAAAAATCCTTTGACTTTCGCAATATTTTCCTTAAGGTAGCTCACATCCGGAACAACCAGGTCCACGCCCAGCATGTCATCGTCGGGAAAAGCAAGCCCGCAATCAACAACCACGATCGAATCACCGTATTCAAAGACAGTAATGTTCATTCCGATCTGTTCAAGACCGCCCAAAGGAATAATTTTGAATTTGTTGCTCATTATCAAACCTCAATGTCGATATCATCAAGCAAAGAGGAAAAATAGTTTGAAACCGCATCCAGCTCCATGTCATCGTCAGGCATTACGTAGATAACATCATCCTTTTCGTCAGTAATCTTTTTAAGTAAAAAGGCTTCGCCATTGTTTTCATGGTCTTCAGTCACAAGAAGATAATCAACCCCGCCTATCCTTGCCTGTTCGATAACCTCAAACAGAGCCTCTTCGCCGTCATCTGTTATAAATTTAACCTTGTCTTCCATTATTCTTTTCCAATCTTCACTGTATATTTTTTTCAAGCTCCGCCTTCTTGTCCGGATTGTTTGCAAGATAGTCAAGATAGGATTGCAGGATTATTCCGGCAGCAACCGTATCAACAACTTCGGCTTTCTTTTTATGATCAAGTCCGGCCTCGTCGAGATACCTGTGTGCGCTTACCGTCGTAAGCCTTTCGTCCCAGAGCACTACCTCAAGTCCCGTCCTTCTCTTTAAGGCTTCCGCAAACTCCTCTGTCTCCTTTGCCCTGGTTCCGGCTTCGGAGTCAAGCTTAATCGGATAGCCCAGGACTATGAGGTTGACAACCTTTTCGCTTATCAGCTCTTCAATCCTTGCAAAGGTCTGCCTGAGCTTATTTGCATGTTTTCTTCTTATCGTTTCTATGCCCTGTGCGGTGATAAGAAGCGGATCGCTTAACGCAACTCCTACCGTCACAGAACCGTAATCAAGTCCCAGTATTCTAAGAATATGTCCTCTATTTCAGATTCTTTTCGATATAATCCCTCAGAAGCTCTTCTATAAGCTCATCTCTTTCAACCTTGGCAATCAGGTTTCTGGCACCCATGTGGCTGGTGATATAGGTAGGATCTCCGCTCATCAGATAACCTACGATCTGGCTTACGGGATCGTAGCCTTTTTCAACAAGTGCGACATATACAGTAGAAAGCACATCCCTTACGAAATGCTCTTCTCTTTTTTCAACTTCAAAATATTGTGTAGGCATGACTCATCCTTTCTCCGGCAGCTACCGGGAAAACAAAATTTCACAAATATATGATACCATTTTAGCGTCAAAATTTCAAGGAAATATTGAGATTTATTCAGCATTCGGACAATATTGTATTATTTAATCTCTGCCTGCTCATTTTAACTGAAACGATGCTTCCGGGAGTCTCGTTTTCACTGACAAACATGGTTTTTACATACTCCTCTGTATGACCGACGGCATATCTGACTCCCTCAATTTCGTTTATTTCTTCAACAAGCACGCTTCTGTATTCCCCGTCGAATGAACTTTCATATTCAAGCCTTAATTTTTCTTCGGTTTCGGAAAGCCTCTTTGCCCTGTCGCCCTTGACATTATTGTCAAGCTGTCCGGGCATATCGGCCGCTCTTGTCCCCTTACGGACGGAATACGGAAAGATATGTATTGCGGAAAACCCGATTTTCTTTGCAAATTCATTACATTCGCCGAATTCCTCCTCGGTTTCGCCCGGAAATCCGACGATAATATCCGTCGTGATCGAAGGTTTGTAGTAGTATTCTCTCAAAAGATCACAGGCCGCTTCATAGGCCAACGTATCATATTTCCTGTTCATGCGCTTTAGAACTCCGTCACTTCCGCTTTGAAGCGACAGATGGAAATGCGGCATGAATTTTGTGCATTCCGAAAGTCTTTTTACGAACTCTTCGGTGATTATCCTCGGCTCCACAGAGCCCGTGCGTATCCTTTCTATGCCGTCGATTCCGGCAATCTGTTCGATAAGCTTTAGCAAGGGCATGCTTCCGTCATCGGTTCTTAACGCCGCCTGTTCCCTTGACGAATAATCCTCAAGACCATAGCTTGAAAGGTGGATTCCGGTAAGGACCACTTCCTTAAAGCCTTTTTCTGCAAGACCTTTTATTTCGTTTATCACGCTTTCGGGTTTTCTTGAGCTTATCCGTCCCCTGGCGTACGGAATTATGCAATACGAACAGAACTGGTTGCAGCCGTCCTGTATCTTTATGTCAACGCGGAGGTTTTTATAGTCGGAAATCGTTGTAAGCTCCTCATAATCCTCCTCGTCATCATTCATTACGGTGATTTTTTTTGTGATATACAAGGGATCATCAAGGCATTTTTCCAGATAATCATTTACAATATCGGCAACTTTGTTTTTAAGCCTGTTTCCTATCAGCACATTGACCGTATCATCATTTTCAAGCTCTTTTGCGCTTTCCTGAACATAGCAGCCGGCCGCCACAATCACCGCATCAGGGTTCAAAGCCCTGGCGCGGTGAAGCATCTGCCTTGATTTCCTGTCTGCGATATTTGTTACCGTGCAGGTATTGACGATATATATATCTGCTTTTTCCTTAAAATCCACGGCAACGGCTCCGTAGGACAGGAAACATTGCCTGATAACCTCTGTTTCATAAGCGTTTACCTTGCATCCCAGGGAAAGGAAAGCAACTTTTTTGTTAAAAAGATTGTTCATAATAAAAAATTCCTTTGATGTATTGACATTTAACGGAAATGTAAGTAAAATACTATGTAGAAAAG
>ODAI013245022.1_pt1 | contig 11455 bp, 2 predicted proteins | sample 1539321 | NCBI WGS metagenome assembly ODAI01 (sample SAMN02144231, study PRJEB22623) | gut metagenome | biome: sheep rumen | host: Ovis aries | place: New Zealand
ATTGTCAAGCAATAAATAGGTGAATTTGTATTGCGTCTGCATGGAATGGGAAAAGGCGCTGCCGCATATGCAACAACGCCCTTTACGATTCCCATGCTTTACGCCACACTCTGACCTCCTGCCAAAGCCACAGCAGCCTGATCCATCTGATCCGCCTGCTCTGCCGCCTGCGGCATCAGACGCTCCGCATGCAGTCTGCTCATCGCCATCTGACTGGCCAGAATATCCGCAAAATTCTTGGTCTCGCCTTTGCGCAACGGATTGATATTCTCCCCCTCATCATACAGGGCAGAATAATCCGTGGACGGAGCCTTCGCCACATCACTTCCGATCGCATTGACCCGATTCATGCTGGACGAACTCACTGTATTCGCATTGTAAATGTACGGCTGAAATCCCACGCCGCCTACTGCAGCGATCGCACCGATTCCCATGTGACGCTCCTTTCTTTTGAATGCAATTCATAAACTCTCAGATTGTATATCGGCAGATTTGGGGGAATAGTTTAGAGTTACACGCTTGATTCACTCATCCCCCTCCCTCCGTTTACATCACATATCTGAATTATCAATCATCGCCGGATCTATCTTTGCATTCGTATAAATGATATAGGACGATTTCGCATTATTCTCTGCCCCAACCAACTCAACGCTCAGCAATATCTTATAATTAGCGTATTCCTTTTTGGCAAAGTCCTCATCTTTCAATACCTTACATGAAAAATCCGCATAGAATATTGCATCCTTATCGAGTCCCTCCCAGTTAAGGTTTCTCGTATAAATATAAGTATCCGCTGCTTCATTTGTTTTTACGAGATCAGCCTTTTCATAGCCTGTATTGATCGGGTCAGCATTATACTGCAAGATATCACTATCGCTTAATGTAACATCAACAATATAATCCGAAATGTTCTCTACTTTTTTATACGAGGTTGATCCCGCTTCCGTCGTCTTGCGATACAACTCCAGCGTATATTTGATCTGTGATGCCTGACTATAGTTTGACACCTCTGTGACATTATATACTGCCTTCCCGTTGATCGTATTGTCGTAAGTAAAGTGGTCATTTACGCCCAGTCTGCTGTTATTCTGCGTGTTAGTACCAATTTCCTCTTCATCCAATTCGTCTACTGCATCAAAAGCAAACAGTGCCCTATTGTCCTCTTTGATATAGTAATACGGATCCACCGGATCATGTGAGGACGACATTTTGGCATACGACAATTCCGTCTCCCGATAGGCCAAATTGGATTTCACTGCCCCTTGCACACCAATTCCCTCAGTCTCCTCGGAATTTACCGGAAATTCATTCTGATAGCCCACAAAATCCATGTCTGCCGCGCCCAAAACATAGATCTGGTACGCATTGTTTTTGTCAATCAGATAGTTTTTAATATCACCGGTTGTACACTGAATATAATTGGTCTCTCTGATCACATTTGCAGAACCGGTTGCAAGCTTTGTACTGCCGGCAGCATCTTTGCAGACCGAATATCCTGCTGTAATATTATTTATTTCAATCCCCTGAATAATATCCGTTTCTGAGGAAACCGTATCATGCCGAATCAGGCGGATATTAAAGGAATGGTACAAATGGACAGAATTATCGGACAATACTCCGGCAAAATACTCTGCCTGCCCACTGGTATTTAAGAGGCTTATCTTTACTCCAGATGCTGCGGTCAACTTCTTGTTGGCATCCGTGATGATATTTCCAGCATTTGATGTTGATGTCAAGGCAAAGCTAAGCTCCTCCTGCCTGATAAAATCTCCCAGGATCAGTACTGCATTCAGTCTAGGCGTCACAGTCGCACGGATCACCGCTCCGGTTGCTACATTTCCGTCTGCACCTATCGCCCCCATCGTCCCCGCGGGCTGGATCTGAACCACATCCACCTGCCCCTCAGTCTTAGGCACATAAAGGCTCAGATAATAGCTTTCTGATATGTCTTCCGCAACCCTCAGGTCGCATGTTCCGCTGCTTCCCGCAAATTCAAAATATCTTTCTGTTCCATCTATCTTAAAAGTGATAGAAGAAGCTGTTTTACTATTTACCTCCTTATAAGCTCCCTTACCGGCATTATTTTCAACCACAGTTACCTTATCATACAACAGGGAATACAACGTCTGCTCATGAAAGTTCTCGCCGGTTCCGTCTGATCTAGCCGTAAACATAGAGAAATCAATCACTCTTGTATCGTCACTGATTTCGAATGCTCCCGCAGTAGAATAATATGCCTTATCCACATTATTATTCGGATCGATGAGTACCAGTTTAGCGTTGCTCGGAATATTTGACTCTCTGTTACGGACAATACTAACTTTCTTATCATGATTCCACTGTAAATTTGACCCAAGTTTCAGCAACTCATCCACCTGATCTCTCGGGTAGACAAAACGGATATAGGATGTCGTCCATGCATCCATGCTGTTCACAGTCTTAGACGGATCGTTTGCATTCCTGCCTGCAGTGATCTCCGCCTGGATCTTGTTTTCATAATCACTGCCCTTGTAGGTTGAACCCGGCAAGCTCACCGCCTCAAACTGAATGTTAATGGTTTTTCTGGTCAAAACCGGCACATATAAATGATAAGCAATCCGCTTATCTGCATCCTTACTGGCGGTATCTGTGGGATCATAATACTGCACATCAATGAGCGTGAATTGATCATCATACAGGGAATCCGCATTCGCCAGATCCATCTGGAAATAACCATTTGTATATCGCTTACCGTCAGTATTATTCAAAGCATTTGTGGTACCCACTCTCTTTAGTCCTGCCGTCACATTGCTTTGCAGTTCGAATTTGTTTGTTCCATCGTTATATCTGCATGGCGTGATCTTTACACAATACTTTCCGGAATTATCTGCCATATAGTGTGTACTTGTGCCTGTCATAAGCCGGATATAGTTATCGATCAGATTTGTTGTCTGTTCCGGATCATTGGCATCATTGATCACCAACATAGTAAAATCATCCACACCGCTTTGGGCACCCATTTCTCTATTCCACGTGGAAATCTTAAAGCCACTGGAATCCACTGCCTGCTTAAAAAAGCTATCCAGACTGACCGTAGTATTATCATTTTGAATCGGACTCGTCATCTGCATAGAAAAAGCACGGCCTGGCTTATTCTCCGTCGCCGAATAATCCGCATAAATCCTTGCTGCCGCAGACTTACCGGATGTGTATGTCTCATATCCCGTCAAGTTCTCCGCAAGCTGATACGCTCCATCCCCGGATAGATACTCATCCGTCCCCATTGCGCCAGAAGGGTTTAATGTCAGATACGGCGCCTTATTCTGGTCGGTAATATTCCCACCGTTATCCATCTTACCGAACGACGAGATATTCTCGATATTCTTACTTTCCGTCAGGCTTTGTCCGATATAATCGGCAAAGACGATCAGGTTGCTTGTACCGGGATTTGTTTTAATATCCGATGTCGGAACTTTGCTTAAATTATTGGCATCCGCATATTTCGCAACAGCAATCAGCTTTACCTCACGGTCAACGTCATTATTTTTTCCAACAAACGCGCCTGCATTTTCGGTTTTATCGCTGCCGCTCCAATCGGTAAAAATTACATTTTTTGTATAGATGTTATAACCAACAATATAAGTTCCGTTATAACCAACAATTCCGCCATAACTGCCTCTGCCTTGAATCACGCAATCATAAACAACAGAATTTTTAAAAACACTCTTTTGGTTGCTATTAAGACTGTTCCGATAACGCGTCAGTCCAGCGATTCCCCCCACATTATATCCTTTGAGTGTATACCCACTAACGGAGCAGCCATCTATCGCCTGATTACCGTCCCTTGTGTTAATATGACCTAAAAGACCGCCGACCATATCATCCGAGTCTGAAGTATCACTACCACCAGCAGATATTATCGAATCCTTTCCGTCTCCCTTCACTGTACAATCCTGTATCAACAACTCAGTTGCCGCCCATTCATTATCATTACACCTTCCGAACAAACCGCCTGCACATCGCCTCGACTTGATGCTGATATTTGTAACGGAACAGTTCTCAAAAATAAGAGGGCTGTCAACATCCTTACCGTTAACCTGACGCTTCTGCGTAAAGCCTAAGATGCCTCCAACAATTGCTGCTTTGTCAGAACCGATAACAGATTCCGTATCCAGTGCCACAACATTAACATTTTTTATCGTTGCACCTTGTCCAGTATAGCCTATCAAACCTCCAATAATACATCTGTTATCCGAACCGGTATAATGTGTTGTGATCTCTTTTACATAAATATCCGACTTTGAGATATCATTTTCTATATCAGCTCCATCAATATATACCGATGTACCCACTGTCATTCCGACAAAACTTCCAATCCCATGTCTCTTGCTATTATCAACGCCAAAGTACCCGCCTGTCACGGATATACCGTTTTCGATAGAGTTACACTTTTTGATCGTTATCGTCTTTCCGGTCAAATCATTATCCAGACCGATGAGACCACCGCATGAATACGAACCGTCTATCGTGAGACCATTAAAATATATACTGTCAAAATTCTGATAAAATCCGTAATACCCCTGCCCAACAACACCGCCCACACCATATAGCTGTGTCTGGTTGGTCGTGCCGGTGATATCAGTGCCATCATCCTTATAACATACATCTTTCACATAGCCGGTCAATGTAAAATCCTTATAGCTGCTGTCCTCGCCTTTTGTCCATGTCATATCAAATAACCCTAGACCTAAAAGTGATTCTATATATGAATCAATTCCATAGCTTGCCGGCCATTTAGATGAAAACGCCGTATTTTCGCTGATATTTAAGGTGTGGAAGTAATTCTCGCTATCACGACCATATCGGGTCATTTTAATCGAGAGACCTATGGTATTTCCATTTCCGTTAAAGGTGTTCACCTTCATATTGTATTTGTTATACTTGTCGTGGTCTTCTCTTTTATTATCATTAATTCCCTGACTGCGCAGACCCACACTCCCAATTCCGCGAAAACTTGTGTAATCGGCTAAATTGGCAAAATCTCCATTTGCTGCAAGTGTAATGCTCCAGAACTTATTACTGTCCTGAATATCTTCCACTGTTGCTCCATTTGCAGCATATCCCGTCGTTGTGATACATCTGGCCGGATACGCACCATTATATGCCTTAGTATATGCCGATATAATATACGGCACCTCGGTAGTTCTCGCAACATCTGCTGCATTGGCCGCATCACTGATCGCTTTGTTATGATAATCCGCCAGATCACTTGTAGTGGTACAGATCACCTGCTCGCTCTCACCGGTAAGATCATTGATAGCCGCATTCCTCTGTCCCACCTGAGAATAGTTCCCAAGATGATTCGAGCCACAGAACACTCCGTTGTTGATGCCATATGACTGAGATGCGCCGTAATCACCGCTCGGCAAAACTGCTGTACCCGCCGTAGACTGCGTGATCAACGACATCACGAAAAGCGCCTGTGCATTCGGCACAGCAATCGTACTGTTATCGAAATTGACATCAAGTTTATTTGCTTCTGCGGGAGGGGTTATGCTGTCAATGGTATAGTGTTTGGTTGTATTATCAAGCGCGGACGCCCCCTCATTCACCGCATAACCGTTTATAACCCTGCCGACATAAGGATTGACATAGAGTTGCTTGCATTTTGTTGCATTAGTGCTTTGATTACCAAGCACATTATTGGCATCACTAATGCTGTCTCTATAAGCGTTAAAGTTTTGAATGGAGTTATTTCCCCTGAAAATAAGTCCACCGTTTAGGATGCACCCTGCAAAACCGCCGGCTGCGATCAGGTGTTTATTCGTTCCGGTAAGCCACAGTTTGCTATTATCTGTATACCTGATAGCTACGCCGTCAATGATATTATCGCCGCCGGTAATTTCACCGAAAATGCCCCCCCAGTACTTTGCTCCGGAGGACAGATTCAATCCATAAAGAGCATTATCCTGCTTATTTGCCTGGCTTACTTCAATAACATTTACCTGTTGATTGTTGATTTTAACTGTGGTCTGATTATCCACCACAAAATTTAGATTCTTGACAACGGAACCGTTGCTGATCCAAATAAACGGATTTGAACCCTTATTTGTGATAGTCGGATATGTACCATCTTCGTTCTCTTGCCCCACAATGACACCGTGAAATACAGTCTTACCATTTTCATTTGCACCGTCTCCTGTGCCGATTCCGGGGAAACCGGTGAGTATCATATCGCCGGAAATCACATAGTACGCACCACACAGATACTCTCGTGTCGCCGCATATGTCCACGTATCAATTCCTGATTCTCCATCGTCATAATAATATCTTTTAGCCGTTTCACTTGCATTTGTTGTAGAATTCGCTTTATGGTAAAGAGCATCCGATGTATGCCATGTAGCATGCAAATCATTCGGCAGACGAATCGAATCAAGAAATGCATTTTCATTATTTATATAACCGGCAACCTTGTTCAGCAGGCTTGCAGACGTAATAATATACGGATCATTATATGTTCCGCAGCCTTCGACAAGACCGGAGCTGATAAAATTGACTTTCACTTCAGAAATGTTATAAGTTGCATCGGTATTCTTGTTCTTAACATACGGAAGGAACCCTGTGTCGAAGGGGTATTCTGTATCAGTTCCGTCTATTGGATTTGTATAAGTCCGCCTCACACCGGAGTATCGACGCTCACCGCTCTTGGTCGAATCGTCCTCATCCTTGTAGAAAACAGAATTTGTAATCTCCTGACCATAGGTGACATTACGCCGTGAATTTACATCTCCTTCCTCTTTTCCCCAATCCTCATTCCATGTATAGTTGTACTCAATCGTATCAGTACTGTTGGATTTCAGATTTTTGAACAATGTTGCATCCCGGAAAATAGAACGTGTTGTTCCATATACCCCACTCAGATCAAGCGTACTGCCATTTCTCGAATCAAGCTTTATGTCCGAGAAAATCAGTTTCATACCCGTACCTTCAGCATTATTAATCAATGCACAGGCAACAGCCGCTGTACTTTCAGACAAATAACCGCTCTGCCGCAGCCCTGTCAGATAAAATTCAGGTCTCACTTCAGCACCGGTACCATCGATATAATTCACAAGCATTGGTGAATCAACGCTATACGGCTTCACGCCATTCAGTGTCACTCCTCTGGACAGATTGACATTGCCCGTCTGCGTACCGCCAACCAATACACCCGCATTACTCACTCCGCCAAAGTCTCCTGCAAAGGTTATTCTTCCGCTTGTACTCAATGTACCTGTTATATCCTGAAACAAACTGTTCTGCATCAGATAATGCTGGTTACGGCGCGTTTCATTAGCTGTACCCATATTACCGGTAGAATCAGGATATCTCGCCCAACTATCAGTGCCCTTGGCTTTTTCCAGTGTTTTAACCGCTGCAAATCCAAACGTGTAGGTCGCAGCCGGAAGAGTTGCATCGGAAATACTTACCGGATAATAGGAGAGCCCGCTCAGATCAACATCTGTCAGTTCACTGATATCTGCATCGGCGATAACGTTATATTCTTTGATATTTTCTGCCGCATAGTAATTATATATGCTCCACACCAAAAAGTTCTCGCCAGCGGTGGCACCATCGCCTTTGGACTTTATGACGTCAAGGTTATAATAATATCTCGCATGGCTGTTCGCTATCAGCTGATTATTAAGTACCTTGTTCTGATAGGTTCCCGTACTGCCATCACCTGTGATTTTAGTAGCTGTGCCATTATTGGAATTCATGTTAATGTTTATGATTCCGACGCCGTTGCCACCCAAAATCACATTAGCCTCTGAACTAGCTGTATCCGCCACGATCTCATCGGCATAATAATCCGTCTTGGTCGATGTAGGAATAGTTACCGTGGTAAGTGTATAACCGCTGTTCTTTAAATTCAAATATAATCCATCATTGCCACTATATCCCTGATTAACGATTAAACCAAAATCCATATGTTTATTACTGGTTGCCGTAAAGGTTGTATTTGAGACAGACAAAGCCTTGACATTCCAGTTACCCGTTGCACGATATACCAATCCGCTCAGCCGATTGTTGTCCGAATCCCGCTTATTATTTACACTTGAATTGCTGATCGTCAGTCCGTCGATCGTCACTTTCGTCCTGTCCCAAAATGCCCCCAGCAGACCGCCTGAATACAGGCTTTTCTGCTCAACCAGTGCATTGTTCATCGCCACCGTACTAATGGAAATCTCCCTCTCATTCGTACTGTTTGACTTTACATATCCGATCATGCCGCCGATAAAGGAATTATTTACATTTCCAACACCGTCTCCCAACTTGATCTGAGGCGAAATTTCAGTATTGCTCATCGATACTTTATACTTTGTTGCGTCCGAACCTTTCAGCAAGCCAAGCACGCCGCCCGCATAGACGTTATTATTTTCATGATTATGATTATCATCACTTCCGACCGTTCCGGTCAAGGTCATTACGGGCTTAATTGCGCCGCCTGAGATATCAAGCGTATATCCGCTATCATCTGAGGTATCGTTTCCGTCGAACACCCCCGACACTCCGCCTATATAAAATTTGGAATTATTTGCCTTATCTGCCGTCATCACTGTAGTGATGGTAACATTTGTAAGGTTTGCGCCGTTTGTCATAACTCCGATTGCCGGTGCCATGTAGAGATGATTTGAACCAGCCGCACGCGAAACATGCATTATTCCGCTTATCTTTAAATTACTGAGTGTTACCCCCTTTCCAAAGGAGAGCAGCCCCTGTGCATCGTGTCCCCAATTCTCAGAGAGATAAATCCTGCCACCGACATCTTCTTTCGACAGGCTTGCCCCATTAGAATCAACACCATATCCTTCTCCAACTGCAAGCTCAATCTCAGCATCATTCTCCCCATTGATAGTACCCGTAAAGAAATCCGGGTTACCCACAAATGTGTTGTCGCTCGACTTCAGGTATTTTCCGTTTCCACCGTCACGCATCAATCCAAGCAGACCTGTTCCGCTTAAATCAATCTTTCCGCTTACGGTCAGAGTAGCACCTAACAGCTGCGTTTTCTCACTGTTTGTTTTGTCTGCAAAACGCAGCGCCCCATGATCCTTGCCGTCATTCAGCTGCATGTTCAGCGCAAGTTTCGCAAAGGATGTGGTGTTTGAAATCGCTGTCGCTGTATCTGCTGATGCAAGCGTAACCGTGTGAGCTGTCGCATCTACCGTAACAATGTTCGCATTTTCGGCATTATTGCCGTTAAACAGGCGCACAACCTCCCCCCACTGCCCCAGATCAGAAGCAGTGGTTGAATCATTTCGTTTGAACGTCCAGTGTGCAGCGTCATTCTCCCCGCTTACATCACTGCCCGAACCCATTGCAAAAATGAGTGTAGTGTCATTTTCATAGATTAATTGACCGTACCCGTTCGCCGTCTGCGCACCACTGATATCTGTTGTGCCTGCAAGGCGGACTACACCGTTTTGGAAGCTTCCGGCAATTGCACCGCCATTATAAGCACTGCTTGTGGTCAGTTTGAAGTCTCCTGCAATATCAATAAAACTGCCATTTCCCACAGAACTGTCCGTCGGGGCAGTATAGCCTATTCTGGACACAATGCCTCCGAACGGATTACTCGTAGTGCAAAGATCCGCACCTCCTGTTACATTCACCTCCACATCATTCACCTTGATATAGGTTGCGTTGGGAACATCCAGAATAATACCGCCAAGCTTTTGTGTATTCGATGTCTGCTTAACATTTGTCACATTAAGATTCTCTAAATTCAATGTATCGGTCAAAGCACTGCTTTTATAAATCCCGATCACGCCGCCGTAATGCACAGAGCTTTCAGGCGCATTGAACTCACCACCTGTGCCGGTTGTTATGGTTACCTCACCCTTACCGTTCAGAATGCCGAACACGCCGCCCGTACTGCCCGAACTGCCCTTATTGAGTTTTGTCCCAGAGAATACAAATTTGCTGATATCAATGTTTTCGCCGCCAATGGCGTCAAACTCGCCGACAATACCGCCGGGGTTACTGCCGCCAATGGTACAATTCTGCATGGAATAAGTGACATTAGTCAATGCATTGGTAGTTGTGGAAGCAGGAATAAAATATCCGATCACACCACCAATCTTAGCATTGCCCGATATAGTTACGCCACTAAGCGTTACACTACCCGAACCGTTTTCTCCTATCTTAATATCTGATTTTTCCAACTTTCCTACCAGACCGCCGGCACCTGTGCTGTTGTTTCCGCTGCTGCTGGTGACTGTTCCCGTGAAGGACAAACCATCCGCCAATGTGACCGTTGATCCGACCTCTGAATTTGTTTCCACGCCAACATATCCTGCAATCAATCCGGCATTACTGTTACCTGCATTGATTGCAAAATTCGCCCCTTGAACAGAACCCAGCTCGATTTCCGCACCTTTCATAGAACCAACAAGCCCACCTGTAAGGATATTGCCTCCGTTGCCCACTGTAATCGCTCTGCCTGTTGAATTGACATATGTCGCCGTAAGGGAAGCTCCCTGCGCCATCTCACCGCACAGTGTCCCCTGGGCTCCACTTCTGCTCACTGCTGCTCCCTGCTGTTCTGTAGAATTATCGGTGAATGTAAGCGAAAGTTCCGCCCCTTCACTTATCTTACCAATCACGCCACCATAGGTATAAAAATTACCATAGGTATAGTTCGCACCGCTAATCGTTTCTGTTTTGGTCTGACTACTTAAAATAACTTCCCAATTTGCTGAAGCAGCATCGACATGACGAACTTCATTCGCCATAAGGGGCACAGTCGTGTTCCCCATTCTAATAAACTCAACAGCCACCTCCGTCGTTGTCGACCCCTGATAAATGCTAACCGAATCATAGACAACGTTAAACAACGGTTTATTCGTCAAAAGAACCAACGACTGCCCGCTCTCGTAAGCATTGATTCTGATTGTCCCACCAAAAGGAAATTGATCCGTGCCGATCGACTCGAAATAATTTTCGCCGGAATCTTCCAGCTTCCAATAAGCCTCTGTAGGATTTAACAAAATCGTATCATTCTGGTGATTTTCAGCAAATGTCGCATTTTTCGCATAACATCTTGAGTATTCCGCGAATTCAGAAAGAGACAATGCTTGATTCATACCATCGCCCTCAAATTTGCTGGAATCCTCCGTCGCCGTACCGGCACCCGGTTCGTCAGCCAGCGCATTTAATGGCATTTCTGTAAGTGCCAAAACCAGAGCCATGATCATACTCATGACCCTCGTCATCCATCTATGCTTCCTCTCCATCCCTATCTTCATGTCATCACCTACTATTCTACCAGAGATTAATCTGTAACCTTTATCTAAGTTACCAACCACCACTTCAAGTGGTGGTTTAATATTGGCCCTCATAAGGGCCTTAACACTGCTCGCCTGAAAGGCGGGTGTTGCAAGCATTTTTACTGGCTACCGCTATAAAGCGGTTCCCTGGTTATCTTCTTTTC
>ODAI011039214.1_pt1 | contig 11454 bp, 11 predicted proteins | sample 1539321 | NCBI WGS metagenome assembly ODAI01 (sample SAMN02144231, study PRJEB22623) | gut metagenome | biome: sheep rumen | host: Ovis aries | place: New Zealand
CGTCCCCGTGAGCATCGGGCTGGACGACTGCAGCGCCGCGGTCGGCATGGGGACCCTGGAGGACCTGCTCGAGGAACTGGTGGGCGAGATCCGCGATGAGTACGACCAGGACGAGGAGGACCTGATCCGGAAGGCCGGGCCCGGGGAGTTCCTCATCGAGGGCTCCGTCAAGCTTGACGACATCAACGACGAGCTGGGGCTGTCCCTCAGCTGCGAGGACTATGATTCCATCGGCGGCTATCTGATAGGCCTGCTCGACCGGCTGCCCGCCCAGGGCGAGAGAGTGGCAGCGCCCGAGGGCGTCATCCTGCGGGCGGAGAAGGTGGACAGGACCAGGGTCGTCACGGTGCGGCTCATCCTGCCGAAGGCGGGACCGTGAATAGTAACACATTAGCAACAAACGGGTTGCTTTTTTGTTTCGACCATGGTAAAATGACTATCGCATTTGTGCAGACTGCTTTCCCACCCCGCGAAAGCGGCTGCGCGATCAACTGCAGGGACTTGCAGGGATAGTCCGGGAATGCTTCCCCCCGCGAAGGATAAGACGGGCGGGATCGACCGGAAATGGACGGCCGGAGGGGCCGTAAGCAGTTCACAAATCAGACAGGAGAGGTGAAAAATATGAAAGAGGGAATCCATCCGAACTATTATCAGGCGACCGTTACCTGTAACTGCGGCAATACTTTTGTGACCGGATCCACCAAGAAAGAGATCCACGTCGAGGTCTGCTCCAAATGCAATCCGTTCTACACGGGTCAGCAGAAGACGGCGGCAGCCCGCGGACGTATCGATAAGTTCAACAGAAAGTACGGCATCGGAGCTAAATAATCGGGGGAATGAAGGGTTGAGGTTGAAAAATCTCAACCTTTTATTGAATTGAGAAAGAAGGCGAGCGGCTGTTATGAAATACTCGAACATCGGCGGCCAGGCCGTCATGGAAGGCGTCATGATGCGCAACGGCGACAAGTACGCCGTGGCGGTGCGGACCGCGGACCATGATATCGTAGTCAAGAAAGATACCTATCACAGCATCATCCCGTCGGCGACGGTGCAGAAGATCCCCATCCTGCGCGGCGTGTTCAACTTCGTGGATTCGCTGGTGCTGGGCATGTCCTCGCTGATGTACTCCGCGGATTTCTTCGCGGAGGAGACGGCCGAGGAGCTGGAGGAGCGCCTGGCCGGGGAAGAGAAGAAGGCGCAGAAAAAGGCGAAGGCACTTCGCGCAAAGGGCAAAGAGGCCGAGGCCGACAAGGTCCTGGCTGACCAGAAGGCGAATGCGGAAGCGGAGCGGGCGCATCTGAGCTCGCACGGCCAGGAGGAGAAAAAGGAGGATTCGGGCGCGCTGATGGGCGTTACGGTGGCGTTTTCCATCGTGGTCTCTGTGGGCCTCTTCATCCTGCTTCCCTACCTGCTCTCCCGCGGACTGCGGATGGTGACGCAGTCGGAGCTGCTGATCTCCGTGGCCGAGGCGGTGCTCCGCATGTGCATTTTCCTTGCCTATATCCTGCTGATCTCCAGAATGAAGGAGATCCAGAGGACCTTCATGTATCACGGCGCCGAGCATAAATGCATCAACTGCATCGAGCACGGCCTGGAGCTGAACGTGGAGAACGTCAGGAAAAGCTCCCGCCAGCACAAGCGCTGCGGCACCAGCTTCCTGCTCTACGTCATGGTTATCAGCGTGATCTTCTTTATGTTCATCCGGGTAAGCTCCCCGGTCCTCCGGATCGTGGTGAGGCTGCTCCTGGTGCCGGTGATCGCGGGCGTCTCCTACGAGTTCATCCGCCTGGCCGGCCGCTATGACAATGTCTGCGTCAACCTGATGAGCAAGCCGGGTCTTGCCCTGCAGGGCCTGACCACCAGGGAACCGGACGATTCGATGATCGAGGTCGGCATTGCCTCCGTGGAGGCCGTGTTTGACTGGAAAAAATACCTGAACGAGAATTTCGGCGCCCATTACGTCCTGGACGAAGAGGACGCCGGTAAGGAAAAGAGCGTGCCGGAGAGCGCGTTCTCTTCGCTGTGACCTGGCAGGAAGCCTTCGCGGCGTGCGCGGGCGCGCTGGAAAAGGCGGGCGTGCCGGAGCCGGAGACCGACGCCTGGGTCCTGCTGCAGTATGCAGGCGGCATAGACCGCACCTTCTGGCTGCTGCATAAGCAGGAGGAGATGCCGGAATCTGCCCTCGCGGCCTACCGGGAGGCGCAGGCAAAGCGGGAAAAGCGCATCCCCGTGCAGCACATCACGGGCGAGCAGGAATTCATGGGCCTGTCCTTTAAGGTGACCGGGGACGTCCTGGTCCCGAGGCAGGATACGGAGATCCTCGCCGAGGAAGCGCTGAAGGATCTTTCCTCCGGCATGCGCGTGCTTGACCTCTGCACGGGCTCCGGCTGCATTCTGCTCAGCCTCATCGCCCTGTGCCCGGGGATAACGGGAACGGGGACGGACATCTCCCCGCGGGCCCTGGCCGTGGCGAAGGAAAACGCGGAGCGGCTGGGCGTCAGCGCCGAATTTTTCGAGGGAGACCTGTTTGCCGGCGCGGCCGGCCCCTTTGACATGATCGTATCCAATCCCCCCTACATCCGGACGCAGGAGATCGAGACCCTTGCGGAGGAGGTGCGCCTCTTTGATCCGCGCGGCGCGCTGGACGGCGGGGAGGACGGGCTTGTTTTTTACCGCCGCATCCTTTCGGAATGCGGGCCTTATCTTGCGGAGGGGGGACATGTCCTCCTGGAAACGGGATGGGACCAGGCCGGGGATGTCGCGGATATCATGAGAGAAAACGGATTTACACAGATCCGCATCCTGCGTGATCTTTCGGGAAAAGAGCGCGTGGTGCGGGGGAGGAAACAGCATGTTTGAAAAACTGGAGGATATACCGGCCCGGCTGGAGGAAGTGCTGAGGATGCTCAGCGAACCGGACGTGGCCAGCGATCCTGCCCGTTTCCAGAAACTGATGAAGGAGCAGAGCGAGCTGACGCCGGTCGCCGACGCCTACCGGGCCTGGAAAAAGGCCGGGGAGACGGAGCAGGACTGCCTGGCTATGCTGGACGGGGAGTCGGATCCCGAGATGCGGGAGATGCTCCGGGAGGAGCTGGCGGACGCCAGGCAGGCCAGGGACAGGCTCGAGAAGGAGCTGAAGGTCCTGCTGCTGCCGAAGGATCCCAACGACGACAAGAACGTTATCGTCGAGATCCGGGCGGGCGCGGGCGGAGATGAGGCCGCGCTCTTTGCCGCGGAGATCTACCGGATGTATGTGCACTACGCTGAGAGCCGCCGCTGGAAGGTGGAGACGATGGACGCCGAGGAGATCGGCATCGGGGGCATGAAGTTCGTCAGCTTCATGATCACCGGGCAGGGCGCCTGGTCCATGCTCAAGTACGAGTCCGGCGTGCACCGCGTGCAGCGGGTGCCCGAGACCGAGTCGGGCGGCAGGATCCACACCTCAACGATCACCGTGGCGATCATGCCCGAGGCGGAGGACGTGGACGTCAAGATCGACATGAACGACATCCGCTTCGATGTTTTCCGGGCCTCCGGAAACGGCGGGCAGTGCGTCAACACCACCGATTCGGCGGTGCGCCTGACCCACATCCCGACGGGGATCGTGATCTCCTGCCAGGACGAAAAGTCCCAGCTGAAGAACAAGGACAAGGCGCTGAAGGTGCTGCGCGCCAAGCTCTATGACATGGAGCTGCAGAAAGCGCACGACGCCCAGGCGGAAGCGCGGCGCAGCCAGGTGGGAACGGGCGACCGCTCGGAGAAGATCCGCACCTACAATTTCCCGCAGGGACGGGTGACCGATCACCGGATCGGCCTGACCCTGTACAAGCTGGAGAGGATCCTGGACGGCGACCTGCAGGAGATCATCGACGCGTGCATCGCGGCCGACCAGGCGGCGAAGCTCGCAAAGATGGAACAATAGGACGTAACCGCTCACGGCGGGACAGACAGACGGCGGATGCCTCGCTGTGCTTGCACAGAAGAGGCATTCGATGGCTGGATGTCATGGCCGCGCAGCGGGCACTCCACACCCCAGCCGCAGGTATATGACGCCTGGTTTTGGCGGCATATAGCCCGTATGGGCGGCCTGCGGCATGGGGCGTGGAACGCCGTGAGAGAGAAAATACAGGCATAAAACTGAGAAAAAAGAAAGGGAGGCTGACGATGGGTAAGTATTTCGGCACAGACGGTTTCCGCGGTGAGGCCAACAAGGATCTGACGGTACGCCACGCGTTTCTGGTGGGGCGGTATCTGGGTTGGTATTACGGACAGAATCACAAGGCAAGGATCGTCATCGGCAAGGATACGCGCCGTTCGAGCTACATGTTCGAGGATGCGCTCTCCGCGGGGCTTACAGCTTCCGGCGCGGACGCCTACCTTCTGCACGTGACGACGACGCCGAGCGTCGCGTACTGCGTGCGCCTGGACGGGTTTGACTGCGGCATCATGATCTCCGCCAGCCACAATCCCTTCTATGATAATGGCATCAAGATCATCAGCGCGACCGGTCAGAAGATCGACGCCAAGATCGAGCAGCAGATCGAGGACTACATCGACGGCAAGACGCCGGAGATCCCGCTGGCGACGGGCGACCAGATCGGCCGCACCACGGACTATGTGTCCGGCCGGAACCGCTACATCGGCTACCTGATCTCCATCGCGACGCGCTCCTTCAAGAATTTCCGCGTCGGCCTGGACTGCTCCAACGGCAGCGCTTCCTCCATCGCGAAGAGCGTGTTTGACGCCCTCGGCGCCCAGACCTTCGTGATCAACAACGAGCCCGACGGCACGAACATCAACCGCGGCTGCGGCTCCACCCACATCGAAGCCCTGCAGCGCCACGTGATCGACAACAAGCTGGATCTGGGCTTCGCCTACGACGGCGACGCCGACCGCTGCATCGCGGTGGACGGCAAGGGCCGCGTCGTGGACGGCGACAGGATCCTGTACATCTGCGGCAAGTACCTGAAGGATACCGGCCGCCTCGCGAACAACACCATCGTGACGACGGTCATGTCCAACATCGGCCTCTACAAGGCTCTCGACCGCGTCGGGATCTCCTACGAGCAGACCCAGGTGGGCGACAAGTATGTCTGCGAGAACATGATGGCCAACGGCAACTGCCTCGGCGGCGAACAGTCCGGCCACATCATCTTCAGCAAGCACGCGACCACCGGCGACGGCATCCTGACCTCCCTGATGGTGATGGAGACCGTGATCGAGACCAAGCGGACCCTTGAGGACCTGGCGGATGAGATCCGGATCTACCCGCAGCTCTTAAGGAACGTGAAGGTCTCCGACAAGAAGGCTGCCATGAGCAATCCGGCCGTGGAGGCTGCGATCGAGCAGGCCAGGCAGGAGCTTGGCGGCGACGGCCGCATCCTGGTGCGCCCCAGCGGCACCGAGCCCGTTGTCCGCGTGATGACGGAGGCGGAGAGCGACGAGATCTGCGCGAAATATGTCTATGATGTCATCGCGGTCATGCGCCGCGAGGACCTGATCGTCGAGTGACGGGAGGAGAAGGAACATGATCTCAGAAAAAATGAAGGGCTTCGTGGCGAACAGCTCAGTCATTCGCGCGATGTTTGAAGAAGGCAGAAAAATGGCAGCCATCTACGGTGCCGACAAGGTCTATGATTTCAGCCTGGGCAACCCCAACGTGCCCGCGCCGGCAGCGGTGAACGAGGCGATCATCGACATTCTGCAGACGAAGAACCCGATGGACGTCCACGGCTATATGAGCAACTCCGGCTACGAGGAGGTGCGCGGCGCGGTGGCCGATTCCCTCAACAGGCGCTTCGGCACGGCCTTTGCGGCCCGCAACATCGTGATGACGGTGGGCGCCGCCGGCGGTCTCAACGTGATCTTAAAGACCCTGATCAACCCGGGCGACGAGGTCCTGACCTTCGCGCCCTTCTTCGGCGAGTACCGCTCCTATACCTCCAACTACGACGGCGTTCTTGTCGTGGTGCCGCCCAACACCGAGACCTTCCAGCCGGACCTTGACGCCTTCGCGTCGATGATCGGGCCGAAAACGAAGGCCGTCATCATCAACTCGCCGAACAATCCCACCGGCGTGGTCTACACCGAGGAGACGATCAAACGCCTCGCGCAGATCATGACCGAGAAGGAGAAGGAGCTCGGCACCTCCATCTACCTGATCTCCGACGAACCCTACCGGGAGCTCGCCTACGACGGCGTCTTCGTCCCGTACCTGACGAAGTACTACCACAACACGGTGGTGGGTTATTCCTTCAGCAAATCCCTCTCCCTGCCGGGCGAGCGGATCGGCTATCTCGTCCTGCCGGACGAGCTGGATGACGCGGATGACGTGATCAACGCCGCCAACGTGGCGACCCGCATCCTGGGCTTCGTGAACGCGCCCTCCCTGATGCAGCTGGCGGCCGCCCGCTGCCTGGAGGAGAAGACGGACGTTGACTTCTACGACAGGAACCGCAAGGCGCTGTGCGAAGGCCTTGCCGACTGCGGTTTTTCCTTCATCTATCCCGAGGGCGCTTTCTATCTGTTCCTGCGCTCCCCGGAGGAGGATGAGAAGGCGTTCTGCGCGAAGGCCAAAGCGTACAACCTTCTGCTGGTGCCCGGCAGCTCCTTTGCCTGCCCCGGCTTTGTGCGCATCGCCTACTGCGTCGCCCACGAGACGATCGTGAATGCGATGCCGGCTTTCCGGAAGCTGGCCGCGGATTACGGCCTGAAGAAGAGCTGAGCGGAGGAAGAAGAGATGAGCGGCTGGCAGACCAGAGTGAGGAAGGTGACCCCGTATGTACCGGGCGAGCAGCCTTCCGACACGAATGTGATCAAGCTGAATACCAACGAGAGCCCCTATCCCCCCGCGCCCGGCGTCGCCGAGGCGCTGCAGGGCCAGGACGCGGGGCTCCTGCGCCTTTACCCGGACCCCGAGGCCTCGCAGCTGACCTGCGCCATCGCGAAGCGCTACGGGCTCTCCCCGGACCGGGTGTTTGTGGGCGTGGGCTCGGACGACGTGCTGTCCATCAGCTTCCTGACCTTCTTCGAGGGGCCGGAGCCGCTTCTTTTCCCGGACGTCACCTACTCCTTCTATTCGGTGTGGGCGGATGTCTACCGCATTCCCTACGAGAAGGTGCCCCTGGACGAGGATTTCCGCATCCGGCCGGAGGACTACATCGGCAGGCCCGCCAGCGGGATCATTTTTGCCAACCCCAACGCGCCGACGGGCATCGCCCTGGCGCTTGCGGATGTGGAAAGGATCACGGCGGCGAACCGCGACAAGGTCGTGATCGTCGATGAGGCCTACGTGGATTTCGGCGGCGAGTCGGCCGTCTCCCTCCTTGACCGGTACGACAACCTCCTGGTGGTGCAGACCTTTTCCAAGTCGCGCTCCGGGGCAGGGCTGCGGATCGGCTACGCGATGGGCTCGGCGGAGATGATCCGCTGCATGAACGACATCAAGTTCTCGATCAATTCCTATACGATGAACCGCCCGGCCATTCTGGCAGGCTGCGCGGTGATGGACAATGAAACCTATTACGCCGGCTGCGTGCGCCGGATCGTGGAGACAAGGGAGCGGGCCAAGAAGGAACTGGCGGCCCTGGGCTTTGTCTTCCCGGACGCGAAGACCAACTTTATCCTGGCCAGGCACGAAAAGATGCCCGCGAAGGAGATCTTTACCCGCCTGCGGGAGAAGAAGATCTTCGTGCGGTATTTCGGGTCGAAGCGGATAGAGGAATACCTTCGCATCACGATCGGCACGGACGCCGAGATGGACGCGCTGTTCGCCGCTCTGCGGGAGATCCTTTCAGGCGCGCCCGATGGAGAAAAGCATGACTAATTCACTGGCACAATGGTTCGTGACGAACCTGGGGGACACGATCAGTCCCCTGATGCTCATTTTTCTGATCTCGATGGTCCCCATCCTGGAGCTGCGCGGCGGCCTGATCGCGGCCTCCCTGCTGCATGTGGACATGTGGACGGCCATCCCGGTCTGCATCATCGGGAACCTCATTCCGGTTCCCTTCATCCTGCTCCTGGTCACCAAGGTGTTTGACCTCCTCAAGCGGACGAAGACCTTCCGCCCCATGGTGGAGCGCCTGGAGAACAGGGCGCTGAAAAAGAGCGACAGGATAAGGCAGTTTGAATTCTGGGGGCTGGTGCTGTTTGTCGGCGTCCCGCTTCCCGGGACCGGCGCCTGGACGGGGTCCCTCATCGCGGCCCTGCTGGGCATCAGGAACCGCAAGGCGGTGCCGGCCATTCTGCTTGGCCTGTTTATGGCGACCTTCATTATCTGTGTGATCTTTTACGGCATGCTGGGAAAGGTCTGGTGAGCATGGAGATGTATTCGACCTTCGCGTCGGTCTATGACGCCTTCATGGACGATGTGCCTTACGACAAGTGGGCGTCCTGGCTGGTGCGCGCCCTGCGCGGGCATGGCGCGGACAGCGGGATCGTCGCGGAGCTTGGCTGCGGGACAGGCCAGATCACGGAGCGGCTTGCCCGGGCCGGCTACGACATGATCGGCATCGACAGCTCGGCCGAGATGCTGGGGATCGCGCGGGAGAGAAAAGAGAAGAGCGGGGCGGATATCCTGTATCTGCTGCAGGATATGCGCTCCTTTGAACTGTACGGAACGGTACGGGCCGTCGTCAGCGTCTGCGACGCGGTCAATTACATCATGAATGAGGAAGATCTGCTGCAGGTATTTAGACTGGTCAACAATTATCTGGATCCCGGCGGCATTTTTATTTTTGACATGAACACGCCGTGGAAGTACAGGAGCCTGCTCGGCGACCGCACCTTTGCGGAGAACCGGGAGGGCTGCAGCTATATCTGGGAAAATACCTGGTACGAGGAGGACATGGTCAACGAGTATGACCTGACCCTCTTTGTCCGGGAGGGGGACGACCGTTACCGCAGGTTTACGGAGACCCACTACCAGCGGGCCTATGAGACCGACACGGTGCTGCGCCTGCTGAAAAAAGCCGGGCTCGTCCCGGAGGCTGTCCTGAATGCCTACACGGACAAGGCCCCGGGGCCGCGCAGCGGGCGGCTCGTCTATATCGCAAGGGAACAGGACAAGGCGGGAAAACTGGATAAGGCAAGGAAACAGGATACGGCGGAATAACAGGGAGGAAACGGATGAAATTCACGAAGATGCAGGGCGCCGGCAACGATTATGTTTATGTGAACTGTTTTACGGAAACGGTGCCGGATCCGGCCGCCGCAGCCATCCGGGTGAGCGACCGCCATTTCGGCATCGGCTCGGACGGGCTCATCCTGATCAAGCCGTCGGACGCGGCGGACTTTGAGATGGAGATGTACAACGCGGACGGATCAAAGGGCGCGATGTGCGGAAACGGCATCCGCTGCGTGGGCAAATATGTCTACGACTACGGCCTGACCGCCAGCACCCGCATCCGGGTGGCCACGGGCAGCGGGATCCGCACCCTGGACCTGCACGTGAAGGACGGCAGGGTGGAGGAAGTGACCGTGGATATGGGCAGGCCCGTGTTTGCCCCCGCGGATATCCCCATGCGCTGCGACCTTCCCCACGCGGAAAAGATTCCGCTTGAGATCGGTGGGAAGATCTGGACGGCCACCTGCCTGTCCATGGGCAATCCCCACTGCGTCGTGCCGGTGGAGGATGTGGACGGCCTGGCCATCGAGACCATCGGTCCGGAGTTTGAACACGACGCGATCTTTCCTGACCGCGTCAATACAGAGTTTATCCGCGTCATTGACCGGGAGAACGTGCAGATGCGCGTCTGGGAGAGAGGCAGCGGGGAGACCCTGGCCTGCGGGACGGGCGCCTGCGCGGTGGCCGTCGCCTGCATCCTCGCCGGGGAGACAGAGAATACGGTGAATGTCCACCTTCTGGGCGGCGTGCTGAAGATCACCTGGGAAGGGGATATGGTCTACATGCGGGGCCCGGCCGTTAAAGTGTTTGACGGGGAAATAGATCTGTAATAAAATGTAATAAAATATACATAAATCACAGATCCTGAAGGAGGTGCAGCATGAAACGCAGACGAGCGGGAAAATATACTGTGCTGATCGCGGCGGCCCTGCTGCTGATCATTCTGTCAGCCGGGACGACTCCGGCCGAGACCAACGAACAGACAGCGTTCCGGTACTTTACGGAGACCATGGAACTGCCGCCTGCCGCGGCCTGCGGTATCATGGCGAACATCTACCTGGAATCGGGCTTTGTCCCGGACATCACCGGGTACGGCGGCGCCTACGGCATCTGCCAGTGGATGGGCGTGCGGACCTCCAGGCTGCAGAGCTACTGTTCCTCGAACGGGTTGGACTACCGGAGCATGAAGGGGCAGCTCAGCTTCCTGAACTATGAGCTGCAGATCTGGTTCCCGTCGGTCCTTTCCTACATGCGCCAGGTGCCCAACACGGCGGACGGCGCCTACAAGGCCGGCTATCACTGGTGCTATTACTTCGAGATTCCGGGCAACCGCGAGGCGACCAGCGCGACGCGCGGCAACTCGGCCAGGTCTGTATTCTGGCCGAAATATTCTGCGAAGATGCTGCAGATCAGCGTCAAGAACGCGCGCTACGGCCTCAAGGTGCTGACGAAGAACGCCGGCGACTACGGCTTCCGCGTCTACCGGAGCGACTCGGCCTCCGGCACCTTTAAGAAGATCGGCACCGCCGCGGCGGGAAAAGCGGAATACCTGGACAAGACCGCAGAGGTCGGCAGGACCTACTATTATTATGTCGTCCCCCTGAACAAGAAGGGCAAGGCGGGCACCGCCTCGGGGAAGGCCTCCCTGATGCGCAGGGGTTCCGTGCGGAACAAGGCCTGCGATATCTCCCTGGCCAAGAGCAGCGTGCTCTATACGGGGAAGAAGCGGTATTCCAAAGTCACCGTGATCTGGGGCGGGAAGAAGCTCGTCAAGAACACGGACTATAAGCTGACCTGGAAGAACAATCTGCACGCAGGCACCGCGACGGTAAGGATCACCGGCATCGGCAATTACTACGGCTGGAAGGAGCTTACCTATAAGATCCGCAAGCGCGCGCAGGTGATCACCGCCCACTGGCACAAGGTGAAATTCGTCAGGAATAAGGTGTATAATCTCAAGGTCTCGACCGACGGCGGCGGGGCGCTGACCTTTACGTCCTCGGCCCCGAAGGTGGTCAGGGTCGTGAACAACAAACTGGTTATCAAGGGAACCGGCATCGCCTGGATCACCATCCGGGCGGGGGCGACCGGGGACTATAAAAAAGCAGAGAAGAAGATCAGGCTGCGCGTGGTGGAGGAGTGATCCGCCGGCGGGCCGGGGCGCCGGAAAGGACCCGGCGCAGGGGAGAATAAGGGATGTTCTTTGGCAGAAGAGGGGCAGCAGCGGCAGCCGGGCTGATCGCCGGCAGGATCATCCTGTCGGGATGCAGCCGCGCCCGGATGAACAAGCAGATCGCGGGGGGGCTCGGGAGACCGGGGGGAAATGA
>ODAI014352433.1_pt1 | contig 11454 bp, 9 predicted proteins | sample 1539321 | NCBI WGS metagenome assembly ODAI01 (sample SAMN02144231, study PRJEB22623) | gut metagenome | biome: sheep rumen | host: Ovis aries | place: New Zealand
CCTTCCTGATCGCCATACTGATGTTCTATCTGGCCTTCTTCCGGGGCGACCTGCTGGCGGGGCTGTTCTCCAAGGACAGCGAGGTCATACTGGCCGCCGCTGACTACCTGCGCTCCTACGGCATCGACTGCCTGCTGACCCCCATCTTCTTCTGCTTCATCGGCTTCTACAACGGCATCGGCATGACCCGCTTCGTGATGCTCCAGGGCATCGTCAGCGCCTTCTGCGTCCGCGTGCCCGTGTCCTATCTGATGAGCCGCCGGGTGCCCGTGTCCCTGTTCCACATCGGCCTGGCCACGCCGTTCTCCTCGGCGCTGCAGATCATCCTATGCCTCAGCTTCATGGCGTATCTGAGGAAGAAGGAAGTCATTCAAGCATAAAAATAAAACACACCCGAGAGGGTGTGTTTTATTATGGGGATTATTACTCGCGCACGACGACGCTCTCCGCAGCCTCGACGATGTGCTCGGTGGTAAGACCGAAGCGCTCGGCCAGGTAATCCACGGGGCCGACCTCGCCGAACTCGTCCTCCACGGCCACGCGGGCCATGCGGGTGGGGCACTTGGCGGCCAGCACTTCGGCGACGGCGCTGTAGAGGCCGCCGATGGCGTTGTGGTTCTCCACAGTGACCACCGCGCCGGTCTTCTCGGCATACTTCAGCACCAGCTCCTCATCGAGGGGCTTGATGGTGAACATGTCGATGACGGTGGCGTCGATGCCCTGCTCCTTGAGCAGGTCGGCGGCCTTGATGGCGCGGCCCACCATGAAGCCGGAGGCGATGATGGTCACGTCCGCGCCCTCGCGGAGCACCACGCCCTTGCCGATCTCGAACTTCTCGCCGTCGGCATAGACGCGGTCGTTGGACTTGCGGTTGACGCGCAGATACTTCACGCCCTCGCGGTCCACCAGGTCCTGGAAGATGGCCGCCAGCTGGGCGGTATCCGCCGGGTCAACGATGGTGGCGCCGGGGATGGCGCGGTAGAGGGCCACATCCTCAAAGGGCATGTGGGTGCCGCCGTTCATGGCGGCGGTGACGCCGGGGTCGGAGCCGATCATGGTGATGCTGTTGTGGGCATAGGCGCCGGACAGGAACACCTGATCGTAGCAGCGGCGGGAGGCGAAGGGGCCGAAGGTGTGGCAGATGGGCTTGAAGCCCGCCGCGGACAGACCGCAGGCGATGCCCACCATGTTGGCTTCGGCAATGCCGCAGTTGATGGCGCGGTCCGGATGGGCCTTGCCGTACTTGGCGGTGCCGATGCAGCTCATCAGGTCGGCATCCAGATAGATGTAATCCGGGTTCTCATCCAGCAGCTTCGGGATGTCGGTGGACAGAAATTCCTTGAAGGTGCGGCTGTCCGCGCTGCCGTCATAGATCACTTTCATGCTCACACGACCTCCTTTTCGATGGCCTCAAGATCCGCCTTGACGGCCGCGATGTAGCTGTCCCAGGTCTCGGCGTTCACCGTCATGGAGTGGTTCGCCGGGGTCTCCTCCACGGCCTTGACGCCGCTGCCCTTGACGTTGTCCATGATGATGGCGATGGGCTTGTCCTCGGGGGTCTTGGTCAGAGCCTCATAGAGGGCTTCCACGTCGTTGCCGGGAACGCGCACCGCGTCAAAGCCAAAGGCCTCGAACTTCGCGCGCAGGTCGAAGGTGGGCAGGATCTCGGCGGTGGGGCCGTCCAGCTGCCGCTTGTTGTCGTCCACGATCCAGACCAGGTTGTTGACCTTCTTGGCCGCGGTGAACATCGCCGCCTCCCAGCACTGGCCCTCGTCGATCTCGCCGTCGCCGACGATCAGGAAGGTGCGGCTGGGACGGCCCTTCAGCTTGTCGCCCAGGGCCATGCCCACGGCCTGGGACGTGCCCTGGCCCAGGGAGCCGGTGGTGCAGTCGATGCCGATGGTCTTGTTCTTGTCGCAGTGGCTGGGCAGGTTGGTGCCGGGACGGTTCAGGGTCTTGAGCTCGTCCATCGGGAAGAAGCCCTTCAGCGCCAGCGTGGCATACAGCGCGGGGCCGGCATGGCCCTTGGAGCTGACCACCTTGTCACGGTCGGCCCATTTGGGATCCTCGGGCTTGTAATTCATCACCTTGCCATAGAGCACCGCCAGCAGGTCGCAGATGGACAGCGAGCCGCCGACATGGCCGAACCCGCGCGCCTTCAGCTCCTCCAGCAGCGCGATGCGGATCTGGGCCGCGAAGATGCGCAGATCCTTCTTCTCCTGGTTGTTCAAGGCTATCGCCTCCTGTTAGGTATTTTTTTACCGGGATACATACATTATAATCTATCCCGGCGGGTTTTGGCAAGGGGTTTTGTGAAAATGAGTTCAAAACATGGCGTTTGAAATGTTCATACTCACAGTATTTTTACATAATATTGGTATAATGCTGCAAAACAGCGATATACGGAGGAATTGCCATGAGATTAGTGACATTCAAGCGGCGCGGCGAAGCGCGCGAGCAGGTGGGCGTATGGACCGAAGGCGGCGTGGTGCCGGTTTCGGCGCTGGGGCTGGAATTTGACTCCATGAACGACCTGATCCTTCACGCCACGCCCGACGACATGGCGGCGCTGCGCGCGGCGAAGGCCGAGCCCATCCCCATGGACAGGGTCGAGCTGCAGGCCCCCATCCCACGCCCCATGCAGGACGTGCTGTGTCTGGGCCTCAATTACACCGAACACGCGGAGGAGGCGTTCGGCTACTCCAGCCAGGCGTTCACCTCGGACAAGGCCTCCCCCATCTTCTTCTCCAAGCGCGTGAACTGGTGCCCGGGGACCGGCATGCCCATCCCCGCCCACGCGGACCTCACTCAGCGGCTGGACTTTGAAAACGAGCTGGCGGTGATCCTCTCAAAAGACGCGCTCAACGTCAAGCCGGACGAGGTCGCGGACTACATCTTCGGCTACACCATCGTCAACGACGTCTCCGCCCGCGACCTCCAGACCACCCACAAGCAGTGGTACTTTGGAAAGAGCCTGGACGGCTTCAACCCCATGGGGCCCTGCATCACCACCGCCGACGCGATCGCCTTCCCACCGTGCCTGGACATCTCCACCACCTTGAACGGCGAGCTTCGCCAGAACAGCAACACCCGCATGCTCATCCACGGCATCGCCGAGATCATCGCCACCCTCACCCGGGGCATGACCCTCAAGGCCGGCACCATCATCGCCACCGGCACCCCCAAGGGCGTGCTCATGGGCATGGAAAACCCCGTATTTCTCAAGAAGGGCGACGTGGTGGCCTGCCGCATCGAGGGCATCGGCGAGCTGGTGAATACGGTGGAGTGATTCCCTTTTAGGATTACTCTAAAACAGGCCCGGATCACGGTGAGCTGACAGTGGAGGGAGTAAAGTAGGGAGTTATCAACCAATGTCATCTATTACTGAACATTTCTCGTAACTGTTCAGTTCTGCAACTAATCGGAATTTGCCGGGACTACGGAGAACGACCTCTCAGTCACGCTTCGCGTGCCAGCTCCCCTGAAAGGGGAGCCAAGGGTGAAGCGCCATCGTTCCTCTTGGCTCCCCTTCCAGGGGAGCTGTCAGCCGGTAGGCTGACTGAGAGGTCGTCCCCAAAACCAAACATATTCCTGTTTATCACAACAGAACTGAAAAGATACCATTTCTCCAAAAAGAGCCTTGAAAAATGACAGCATTTGATATATAATGTTAAAGAAATACCGTGCCAAGGTTTGCGATCGGCATGCTTCCATCACGCCAGCGCGCTGCCTGATCGCGCGGTATTCCCAAACGAACGGGGTGAAACCCGGATAATATCCAAGGAGGTTTCCTGTCATGAAAAAGCTGCTGTGTGTGCTGCTGACCGCCGCCGCCCTGCTGTCGCTGTGCGTGGCGCCCGCGATGGCCGAGGACGCTGCCGAGATCAACATGTTCATCGCCTCGCCCGAGTACGCGGACGCGGTGAACGAGCTGATCGCCGCCTACAAGGAAGTCGCGCCCAACGTGACCATCAACTATGAGACCACCCAGAACGACTATCCCACCCTGCTGAAGACCCGCATCAACGCGGGCATGACCCCCGACATCTTCTCCACCACCTCCGGCAAGGAGATTGCGGACTACGTCGAGTATTCCTACAACTTCGCCTCCGAGCCTGCCGCCCAGGCGATGGACCCCGCCGTGGCGGCCATGATGGCCTACGGCGACGGCGAGATCCACGGCTTCGCGCTGAAGGGCAACTACTTCGGCATGCTGTACAACAAGGCCATCTTCGAGGAGGTCGGCATCGAGTTCCCCAAGACCCTGGACGAGTTCGAGGCCGCCTGTGAGAAGCTGACCGAGGCGGGCTACCAGCCCGTGACCACCGGCTTTGCCGAGTGGTGGGTGTTCAAGCATGTGATGCAGCACTTCCTGGACGCCGCCACCGACGATCCCGCCGCGCTGGTCGCCGCCTTCCAGAAGGGCGAGGCCCACTTCGCGGACTATCCCGAGCTGTATGACAACTTCTTCCGCTTCATCGACCTGTGCGTGAAGTACGGCGATAACAAGCCCCTGGAGACCGACCTGGCCGGTGAAGACTCCGCTTTCGGCGTGGGCAAGGCGGCCATGATGATCGGCCAGGGCGCGTGGGTCGAGGCCGACGTGCTGGCCATCGACGACGCCCTCCAGATCGGCTTCGCGGGCTATCCCGTGTGCGACGATCCCGCCAAGAGCCAGATCATCGGCGGCTCCGACCAGGCGCTGCGCATCAACAAGGATTCCGCCAACCTCCAGGCGGTGCTGGATTTCGTCAACTGGTGGTACACCAGCGACTACGGCAAGGCCTGGTTCTGCGACGTGGCCGGGGTCATCCCCCCTGTGACCGACGCGAAGGTCGCCGACATGCAGATCATCAAGCAGGGCTCTGAGCTGTCCCAGACCGACGGCGCCGCCGCGCTGAGCATCTGCTATTCCTCCGACAGCTTCAACCAGGCCATGGGCGAGGCCATCCAGGCCTACATCGGCGGCAGCATCGACAAGGACGCCTGCTGCGCCCAGATCGAAGCCAAGTGGGTCGAGCTGGACGGACCCGCCGCGTAATGCGCGCGTGAAACACTGACCGGCGCATATGGGCCGCGCTGTAGCAATTACGGCGCGGCTCCTTCATGCGGGGCGGCGTCTGGCCCTCTCTGCGCCAACATAGAAAGGAGGTCTCTCCTTGGATAAAAGGCCCATGAGTCCGATGGATCGAAAGGCATTGAAGGACACGCTGCTGTTCACATTGCCTGCGGTGGTCATGGTGCTGATCGCCATCTACATACCGTTTGTGATGAGCGGCTACTATTCGCTGACGGAATGGAACGGCATCTCCCGCAATCCGCAGTTCATCGGGCTTGCCAATTTCAAGACCATATTCTCCTCGGGCTCCCCCGAGTTCGTCAACGCGCTGGTGTTTACCTTCAAGTACTCCATACTCTTCATCATCCTCTCCAACGTCATCGCCCTGGCGCTCGCGGTGGCGCTGACCCGGAAGTTCAGGCTGGCCAACTTCCTGCGCGGCATGTTCTTTTTGCCGTACATCATGTCCATGACCATCGTGGGCTTTATCTGGAAGTTCATCTTTACCCAGGGCTTTGAAAAGCTGTACGAGCTGACGGGCTGGGGCGTGTGGAATCTGAGCTGGCTGGGCGACGGCAGGCTGGCCTTCTTCTCGCTGGTGCTGGTGGGCACGTGGCAGTCGCTGGGCTTCTACATCGTGCTCTACATCGCGGGTCTTCAGGCCATCCCCACCGAGGTGCTCGAGGCCGCCAGCATTGACGGCGCGAACGGCTCCCAGCGCTTCTTCAAGGTGGTGCTGCCCCTGCTGGGTCCCTCCATCACCACCTGCATGTTCATGTCGCTGACCAACTCGCTGAAGGTGTTCGACATCATACTGGCCCTGACCAAGGGCGGCCCCGGCGGGGCGACCTATTCCGCCACGCTGGACATCTACCGCGAGGCCTTTCAAAACAACAACTACGGCCTGGGCTCCGCCAAGGCCATCGTGTTCTTCGTGATCGTGCTGATCCTGACCCAGGTGGTCCTGAAGGTCTTTGAGAGCCGGGAGGTGAAGCAGTAATGGCGCAGGATGAATCCAGGAGCCGCGCGCTTCACATCGTCTTTTTGATCGTCATAATCCTGTTGGCCTGCCTCTACATCTACCCGGTGTTTCTGATGGTGGACAATTCCTTCAAGCCGTTCAAGGAGATCCTCACCAACGTGCTGGCGCTGCCCTCCCGTCTCGAGTGGGAAAACTATACCTACGTCATCGAGAAGATGGAGTACTTCCGCCTGTTCGTCAACAACGTGGTCATCACTGTCATCGGCATCGTGGGCATCGTGGTGTTCTCCTCCATGGCGGCCTACATACTGGACCGTCGGGACACCCGAATCACCAAGGCGCTGCACACCTTCATCATCACCCCCATGCTGATCCCCTTCCAGACCATCATGATCACGCTGTTGAAGTTCATGAACATCATCCACCTCAACGGCACCACCTGGGGCCTGGGCATACAGTACTGGGGCTTTGGCATCCCGATGGCCACCTTCATCTACTTCAACTTCATGAAGTCCGTGCCCTCGGAAATCGACGAGAGCGCCATGATCGACGGCGCGTCCACCCTCCAGACCTACGCGCTGATCATCTTCCCGCTGCTCAAGACCGTCACCGCCACCGTGGTGGTGCTGGACGTGATGTGGATATGGAACGACTTCCTGCTGCCCCTTCTGATGGTCAACAGCTCCCCCTCGTCCAAGACCCTGGTGCTGGCGGCCTACAACTTCGTCGGCTCCCTGAATACCAAGTGGCACTTCGCCCTGGCCGCCATGGTGCTGGCCATCCTCCCCTCCGTCATCGTGTTCGTGTTCCTGCAAAGGTACATCGTGGACGGCGTCGTGGCGGGAGCCATCAAGGGATAACCCCCTTCCCATTCCCAAATACAACGGAGGCGCACACATGAAATTCACCAACGGCTACTGGCTGAACAAGCCCGAATACGACCTGCACTTCGCCATCCAGAGCTTCACGGCCACCATCACTGAGGACGCGCTGCGCATCATCTGCCCCACCACGCCCATCGGGGACCAGCGCGGCGGCGTGATGAACCATCCCACGCTCATCGTCACCTTCACCTCCCCGATGGAGGACGTGATCCGGGTGACGGTGGAGCACTGGCGGGGCATCGTGGACCACGGCCCTCACTTCGACATCCGCGAATCCCCGGTGAAGCCCGTCATCACCGAGACGGACACCGAGTACACCTTCCAAAGCGGTAAGGCGAAAGCCACTATATCCAAGGCCAAGGCGGGCTGGCGTGTGACCTACACCGGCGACGGCAAGCTGCTCACCGAATCCGAATACCACGGCATGGCCCACGCCTACTGCAAGCCCACGGGCAAGAACTACATGATCGACTCGCTGAACCTGGACGTGGGCGAGCGGGTCTACGGCCTGGGTGAGCGCTTCACGGCCTACGTGAAGAACGGCCAGGTGGTGAACATCTGGAACGGCGACGGCGGCACCGCCAGCGAGCTGGCCTACAAGAACGTCCCCTTCTACATGACCAACCGAGGCTACGGCGTGCTGGTGGAGGATTCCTCCGATGTCAGCTTCGAGGTGGCCTCCGAGAAGGTGGAGCGGGTGCAGTTCAGCCTGGAGGGGCAGAAGCTGACCTACGACGTGATCTACGGCGGCGATCCCAAGGGCATCCTGGAGCGCTACACCGCCCTCACGGGGCGTCCCGCGCTGCCGCCCGCCTGGTCCTTCGGCCTGTGGCTGTCCACCTCCTTCACCACCAGCTACGACGAGGCCACCGTCAACAGCTTCATCGACGGCATGGCCCAGCGGGACATTCCCCTCTCCGTTTTCCACTTCGACTGCTTCTGGATGAAGGACAATCACCTGTCCGACCTGACCTGGGACCCCGACGTGTTCCCGGACCCGGAGGGAATGCTCAGGAAGCTCAAGGCCAAGGGACTTCACATCTGCTGCTGGATCAATCCCTACATCGCCCAGGAGAGCAGCATGTTCGACGAGGGCGTGGCCGGGGGCTACTTCATCCACAAGGAGAACGGCGATGTCTGGCAGACCGACATGTGGCAGCCCGGCATGGCCATACTTGACGTGACCAACCCCGCCGCCCGCAAATGGTACGCCGACAAGCTCATCAAGCTGATGGACATGGGCGTGGACGCCTTCAAGACCGACTTCGGCGAGCGCATCCCCGTCAAGGGCATCCGCTACCACGACGGCAGCGATCCGCTGCGGATGCACAATTTCTACACCTACCTGTACAACAGATTCGTGTTCGAGACCATCGAGACCTATCGCGGCAAGGGGGACGCCGTGGTGTTCGCCCGCAGCGCCACCGTGGGCGGGCAACAGTTCCCGGTCCACTGGAACGGCGACAGCTCCGCCTCCTACATGTCCATGGCCGAGACCCTGCGCAGCGGCCTGTCCATTGCCCACTCCGGCTTCGGCTTCTGGTCCCACGACATCGCGGGCTTCGAGCAGACCGCCACCGCCGACGTGTACAAGCGCTGGGCGGCCTTCGGGCTGCTGTCCTCCCACAGCCGCCTCCACGGCTCCTCCAGCTACCGCGTGCCGTGGCTGTTCGACGAGGAGGCCAACGACGTGGTCAGGCAGTTCACCCGGCTGAAGAACCGCCTCATGCCCTACCTCTACGCCTGCGCGGTGGAGGCTCACGAGAAGGGCACGCCGGTGCTGCGACCGATGCTGTTCGAGTTCCCCGACAGCGTGGCCTGCGAGACCTGCGACACCCAGTACATGCTGGGCCCGAATCTGCTGGTGGCTCCCGTCATGCACGCCGACGGCCACGTGGACTACTACCTGCCCGCGGGCAAGTGGACGAACCTGCTCTCCGACGAGACCGTCGAAGGTGATACCTGGAGGCGCGAGACCCACGATTTCATGTCCCTGCCGCTGATGGTCCGCCCCAACAGCGTCATCCCCATGGGCACGACAGGTGACCGCCCGGATTACGACTATACCGACGGCCTGACCCTCCACGTGTTTAAGCCCGAGGACGGCCAGCTGTCCGTCAGGGTCCCCGACCTGAAGGGCCGCACCGCCGCCACCTACACCCTGACCGTGAAGGACGGCCAGGTCTCTGTGGAAACCGACGCGGAAAAGCCGTATAAGGTGGTCGTCCACGGATAAAGTCGATCCTATACAAAATCATGACCACCGGCTGTGCCGGTGGTCATGATCCATTTATCCATCAATCATCTACAGGCGTCAACACTTCTCCCATTGCGTCAAGCACGGCCTGGGGGATCTCCCACGCAGGGCCGACGTCGTAATCGGCGAATGAAGTCAGCGCCAGCGCGCCATCGTCGTTTTTCTCATAGACCCTCAACTGGACGATGCGCGTGCCCTCGCCGACGACAAATTCAAAGCTGCGGTTTTCGTCGCTTTTTATAAAAAAGTAGCTGTATCCGTTCTCATCCTGCCGAACGCCGTTCATCATTTCCAGATTCCCATACGGAAAATGATAGCTCTCAAAGTAAAAGTCGAAATCCTCCTGTGTGAACGCTTCCTCTCTCTCAACCGTATCGGCAATATATGTGAAGGTGTAACCGTCAAACCCCTCTGCGTCCGCCGCCGGGACCGGGCATGCCGCCGGTGCCGCCCCTGCCGTTGCGGCCTGCGCCGCCGGGAACACTGCCGGGACGGGTCGGATTCGCGGGACGGGCGGTCGGCGTCAGGCGCTGCGGCGTAGCGGGACGCGCGGGCGCGACAGGCCGCGGCGGGGTGGCCGGGCGAGGCGTCACCACGGGACCCGTGGGACGGGGCGCAGGATGCACGGGCTGGGGCCGGGAGTTGGCCACGGACCTGGGCGGCGCAGGCGTGGGCACCGGCTGCGGGATGGGCGGGGTGGTGTGCCGCATCACGGGGATGGGCGCGGGCCTGGCCGGCGCGGGACGGCGCCTGCGGTAGGAGGCCAGCGGCGCGGGGCGGCGATAGACGGGCCTGAACAGCACCGGCGTCGGCTGGGTCCAGCGGTTGAAGGAGGACACCCGGTTGCCGATGGTCAGCCCGGTGAGCACGCCCGCAACGGCGGACAGGAAGGAGCCGTCGTTGTCATACACGGACGTGGTGGCCCTGGAGCCCATGTCCACATAGCCGTCGTTGTTGTAGATGGCCACCTGCATGCCGTATTCGGTGATGGCCTGGGAGATGTACTGGGCCTGGATGGCGGTCAGCCCCAGCGCCGCCTCCATGGGGGCGTTGTCGATGATCCGGGCGGCATCCGGGTCGGAGTAGCCCAGCAGGTCGGACAGCATGTCGATGGCGACGGCGCGGCTGCACGTGCCCCGGGAGACGAGCACCACGCGGTAGTCGCTGCGGGCGGTGGTCGCGGGCTTCTTGATCGGCGCGGGGGCGGTCACCACCTGGATGGCCGTGCCGCAGTTGGCGCAGAAGTGGTCCCCCACGTTGACCGCGCTGCCACAGTTCGGACAATAAGGCATAAAATTACCTCCTGTTCCCAATGTTATGCATATATTATACATGGAAACAGGAGGTTTGGCAAGTATCAATCCTTGACGAAGGCCTTGTAGATGGCCCGCATGGCGGTCTCGAAGTCGTCCACGTGCACGCCGACGATGATGTTGAACTCGCTGGAGCCCTGGTCGATCATCCGGACGTTGACTCCCGCCTCGTACAGCGCGTTGAACAGCGTTGCCGCGGAGCCGGGCTGGCTGACCATGCCGTGGCCCACGGTGGCAATCAGCGCGATGCCGGTAGAGATGGAGATGGTGTCGGGCTGACAGAGCTGCTCGATGCGCTGGATGATCTGCTCCTTGCGGGTCATGAGCTCCCTGTCGGACACCACCACGGACATGGTGTCGATGCCGGTGGGCATGTGCTCGAAGCTGACGCCGAAGTCCTCCAGGGCCTGGAGCACCCGGCGGCCAAAGCCGTACTCCGAGTTCATCATGGCCTTGTCGATGGTGATGAGGGTGAAGTTCTTGTGGCCCGCGATGCCGGTGATGCGCTGACCGTTGTCGCGGTCTTCGGACACCTTGGGCACGATCATCGTGCCGGGATCGGCGGGGTCGTTGGTGTTGCGGATGTTGGTGGGGATGCCCGCCTTGTGCACCGGGAAGATGGCGTCCTCGTGGAGCACCGTCGCGCCCATGTAGGACAGCTCGCGCAGCTCGCGGTAGGACAGCTCGCGGATGCATTTGGGGTTTTCCACGATGTTGGGGTCGGCCATCAAAAAGCCGGACACGTCGGTCCAGTTCTGGTAGACATCGGCCTTGGACGCCCGGGCCACGATGGCCCCGGTGATGTCGCTGCCGCCCCGGGAGAAGGTGTGCACGTCGCCGTTGGGATAGGAGCCGTAGAAGCCCGGCACGACGGCCCGGGGATGTATCTTCAGCGCCTCGGCGAGGATCTCGTTGGTCCACTCGGAGGCAAAGGTGCCCTGACGATCAAATTTGATGAC
>ODAI012299037.1_pt1 | contig 11453 bp, 5 predicted proteins | sample 1539321 | NCBI WGS metagenome assembly ODAI01 (sample SAMN02144231, study PRJEB22623) | gut metagenome | biome: sheep rumen | host: Ovis aries | place: New Zealand
CTCTGAATAGAAACGGATGGCAGAGATATTGTCCCAGTCAACGCCCACGAAGCTGTTCTTTGTAATCTCGAGAGTGCTCCATTCGTCCATCCAGAAGAATCCGCTCCAGGCAGTCAGGTTGTCAATGCCTTCCTTGCCGTCGCCATACCATACCTTGGTAGCGGTGAAGCCCATGCCGCATATTTCCATTCCGTACTCCTGCAGGCATGCAAGCATGGCGGGGGTAGCGAACACCTCTATGTTGTTCTGGTCGGAGTAGATGAAGGGCGCGAAGCGGGTGCCGGGGAGCATGCCGCCGTTGCTGTGCAGTTCGATGACCTCGCCTGCTGCGTCCTTGAAGTCAACGACGAGCTTGTCGCCAACCTTCATGCCAGCAAACTGGGCAGCCTCGATTTGCAGGGTGTTTTCCCAACTTATTGCCTGTTCTCCTTCCCACACGTCGGTTGCCGATGCGATCACTGTTGTTGCCATAAGGCACATGAGTAAAAATAACTTCTTCATAATAATAATGATGTTTTTGAGGTTAATAAAAAAATGTTTAAGGTTTTATATGCCACCCAAGGCACGAAGACCTTGGGTGACTTTTTGGTAAATTGGTGTGCTTAGTACTGTGATACCTTTACATTGCTTACGGTGACATTGCCGCCATAGCTGTCCACGCTCCAGCAGTTCTTCTGGATACCATAGATGCGCTGTGTGTAGCAAACCGCGTTGTTGATATACATGACAAGCACAGAGTTGTCGGTGTAGATGTCGATGTTGTACACATTGTCTTCAGGGCGATCGAAGATATAGCCGTCAACAGCCTCGATGAAGCCCTTGCCGGGTATCTTCGTCTCTACTTCTTCTCCGTCCTTTTCTTCTACCTTGATGATGTAGCCCTGCTGCTCGAAGTTCACCTTGCGCTTTTCATCGCCCTCGGGGTTTACAACCATAGTGTAGTAGTAGTCGGGAGTAGTGCCACGGAACACAGAGATACCGAACTTGTCTGTCTTGCCTTCGGTCTTCACGGTCAGGCTGATGTGATTGTGATATCCCAGACGGCTGAAGAGCACGTAGGCATCTTCGCCAGAGAGCTTGCCGTCGGCATATCCTTCGCTCTGCATTATGGTAGCGTCAGCCGGCTTGTTGTACTTGCTGTCGAGGGCAGGTACTGCTACGAGCTGCAGCGTTCCGTTCTCGTTCTGCTGAATCTTGTGGCAAACCAGCGCGCCGCCCCACTTAGGCTCGTTGCCGTCGCCAGCACCGACATTGATGTTCTTCTCATCATTGTCAGCACCCTGTCTCCAAGGACACCAGCCCCAAATGTAGCGGTCAGTGCCGTTAGAAGCAGTCTTGCCGGCATAGAAAGCACGTGTGTCGAGCACGCCTTCACGACCATCCTTAGGCCAGTTGGCACCTGGGTCGTTGAAACACTTCTTCAGGTTCTCCCAGGAGTCTGCCATCATATACTTCACCTTACGGCTCCATGAGGTCTTGAATGACTCACTGTAAACGAGATACCAGTAGTTGCCCATCTTGAAGATGTCAGGACACTCGCAGAAACGATCCCAAACCATATTGAAATGTCCTACGTTTTCCCAGTTCTTCAGGTCTTCAGACTTAAACTCGGCAAACCAACCGTTATTGCCTCCTGCCTCAGGCTTAGTGGCAATAATCATGCGATAGAGTCCGTCGTCAGCCTTGAATATCTGTGGGTCACGGAAATCAAAGCCGTTGTATCCGTAGTCAGGACCGTTGAGCTGCCACATATTGTCGCGTGTCCAGGTCTTGAAGTCTGGAGAGGTAGCGCGCATCACCACCTGGCGGTTCTCGCATCTGCCGTTCTCGCCAGTATAGTAGATGTAGTAAAGGCCGTCTGCCTCATTATAGTAACAACAGCCTGTACCGAGGGCTGCATCCTGCTGGTAGTCACTGGTACCGGCAGACAGGACTTCGCCCAGGGAGGTGTAGTTTGCTCCGTCTTTTGTTGCCACTGCCCAATAGGGGTGGAAACAGTATGCCTTGTTCTGGGCATAGTCTTGCAGATAGAGCACCTTGAACTCGTCGTTCTTTGCATCGTAGAAAGGCATCGGGTCGCCCACGCCGCCTACGTTGTCCTTCGGATTGATGATACTGGGAACGTAGAAGGTACTAAAGCCCTGCTCGTCAGTAGAATTGAAACGGTCTGTGGTGCCACTCCAATTCTTCTGTGGCTCTGGATCTGGCTCATACTCTTTGTAGCATGAGGTGAGGGTAGCGCTGAGTGCGCCGCACACCAAACATCCAATTATTGATAGTTTAAATTTCATGATTCTTCAGTTTTAAGGTGGGGCTTGTTAGTTCCCCACCGTGATGATTATTTTTTTACAGGTAGCTAATATAGCTCTAACTATGAACTATGAATTATGAACTATGAACTATATAACTACTCGCCTGTGAGATAATGGTAAGCATTCAGCAGGAGCTTGCCAAGGTTCTCGTGATATTTAGACACGTATGGAGTAGGAGAATTCCAGTCGAGCACTCCAGAGCCAAGGCAGATGATGCCGCCCTTGCCAAACTCGCCATTGTAATTCTTAAGCTCCCAGGATGATATCTCGTTGTCGTTGCCAGCGAGTCTGCGAGCCTTGCCTCCTGTCACCTCGTCAAACTTCTGGAAGAGGTTGTCACCACTTACGCCGTCCCAGTGATACTGAGAAGCTGAGTTACAGATGGTGTAGTCAGGGTCGAGGGTGAAGGTCTCAGAAGGATAGCTTGGATTCACGGTGAAATCATTCCACAGAGGGTGAGTCTTGTCAAATACAGGCAGAGACCATGGCTTTTCTCCCATCTTGTCAGAGCCTTCGCCTGATCCGCCCCAGCAGTTGTTAGGACAGCCGTCCTCAGGCATTGCGCCAAGGGCAGCAGCAAGGTCAACACCCATACGCTCAAGTACGAAGCCGCCACCGTTCTTCCAGTATTCCTTCAGTATAGGCAGGGCAGCCATAGCAGCTGTCTCGCTGGTCTTGAAGTCATTGAAATTGCCATAGGCAGGGGTATGACGGTGGAAGAATATCAACTTACATTCCTTGAGAAGTTCGGCATTGTCGGCAAGTTCGTTCCATGAAACGTATGCTGCACCAGCAATGTTAGCCGTAAGCCACTTGGCAGCAGCCTTCTCCTCTACGTTGAGTTCCTCCACTGTCTCGGCGTTGCCCACGAAGATAGCCACTGGATATTCTATCTGTTCTACGTTGACAGTATATTTCTCCTCTGCAGTATTATCTCTTACGGTGAGCACGAAAGGCTTGGTGAAGTCGCCTCTCGAACCGCTTGCAGGCAGACATACGGCATCCTCGCTGCACTGAGCTTCAAACTGTGCATTGCTGAGGTCGATGGTGCTGCTGCCGGTAACAGCAACGTTGACGGTCTTATCCTCCTCATTGATGGTACCCTTGATGCCTTCAAGAATGAAGAGGTTCAGCTTTGCCTCGTCGTTGCGGACAGAGAGCTGGTAGGACATAACCACGTCGCCGGTGGTAATAATCACATCCTGTGCTGAACGCAGGTTGATGTGGTCGCCCACCTTGATGTTAGCTTTGGCACCGTCAGAGATTTTCATGCTTGTGATGACCATGTCTTCCTTCTCATTGAAGTCAACAGGCACCTTAACCTTTATAAGACGCTTTTCAGTGTCTATGGTGGCGATGTACTTGTCGTTGAGGGTGAGGTATTCAACGAAGCAGTCGCCGCCGACGTTCATGCTGCCTGAGTTGTCTTCGTTACATGCCGTAAGACCAAAGACGGCTGCAATCAGGCACATGACAAATAATATCTTTGTTTTCATAATGTCTATCATTAATTTGTTAATTCATCTTGGATATTATCCGACCTTTTTAATTACCAGTCGCCGATGTTTTGCTTATACTTACCATTAGATGCAGAAATCTGCTCGTTAGGTATAGGGAGGTACTCGTTCTTGTTGCTTGTGAAATAAGAACCTGTGAGGAAGCTTAGGCGTTTGCTCTCCTCATTGTAGAACTTGTTAATAACCGTAGCAGCGTCGCCCCAGCGCACGAGGTCGAAGAAGCGTTCGCTTTCCATAGCCAGCTCCAGACGACGTTCCATCTTCAGTATCTTCATAGCCTCGTCCTTAGAGTAGGTTCCCTCATAGAAACCAACGTTGAAATGCACGTTGTACTTGGTAGCGTAGTTGGCAACAACACTTGAGTTTTTCATGTTCTGCGCACGCTCGCGAACCTTGTTTATCAAAGCTATACCCTCTGCGGTATTACCGAGTTGTATGAGTGCCTCAGCACGCATGAGCAGCACGTCAGCATAGCGGAAGACGATGCGGTTCATTGACGATGCCAGCTGATTGTCGGCATTGATGAGATAAGTGCCGAGCAGGTCTGGGTCAACATTCTGCTTCAGTGAAACGAAGTATCCATATTCTCCATTGGCACGACCCCAGTTCTTGCTGTCAGAAATCATGTATTTCTCGTTGAACATGTAAGGAGTGCCGGAGATACCTACTGTCACGAAGAGTCGTGGGTCAACAGTCTCTGCCGAACCTACAGTGTAGTCATCCTCGTAGAAATTGTCGAGCATAGGCAGACCGTCAGCGTTGGTGCGATAGGCATCTACAAGGTTGTGTGAAGGCTTGTAGAAATCACAGCCGGCATCGAGCACACCCTGTACGCAAGGCACGATAAGACGGTTGGAGAAATTCAGGTTACCCCATGTGGTACCGTCATTCTTTGAGTACTGGATAGCCCAAAGGCTCTCCTTGCCATTCTCATACTGTTCCTCGGGACGGAAGTTGTTGTGCATGTCTGCTTCAAGGTCATAACCTGTGTAGAGGCTTGGCTCTGTGTATTCCAGAACCTTGCGCAACTCGTCTGGGTTGATAGAGGTGACGCTGTGTGTGTTTGCATCATCCTGATGGTAGGCCTTGTAGAGGTAAACCTTTGCGAGGAAGGCAGCACAGGCAGCCTTTGTAGGACGGCCCTTCTCGGCCTGCGTAAGTGGCAGTACCTTGTATGCAGCCTCGAGGTCGTTGATGATTTGCTGCCAAGCCTCGTCGTTAGTGTACTCAGTGTTGGTGAGGTTGAGGTAGTCGTCCTCTGTCAGATTAGGCTTGTTCACGAACGGAATGTTCTTGAACAGGCGCTTAAGCTGGAAGTGTCCGTAAGCCCTGAGAAACAACATCTCTGCGGTACGCTCCTGAATGATGCTGTTGCTCTGGTCAGCCTCTGCCAGCATATCCAGTGACAGGGATATGCGAGAGAGATATTTATACAGCCTGCTCCAGATAGAGGCGTAAGGCCAGTCGGTGGTCATGATGCCCACACCTTTTTCCATCTTATGGAACTCAGGGCCATCGTTAAAGTTTGCTCCGCCTACGAAGTTGTCGTCAGAACGTGTGTCGAAGTTCCACAGCGAGAATGATGAGTTCATGTCCTCGATAGAGAGCAGACCGGCGTATGCTGATACCAGCACGTTGTCTATATACTTTGCGTCCTTTACCTCGTCTTGTGTGAGCGTTGCCTGTGGCGTCTGATCCTCGAGGAATCCCGAACATCCTGTTGATACCGTCAAAATACCCATAAGGCAAAGAGGTAAAATAAATTTATTTGTCTTCATAACTGTCATTGTTTTAATAATTTCTGTCTTTGAACTGTTGAACATCTTTATTAGAATGACGCATTAAGTCCAAATGTGAGATTGAGAGGTATAGGATATCCGAATCCACTCTTAGAGTATCCAGCTCCGATGAAGGCTTCCGGATCAGCACCGGAGAATGTCCCGCCCTTAATAGTAATAAGGTTCTGAGCAGAAAGGTAGAGGCGGATGCGCTCCATCTTCAGTTTGGCAACAGCGGTCTTTGGAAGGTTGTAGCCCACCTGCACGTTGCGCAACTTGGCAAATGAACCATTCTCGACATAGTATGTTGACATGCGACTCTCTGAGTTGGTGTCTGTTTTTGTGATAGCAGGGATGTCACTGTCAGGGTTAACTGGGCTCCATGCTGAAAGCAGTCTCTCACCCTTGTTGAGGTAAGGCATGTTGACATTACCATTAGACCAGAAGTCTGTCTGTGACTTGAAACCCATGACGTTAGCGTCAACACCTTGCACACCCTGCCAGAACATAGTGAAGTCCCAGTCCTTGTACTGTATATAGATGTTCAGACCCCATGTAAACTTAGGAGTAGGATCATATATCCAAGTCTGGTCATCCTCAGTAATCTTTCCATCGCCGTTGAGGTCGGAGTAACGTATGCGACCTATGGCAGCGCCTGGCTGTTCAGCGTGGTTATCTACCTCATCCTGGCTCTTGAAGATGCCGTCAGCAACATAGCCTACCTGTGAATACATAGCATGGCCGATGATGCTGTGCTTGCTGTTTCCACCATATACGCCACTGGAAGCTACCGTCTCGGGCAGTTTTGTAATCTCGTTCTTATACTTGGAGATGTTACCGTTGATGTCCCAGGAGAGACCATAAGAAGTCTTGTGGCGATAGCCTGCAGAGAGTTCCCAGCCAGTATTCTTGACTTCACCGGCATTGATCCACTGGCTGGAACCTTCACCAAGAGCATCGAGACCCTTCATGAAGAGAAGGATGTCCTTGGTATTCTTGTGGAACCAATCAAAGCTTCCGTAGATTTCGTTGTTGAGGAGAGCGAAGTCCAGACCGATATTGTTCTGTGTTGTGGTCTCCCACTTGATATCCTCGTTGCCGCGCTGTGTGCGAACATAACCGCTGTTCAGTACGGAACCTCCGTTAGTACCTGCGATATCGTATGTAGAACCTGCAGGAGCGTCACCAGACCACAGTGAGGTAGATGTAACAGCCTGATAGAGAGTGTAGCGGGCTACGTTAGAAATCTCCTGGTTACCTGTCTGACCCCAAGAGTAACGTAACTTCAGATTGCTCAGCCAGTCGCGTGTGTTCTTCATGAACGACTCCTCGCTGATTCGCCAGCCCAGGCTGAAAGACGGGAAGGTACCATATTGGTTGTTCTTACCAAAACGGCTTGAACCATCGCGACGCAGTGTGAATGAAGCGAGGTATCTGTCATTGTATGTGTAGTTGATTTTTCCGAAGAATGATGACAGTGAGAATCCGTCGCCAGAACCCAGAGCCAGCTGCTTGTCTGTACCTGCTGAAGGCCACATATAGTCAGGGTTCAGGATTGCCAGCCCATAGCGCTTGGCACTTGTCCAGTTGTAGTTCTGACGGTTGAGCTCGACACCCACCATGGCATCACCGCGATGCTTGCCAATCTCAAGGTTGTAGGTAGCGATAGCGTTCCACATCCAACGCATGGTGTGCTCCTGCTTGTTCTCGGCAGAGGTGTCAAGGTTCTTCAGCTTACCATTGAGAATAGGGTACTGAAGGAAACGCTGCTGCTTCTGTGCATAGTCCATACCGAAGGTGGTACGAATCATGAAGTTCTTGAAAGGAGTAATGCTGAGGTGAACGTCACCGAAAGCACGCCACTGAGTATATTCGTTGTCCTTATTGCGCTCGAGGACACTTAGGGGGTTCTCACGCTCGAAGTATATGCCCAAAGTCTGTGCATACTCACCGTTTTCAGCATAGATAGGGAAGTTAGGGTTGAACTGCAATGCATTCTCGATGATGCCACCAGGAGCGTCATTGCCTATGGTGCGGTTGATGGTGAAATTCTCACCGATGACAACCTTGCCGTCATAGAGCTTGAAGTCGTTGTTGGCACGGGCAGAGAGGCGGTTGAACTTACTGTCCTTGATAGTACCGACGTTCTTGTAGTAACCAACAGAGAAGAAAGAGTTGCTCTTGTCAGAACCATGACTCACCGACAGGTTATATTGTTGTATGGTACCCGTACGCGTGATCTCATTAAACCAGTCGGTGTCGCCGCTGCGTACTGTAGCTTCGTCATCCAGATATCTGTTCATAGTGATGCCGTTAAGCACAGGGTTGCCATTCTGGTCGTAGCCCCAGTCGTAGTTATAACCCAAAGCATTGTTGTTAGGGTTAGCGCCATCGTTGACGTAAGCACGCCACATAGCCTCGCCCCACTGCTTGGCATTCATCGTCTTGATGCGGTTGTTGTAGAAAGAAGCAGCGATGCTGGCATCGAAGTTAACCTTAACCTTGTCATCCTTACCTTTCTTGGTTGTGATGATGATGACACCATTGGCAGCTCGTGAACCGTAGATAGATGCTGATGCTGCGTCCTTTAATACCTGAATAGACTCGATATCGTTACCGTTGAGCTCGTGCATGCCAGCCTTGGTAGGTACACCATCGATGATGTAGAGAGGGTCGTTGTCATTAAGAGTACCGACACCACGAATACGTACTGTGGCAGCACCAGAAGGATCACCGTCAGCAGCAATGTTTACACCAGGCACACGGCCCTGCATAGCCTTCATCGGGTTGTTCTCGTTCTGTTTCAGCAAATCATCCATGCTCACTACCGATACGGCACCAGTGAGATCTGCCTTACGCTGGGTGGTATAACCTGTTACCACCACCTCATTCAAATTCTGGCTGTCATCCTTCATCACTACCTTCATGCCGTTCTGAGCAGGTAGTTCCAAAGTCTGAAAACCCACATAGGAGAATACGAGTACGGCACCGCTCTTCACCTTGACTGTGAAGTTACCGTCAAAATCGGTCACTGTACCGTTAGACGTTCCTTTCTCCATTACTGTGGCACCGATGACACCTTCACCGGTTTCGTCAACCACAGTTCCCTTGACCTCTACCTGTGCCGAAGCAATAGCACAAAGCATCATGGCCAGGAAACTTAACAAGAATCGTTTCGTTTGTTTCATTTGCTTTTCGTCTTTAGTTAATACTTTAGGTTGGAAAATCTGATGCAAAAGTACAGACTAACTAATACTTATATATATAAAATATCGTTCACTCTGTGCAAAATATGTTACAATACAACATTTTTACAACGGAATGAACGATTATTCGCAAATAAAATAGAAGAACGAAAGATTACAAAATAAAGACTATTTAGCCTAACCTGCAATACGACATCTATTTTCGTCAATGCACTTTTTTAACATCGCCTGGTACAAAACCATACTCTTCCTTAAAGCATTTTGTAAAATAAGAAGGGGCTGTGAAACCTACGGTATATGCCACCTCTGAAACACTCTTATCGGTAGTGATTAGCAACTGATATGCACGATTTAATCGGGCTGTACGCAACAATTCTACTGGCGAAGAACCTGTTATAGACTTAACCTTGCGATAGAGTTGCACACGGCTGATATTCATATCTGAAGCCAAATCGTCAATGCTAAGATTACTATCATCCAGACGTGCTTCTACTGCCTCACGAAAACGTGTAATAAACATCGACGATTCTGGAGCCTTAACGTTTTGAGGCTGTCGTGAATCGGACTTGTTAACAGTGCTTCTTACATTCTCATACTCTGTATTTTCCATATTCCACAACGTATTTGCCACACGTTCCCTTTGCATACGGATTTTTCTCAGATGATAGAGGTAGAAAAGCACGAAAACAACGATGAAAAGGACAATTATACCTACTGCCAGCAGATTAATGACACGTTGCGTATCAAGTTCATGAAGATATGTATCAACCTTATTATGCAATAAGTTCAGCCGATTGGTTTGCCTCATCAATTCTTCACCCTGCATCAACAACACCTTTGCATTATCGCGAGTAACGAGGGCTGACATCAGCATCGTTTCCTTCTTGTATGGTTTTCCTTCAAGAATCTTTACAGCCAGGTCAATAATCTGGTCGCCATGTGTCGGATAGATATACGAAGCATCAAGCAGGGAATCGCGCACCAGTTGTATGCCTCCGTTCTTGCCTAACAAGCCATCAATTCCACAATAAAGCACTCCCTTGCCCAGTGCCTTCCTTGCTCCCATGGCCGTACGATCATTTGCTCCGAATACCAAATCTACATGTACATCTTTATTATCTGCGAGCCACTTCTTTGTCGCTTCATAAGCCCTCGGTTCTGTCCAGTCGCCTTGCAACGAGGCCAAAAGCTTGATGTTAGGAGCTTTCTTCAGAGCTTCCACAAAACCATTATGGCGTTCAATAGCTGGCGATGAGCCCTCCAGACCTTTTATCTCTAAAACAGTACCTTCTCCATGAAGCCGGGAAACAATATACTCTCCCATCACTCGTCCCATCTCGTAGTTATCGGCACTGATGAAAGCTGTATGTTTCCGCGAACTTGTCTTACGTTCAAACACAATAACTGGTATGCCCTTGTCATAAGCCCTGTCTATGGCAGGCGAAATGGTCTGCACCTGATTAGGTGCAACAATCAGCAGGTCGATACCCGAAGCTACAAGGCTGTCTATCTGCTGCACCTGTCGCTTATCGCTATCGTATGCTGCCGCGAACTTCAGTTCTACATTGTCGTGAAAGTATGCTCCCATCTGCAACTCCGCATTCTGTTTGTCGCGCCAGATGTCATCCGAACATTGTGAAACACCGATGACATAGTGCTTCTCCTTATTGGTACAGCTGATGCATATACATGCTAATGCTGTGAGGGTAACCAGTAATAGCGTTTTAATATTGTTCATTCTCAATTATCAATGTTCAATTATCAATGTTCAATGTTCAATGTTCTTCAGCGCTTCCCGCATTTTCTCCCGTCCGTAGTCGGATATTTTATCTACGTGGTCATATTCGAAGGGTCCGAAGAGGTCCATAGGGATATTCACCAGTATGTCTGGCTTATAGAGTTCTATGTTGAGGGCGGCATTCTTCTGTACCATCAGGCGTATCATCCGCTGACTTATAGTAAAATAGTTCACCTCTGGTTCGTCAGGCAACAGCGATGACAGCAAGTCCAAAGCCGTTTGGGTCTTGCTTTTGGTTTTCGTTTTGTTATAGTTTTCGTCCTTCGTCTTTCGTCTTTCGTCCTTCGTCTTTCGTCTTTCGTCCTCTGGAGTTCCACTCACATTTACAGCCACCACGATGTCGCCTGGCATATCCTTGCTGATATTGAGGGGTAGGGGATTGAGTATGCCTCCATCCACGAATGTTGTTCCACCTCGTCTCACTGGGTCGAAAAACAGCGGCATTGATATCGAGGCACGAATGGCTTCGTAGAGACTTCCCTTGCTGAATACTGTCTCCTGGCCTTTTTCCCAATCGGTGGCAACAGCCTTGAAGGGAATAGGCAGGTCTTCTATCTTCACGTCGGGCACTATCTCCTTCATGGCTTCTATTATCTTCTTGCCCTTTACCAGATGGTCAAGAGAGAAGGTGATATCCAGGAGCGACAGAATCTTCTTCTTGTCGATGGTCTGCATCCACTCCTTATATTCCGCCAACTTTCCTGCTGCATACATACCGCCTATTATGGCTCCCATAGAACATCCTACGATGCTCTTGATGCGGTAACCTTGCGCCTCCAGTTCCTCTATGGCACCTATGTGGGCAAGTCCACGCGCCCCGCCGCTGGATAGCACTAATGCAA
>ODAI010537289.1_pt1 | contig 11452 bp, 8 predicted proteins | sample 1539321 | NCBI WGS metagenome assembly ODAI01 (sample SAMN02144231, study PRJEB22623) | gut metagenome | biome: sheep rumen | host: Ovis aries | place: New Zealand
GAAAAAAAAGTCAACGCCTTTTGAAAATTTGGCGTTGACTTTTGAAAAATTGGCGTGCTTACAAAAACGCAAAAAGTCGCAAAATTTGAGCGAAAAACGTGCACAAAAGTAGGGTATGTGTGCAAATCTTCGTCTTTTGCGGCCCGATTTTTCATCGGGCAACGCCTCTCCAAGGCTCGAAAACGGCCATTTTTCGCTCAAAAATGCTTCGTCGTCGTGAACAAAATATTCTGTGAAATATTTTGACATTCCTGTAAAAGAGATTTTGACATTTCATAGAAGATACTGCCCCCACCCCTGCCCCTACCCTACATGGGAGGGGAGTGCCATGCGGAGCGCCTGCGACGAACAAGGGGGTAGCCACTCACCTACCTTCAAGCCCTTCCCATCTGCTTCTTCAGCCGCAGGATGCGTCGCACGCTCTGGTCGATGCGTTCCTCGGTGAGCACGCCGTCCTCGACCGCCTTGACAACGGCGTCGAAGGCTTCGATGAAGTGCTGGGGTCCGAGCACGATGTCGGCCCCGGCCTGCAGCGTGCCCACGGCGGCCTCGGCAGGGTTGTACTGCTGGGTGATGGCTCCCATCTCCATGGCGTCGGTGATGATGATGTTCTCGTAGCCCAGTTCGCGGCGCAGCTTGTCTTGCAGGATGAGGGGCGACATGGTGGCGGGGATGTCGGAGCCCGTGACGTTAGGCGTGGCGATGTGGGCCGTCATGATGAGCTGTGCGCCCCACTGGATGCCGGCCTTGAAGGTGATCATCTACCAGCCGAGCATCTCGCTCCATGTCTTCAGGCTCTGTGCATAGCCGTAGTGTGTGTCGGCCTTGGTGTCGCCGTGACCGGGAAAGTGCTTGATGCATCCCGTCACGCCGGCATCGCTGAGCCCCTGCAGGTAGTTGGTCACCATGGGTGCAGCCACCTGCGGGTTGTCGCTGAAGGCGCGTGCTCCGATGACGATGTTCTCGGGATTGGTGTTCACGTCGGCCACGGGGGCAAAGTCGATGTCGAAGCCGTAGCGGTGCAGGTAGGTGCCGATGACGTTGCCGCAGTGGTAGGCGTTCTTCGGGTCGCCCGTGGCACCGATGGCACCCATCGACTCAAAGGTCTCTACGTTGAAGTTCGTGTTCCTGCCGATGCGGGCCACGCGGCCTCCCTCCTCGTCGATGCAGAGCAGCGGCGAGCCTTTCAGGGCGCGTAGCTGGGGGATGAAGGCTGCGAGCTGTGCCTCGTCGTTGATGTTGTGGGCGTAGAGGATGACACCGCCCACGGGGTACTTCTCGTTCACGCCCCTCATGGTGGCGTTTACGGCCTGCAGCTTGATTTCCTTGATGTCGTCGGAACTGACGTCGATGCTGCCGCTGTTGTTGAAATGGATGGTGGTGTCGAGGCACTCGGGGCGCACGTAGAACAGCTGTCCCACCTTTTCGCGCAGCGTCATTTGCCGCAGTTGTGCCTCCACCTCGTCGGTGGGCACTACGGGGTTGTCGTCGTCGTCCGACGAGCACGATGTGAATACGCTTGTGCCGCAAACGAGGGTGGCGACCAGCACCCATAGCTTAAATTGCTTCATAGTTTATCTAAAAAAATGATGTATCGTGTGAAAAAGCATGCAAAGGTACTAAATTATTGGGCAATTCTGCCTCTTCTTTTCCATTAAAAGTGATGTGATAAATGGTAAAATTGCTAAATTTATATAATTATATCAAAAAACGGTCTCTGTTTCGTGCCGAATACAAGCCTATTTTCGTAATTTTACAACTTCGAACAGACACGGAAATAACATGTTGATGATGAATGCAGACGAGAAATACATGCGGATGGCGCTGGCCGAGGCCGGGAAGGCGCTCGCTGCCGGCGAGGTGCCCATCGGGGCCGTCGTCGTGAGCCACGACCGCGTCATCGCTCGGGCACATAACCTCACCGAGACGCTCTGCGACCCCACTGCTCATGCCGAGATGCAGGCCATCACCATGGCCGCCAGCGAGCTGGGGGGCAAGTACCTGCAGGAATGCACGCTCTATGTCACCGTGGAGCCCTGCGTGATGTGTGCCGGCGCCATCGGCTGGGCACAGGTGCCGCGTGTGGTCTACGGCTGTGCCGACCCCAAGCGTGGCTTCCAGCTCTATGCCCCTCGTGCCCTGCATCCGAAGGCACAAGCAGAAGGTGGCATCCTCGAAGAAGAATGCCGCCAGCTGATGCAGGACTTCTTCCGGCAGAGGCGAGGGTGAGCAATGACCGGATTGCGCTTCCCTGCCGGACGAAAAAAGACATCCCGCCAACAGGATGGAACCTGCTGGCGGGATGGGGGGGCTCTGGCTGTAATGGCCAGTGGGAAGGAACAGCTTAGTCGTTCTCTGCGAGTACGGAGTAGCCGACGCCACTGACCTTGTACTTGGCGTAGCTGCAAAAAACTGGCGGCACCCTCATGTGAAGAGGATGCCGCCGGTTTTTTGCAAGTAGTTGCGGAGCCTTGGGTTACTCAGTGAATCCGCTGTAGCGTGTGCCGCTGACGTGGTGCTTGGCGTAGCCGTATCGTGCGGCGTATGCATCGTCGGTGAACGTGATGTAGAAGGAGATGCTGTCGGTGGGCACGCCGTGCAGGTTGTGGCCCTTTCCGAGCAGAATCTTGGCATCGCTGATGGTAGCCTTCTCCGGCTCGACGATGAAGGGGTTGCCATCGTCGTCCACGTCGATGATGGGAGTGCCGGCAGCAATGGAGTCGGCGTATTCCTGCATCTCAGGGTTGTAGGGGATGTCGACGGCGGCGAACGTGCCGGCGGCCTGGTTGAGTGCTACGCGGAACTTGAAGTCCCAGAACTCGCCACGGTCGTCGAGCCACATCTCCGTAGTGCTGTTGGCGGCGGTGTTGTAGGTGTAGAGGGGCACATCGATGATTCCGAAGAGGTCTTCAGGAGCGTAGACCAGCTGATTGTTCTCGTCGACCTGGCTGACGCTGACCTCCCAGTTGCCACACAAGTCCTGAATGGCGGTGCCGCCCGGTTCTTCGTCAGTCTCCACGTCGCAGGCAGTGAAGCCCAGCGAGAGCGTCAGTGCCATTGTCAAGAAAGAAATATACTTTTTCATAAATTCTCTGTTCTAAAGTGATTAATCCTTGTTTAATACCATGTCCATGAAGATCTGGCCTGCATACGACAGGCTGTAGCTGATCTGGCCCGTCTCGGGATTGTAGACGCCGTCCTCGATGTAGTCGAGTCCGTCGCCCCAGCTCTTGATGTAGCTCGAGAGCAAGGTGATGGTGTTGTCGGGGTTCAGGCATACGTAGCCCGTCATGTCATAGTTGGCTCCGTAGCCGCGAATCTGGTCGTACCATCCGCCGAAGAGGTCGTTGCAGTAGAAGATGCCAGGTGCGAACTGGCTGAAGGTGATGCCCACGCACTGGCTGGTGTTGCCATAGGCTGCGGCATAGGCCGAGAAGGGATTCTTGGCGGCTCCATACTTCGTGGCGGCCATGTCGGTGCTGTAGGTGCCCTCGATGGTGGCGGTCACAGAGGGGTCGTAGACCACCACGGTGCGGCTGACGCTGGCGGAGAACCCATCGTCGTTGACGCCCGAATAGGTGATGTCGTAGAATCCGACGGTGTTGACATCCACATCGTCGGCACCGCTCACGGTGACACGCGATGTGAAGTCTTCACCGGCCAGCGTGGCTTTCACGCCGGGGTCGTTGAACGTGGTGCCCAGCGGAACGAGCATCATCTCGTCGCCCTGCAGCTCCAGGTTCACATAGTAGGTGAGTCGTGAGTCGGTGAGCTGGTCCTCATCGTCGTTGCACGAGGTGAAGCCGAGCACCGACATGCCGAGCATCATGCTATATAGAAATATCTTTTTCATAAATTAGCCAATTTAATATTTCACTTTTTCAACTTTTCAATTTTACTTCACGTCCCAGAACACATGCTCGCCGATGGTGACGGCCTCGGGCGTGTTCTTGTTGTAGCGGCGGGCGTTGCTGGGGTAGGGCATGCGGTAGCAGAGCTTGCTGGAAGAAGAGTTGTCGGCAGGCGAGATGAAGTCGCCCGGAGTGTAGACCGTGGCGTCCTTGTAGATCTGCTCGGCGCTGTAGGACGAGAGCACGGGCACGTCGGTGCGGCGGGCCTCGCTCCATGCCTCCATGTGGTTGCGATAGAAGAAGGCTACCCACTTCTGCATGTAGAGCAGCTTCAGCTTGTCAGCATCGCTGGCCTGTGCGCTCCAGCTGGTCTTCGGGGCAGCGAGGAAGGCGGCGGCACCGCTGATGCCACGCGAGGCGAAGTCGGCCTGCACGCCAGCCTCGTAGGCAGCGCGGGCGGCGGCATCGTTGTTGTTGAAGCGCTTCTGCACCTCGGCGATGAGGAACTGCAGCTCGCTCTGCGTGAACAGGTAGATGGGCATGGCCTTGGCGGGAGCACGGTTGATGTTGCTCACGTAGTCATCGTTATAGGCCGACTGCAGACCGGTCCACTCGCCCATCTTGGTCTTGGCGCCAGGCAGCTGGCCCACGTAGTCGTCGTACTTAGCTGACTTCTCCAGTGCGTAGGCGATGCGGGGGTCGTTGGTGGCCTGATAGTAGGTGACCAGGGGATAGGCGGCGCAGAGGTTCTTCGTGCCTGCCAGTGTGCCCTCATAGAAGATGGCTCCCCACGGGTTGCGCTGGCCCTGAGCGTCGGAGTAGACGTTCCAGGCGATGTCGCCGGAGAAGAAGTCGCCGGCGTTCACCAGGGCCACGGCCTTGCTCTGATAGTCGGCAGAGCCGCCGTCGATGAGTCGCATGTACATTCGGAGGCGCAGGGCGTTGGCATAGCCGCGCCACTGGCTGAGGTTCCTGTTCAGCATGGGGTCGGTGACGGTCATCGGCTCGCCGGTCATGTTGGCCTCGGCCTCGTCGAGCTCGGCCAGCACGCCCTCGTAGACGTCCTTGCCGTTGTCCCACTTAGGCATAGCGTTGGCACTGCCCTGCAGGGCCTCGCTGTAGGGCACCTTGTCGATGTTGTCGACCATCACCTGGAAGGCCTGGGCACGCAGCACCTTGGCAGCGAAGATGTCGGCGGTGGAGCTGGTCTTCGACAGCACGTCCTCCACGTCCTGCAGGGCGCCGGCATAGATGTAGGTGTAGCAGCGGTCGAGCAGGTTGGTGGCCTCGTTGATGTCGAGCTTGTCGAGCACGTTATACTGGTTGGCCGTGGGCATCTGTCCCCAGTACTGGGCGAAGAAGCCTGCGTAGTTGAACATCTGGTCGCCCACCACGTCGGCGATGGAGTTCTCGATGGAGGGGAACACCAGGTCGGCCGACACGTCGGTGCTGGACGGATAGTTCGGGTTCTCGTTGATGTCCAGGTCGCAGCTGGAAAGCATCAGCAGGCCAGCAGCAGCAAATAGCGTTATTTTTTTCATACTGTTGTCTCCTTTCTTTTAGAATTTTACGTTGACGTTGAAACCGAACTTGCGCGAGCTGGGGTTGGCCGACCACTCACCGAAGTTACCCTCGAGGTCGTTGCCGAACGAAGTCAGCTCGGGGTCGATGAAGGTGTTGCTCGACGGAGTCCAGAGGAACAGGTTGTTGCCGAAGAGCGACAGGCGCACGCCGGTGAGGAAGGTGCTGGCGAGCCACTTCTTGGGGAGGTCCCAGGAGAGGACGACGGAGCGCAGCTTCACGTAGGACTTGTCAACAAGGTAGTCGGCATCGTTGTCCCATCCGCCGTTATCCCAGAAGGTGAACAGGTTGGTGGGGCTGATGGCCGTGGTGTTCTCTGCATAGACGGGTTCCATGATAGGCGTCACGCCATCGTCGGCGACTCCTACCTTACGCTCTCCCACCTGCACCACCGAGTTGGGCACGATGAACGGGTTGCGGTCGTTGTAGGTGGTCTGCATGGCGTTGCCGGTGAAGTAGCTGATGTCAGCCGTGCGCGAGTAGAGCAGGCCGCCCTTGCGGATGTCGAAGTCAATGCCCAGGCTCACGCCCTTATACTTCAGCGTGGTTCCCAGACCCATCTGGTACTTGTAGTTCATCGAGCCAACCTCTTCCAGGTCGTCGGTGGGAACGGGAATACCATTGGTGTCCACGATGGTGCGGCCCTGGGGGTCTTTCTTGGCGCGGTAGTCCTTGAAGATACCCATCTCCTTGCCCTCGATGGCATAGAGGCCCACGCCACCCGAGAGACCATAGATGTTCACCTCGCCGCCCAGTTCCTCAGGCAGGCTCACCACCTTGTTCTTGTTCTTGGTGAAGTTCCACGTCAGGCTCCACTCGAAGTCCTTCGTGCGGACGGGTACCACGGTGACCAGGGCCTCGATACCCTTGTTGCTCACCTTACCCAGGTTGGTGTTCATGGCGGTGTAGCCCGATGCGGGATCCATGTTCAGCGAGAAAATCTGCTTGTCGGAGGTACGGTCGTAGTAGCTCACGTCGAACGACACGCGGTTCTGCAGGAAGGCCATGTTCAGACCGAGCTCCCACTCCGTGGTCATCTCGGGGCTGAGGTCGTTGCTGCCCAGCACGTTGCCGGCGGTGTAGGCGTTGGTGCCCGTCTTGCTGAAGGGGAAGGCGCTGCTGGCCCAGCCGCTGGAGTTGGCCAGAGCCTGTGCATAGACCGACTGTGTCATGTAGACCGAAGCGTCGTTACCCGTCTTACCCCAGGCGGCACGCAGCTTACCGTAGTTGATAATCTTCTTCAGGTCGTCGTTCAGCATCTCCGAGAAGATCCAGCTGGCGGTGAGGCCGGGATAGAAGAACGAGCGGTTGCCCTTCGGCAGTGTCGATGACCAGTCGTTACGTCCGGTGACGGTCAGGTAGAGCATGTTCTTCCAAGCCAGTTCGGCCTGTCCGTAGATGCCGTAGAGGCGGCGCTTCCACTGGTACTGCTCCACGGTGGGAATCTCGCTGCTGTTGGTGATGTCGTAGAAAGTGGGTATGGTGAGGTTCTCCACCGAGCCGTAGAGATAGCTGTAGCGGCGCTCGTTGCCGTTGAAGCCGGCGATGGCGTTGATGTTGAAGTCGCTCACGGGCATGTTGAACGTCACGAACAAATCCTGGTTGATTTCGCGCTGGCGGGTGGTCTGCTGCGTGGCGCTGCCCGTAGCACCGGCGATAGTCGAGGCGTCCTCATTATAAGTGCCAGCGAAGAGGCTCTCCAGGTTGGGCTGGCCGGCGTTGCGGTGGCCGGTCTGCGTGTCGAGGCCGAAGCGATAGGTGGCCTTGAAGTATTTCAGAAAGTCGTAGTCGAGCTGCAGCTTGCCGTAGAAGCGCTCGCTCTCGTATTTCGACTCATAGTTCTCCAGCACCCAGTAGGGGTTGGTGATGCCGTAGGGCGTATAGTAGTAGCCCGGCGTGTTGAACGGGTACGACAGGTCCTTCATCTCGGCGATGGAGATGTCGCGCGGGGTCTGCATGATGGCGTTGTACATAGAGGCGCCGCCCTGGCCCGTGGTCACGAACGAGTTCTTCTGGTAGGCATAGTTCAGGGCCGTGCTGATGGTCAGGTCCTTCACCTTGTGGCTGCCGTTGGCCGAGAAGGTGTACTTCGTGTAGCTGTCGCTGTTGGTAGGCACGATACCATTGTCGTGAATCTGCGACAGGCTCACGTAGTAGTTGTCCACCTCGTTGGCGTTGCTGAACGAGATGCTGTTGTTGTAGCGGAAGCCCGTGTCGAAGAAGTCCTTCGTGTTGTTCTCGATGGCCTTGTACGACTTGATGTTCTGCGAGTTGTCGTAGATGGCACCATAGCGCAGCTGTGAGCCGTCGAACTTCGGACCCCACGAGCCGTTCTCGTCGTAGGTCTTATCGCCATACCAGCCCATACCGAAGTCGTTCTGGAACTGCGGCAGGCGCAGCACGCTCTCCCACTGCAGGCCACCGTTGTACTCCACGCCCACGCCGGCGTTCGAGCGGCCCGTCTTCGTCGTGATGAGAATCACGCCGTTGGCAGCGCGGCTACCGTAGAGGGCCGTAGCGGCGGCACCCTTCAGGATGGTCATGTTCTCCACGTCGTCGGGGTTCACGGCGTTGGCACCGTTACCGAAGTCGAACTGGTTGTTCAGGTGGTCGCCGCTGACCACCGACGTGTTCGTCATGGGCACACCGTCGATGACGTAGAGTGGCTGGTTGGAGCCGTTCAGCGAGCTGATACCACGGATGATGACCGAGTTCGAGGCACCCGGGTCGGTCGACGTGGTGCTAATCTGCACACCGGCCACCTTACCTGCCAGGCTCGACATGATGTCGTTGGCGCGGCTCTCGGCAATCTCCTCGCCAGCCAGCGACGTGGCCGAGTAGCCCAGGGCCTTGGCCGAGCGCTTGATGCCCATGGCCGTCACCACAATCTCGTCGAGGTTCGTGTCGCCCGAGCGCAGCACGATGCGCATGTTCGGCCGGGCGCTCACCTCGAGCGTCTCCATGCCCACATACGAGATGCGGAGCATGCTCTTGCCCGCAGGAACGGTCAGCGAGAAGCGTCCGTCACTGCCTGTTACCGTACCGACGTTGGTGCCCACGACGAGCACGGACACGCCCATGACGGGCTGCCCATCGTCCTGAGACACCACGGTACCGTTGACTTTAGTCTGGGCCAGAGCGCCTCCCACCATGAGGAAGAGCACGGCCAGCAATGTCATGATTCTTTTTTCCATAAAAATCTCTCTCTCGTTTTGTTAATAATTAGTGTGAATTTTCTTCTTTTCTCTCTCTATGATATAAATAATGTACGCGTATTACTCGCTTTCTTCCGCTTCGCCCGCGAAATGTTAGCGTTTGCAAAAATAGCTATATTATTTTTAATTGCCAAAGGTTTTTGACTAAAAAGTTTGTTTTTGGCTTAAATTTTTGACGATTCGCAAGTTTTCCGCCTTGATTTGTGTCATTTCGGTTGTCCGTTTGTCGGCGTTTTTTCTATGGAAATGCATGCAAAGCACCCATTCCCCCGACCTTTGGTCGCCTATCGTGGCCACAGCTGCCCGATGAGCTGGTAGGTGTCTCTGACGTCCTCCAGGCTGGTGGCAATGTGGCTGGGGCGGCCTTCCACAGCGTGGAGGAAGCGCTCGATTTCGCCGTAGTAGCCCTGAGTATAGACCGTGTTGCAGGCCATGACGGGCTGCAAGCTGCGGCAGTGCAGGTGCTGCGTGGTCCTGCCCCGTGTCCATAGCTTCTCCGTGGGGATGCCGCCTACGGAGCGGGGCAGGGGCTCGAAGGCCAGCTCGTCTGGCATCGACAGCTGGGAGATGCCTGCCGTGGAGTGCACCGTGAGGCGCTCCTCGGCCGTCGTCCAGGCGTAGGCCGTGGAGAGCTCGAGCGTGCCCGTGATGCTGTGATGGCGCAGCATCAGCAGCATGCCGCCGGGGCCAACCTGCTGGCAGGCGATGACTTCGGGCTTGCCGAACAGATGGACCACGAGGTCGAGCGGATGGATGAACAGGTCGAGCAGGGCGTCCCCCTCGGGATAGGCCCCCGTGAGATAGTGCAGGTCGTAGCTCACGAGGTGCTCGCGGCACAGCCGCTTCCGCAGCGTCACGACGGCGGGTGCATAGCGCTGCTGCAGGCCCACCATGGCCACGGGCGAGCAGTGGCGCTGCCGGGCGCTGATGAGGCTGTCGAGCTGGGCGAGCGACGTGCAGGGTGGCTTCTCGACGAAGAGCGACTTGCCGCTCTGCAGCACCTGCAGGGCGATGGGGTAGTGGGCCGAGGGTGAGGCGGCCACGAAGACGCCCCTCACCTCGTCGTCGCCCAGCACCTCGGCAAGCGATGTGGTGACCCTCGTGCCAGGATACCTGTGTGCTATGAAGCTGCCTTTGCGCTCTGTGGCTACGCAGATATACTTCAGCCGAACGCCGAGGTGGCTGAGCACGGGGTAGAGGTTGGTGAGCGAGTGCTGCCCCATGCCCACGAAGGCATAAGAACACTGGCACGTTTGGCGCAGGAAGTGCTCCGTGCGCAGGCGCTTGTAGCGGGCTATGAGTTGTTGAAGCATTTCAGGAATTGGCGATAAGTCTGTTTCGGGTTGGCCGTCCACTGGTAGGGGCCGTAGCATTTCTCAATGAGCCATTTGGGCAACAGCCGCTCGAGGCTGCGCACCAGGATGATGTCGTACTTGCGGTGGAAGTTAATCCAGCAGGCGTTGCAGTCCTTGGAATACTGGCACTGCGTCTGGCAGGCAGCGGCACCGTTGAAGATGTCGTCGAGTGACTGGCGGTGGATGTTGCCCAGCACCAGGTCGAGGTTCTGGCAGAGCGGCACGTCGCCGTTGCTGTGGATGACGAGGCTGCTCATGATGCTCTGGCAGCGCAGTCGCAGGTGGCCATTACGCCACTGGTCGTAGAGGGCCACGAAGTCGAAGTTCTCGGGGAAGAGGTCAAGACCCGGCAGACTCTCCTCCTTATGGGTGGTGGGGCTGAGGGGTGGGGCTAATGGGCCTGATGGGCCTACCATATATGCCATCGTTCCATAGATGCCGATGCGGACGTCCACGCCGTAGTGCTTGGCTACGTCGATGACGAAGGCCATGTCTTCAAGACTGTTCCACGGCGACAGGCAGAACATCAGCGACAGCGGCACCTCGCCCTTCAGCGCCTCCACTACTTGTATCACTTTGTCATATCCGTCGCATCCTCGCATCCGCTGATAGGTATCGTGGTTGCCGTCGAGTGAGAGATAGAGGTGGCGGGGCCGATGGCGACGGACGGCCTCGATGACCCGTCGTGGCGCGAGGCCGTTTGTCAGCAGCGTGAAGTTGGGATGGTGCTCGCGGAACCAGGCCATGATGTCGGCAGACTGGAGGTGGAGGACGAACTCGCCGCCCTCCAGGCCCACGGTGGTGCGCCGGGTGACGCACCGGCTCTGCATCACCCGCCGGATGTCCTCGAGCGAAAGGTGTTCCACCGGCTTCTGCCAGATGTTGCAGTGCTTGCAGTGCGACTGGCAGGCCGTCGTCGCATAGATCATCAGTTGCGAGAGCCGCTTGTGCCGTGGCCTCGCCATGTTGTTCAGGTAAATCAGCCCGTTGTAGGCATAATCGTTGAGAGAGTACATACAGAAAAATCGTTATGGTTTTGTTTACTACTTTTATAGTCCAAAACCGTAACGATTGACTGCACCGAATGGTCGGTAAAAAGGCATTCCCCTCTCATGAAGGGGAGGACCATGCGGACAGCCCATCCTCTTGAAGGAGGGGAAAGGCGGATAGGCGAGCTCTGCTCTGAAATGGGGTAGAGGTGGGGTCATTTTTCTTTTCAAAATGTCAAAATATTTCACAGAAAATTTTGTTCACGACGACGAAGCAATTTTGAGTGAAAAATGGCCGTTTTCGAGCCTTGGGGAGGCTTTGCCCGATGAAAAATCAAGGCGCAAAAGGCGAAAAATTGCACACGCACCCTACTTTTGTGCACGTTTTTCGCTCCTATTTTACTACTTTTTGCGTTTTTGTAAGCACGCCAAATTTTCAAAAGTCAACGCCAAATTTTCAA